>Ga0134126_10004530_pt1 | contig 17373 bp, 17 predicted proteins | sample KB31752_FD_96881 | JGI IMG/M metagenome (GOLD analysis project Ga0134126, IMG submission 96881) | Terrestrial soil microbial communities with excess Nitrogen fertilizer from Kellogg Biological Station, Michigan, USA - KB3-175-2 | ecosystem: Environmental > Terrestrial > Soil > Unclassified ...
GGCCAGGAGCCGCCCGAATACTGGGGAATCGTGACCGATGGTGCACACGAGGAATCGGTGCGGAGTGAGCCCGGCGCTTACCAAAGTTTTTACAGAGAGCTGGTGCCGACCCTGCGTGACGGAACGCCACCGCCGGTAGCGCCCGAGGACGCATTGGCCGGGCTCGAAATCATCGAGGCCGCGCAGCGCTCAGCCACGGAACGTACCGTGGTGGTCCTCGGACCTTAGTCAACGACGCTGGCCGCGAGGGCGTATAATCTTAAACTGGCCTCAAGACAGGTGAACCTCATGAGCAAAGGCACGGATCGGAAAAAAGAGACGAAGAAGAAGCCAGCGAAGACCTTCGACGAGAAGCGCGCAGCAAAGCGCGATAAGCGGCAGGCCAAAGGACGCTGACGCGGGGCCATCCGGCTCGTAGCGGCGGGCTCACGACCCGCCGCAGCAATAAGGGATGGCGGCCATATCCCGTACTGCGCGGGACGGGAAACGCCGGGAATGCGACTCCGCTAATCCGCGCCGGCTCGATCTCGGCGGCAGCGTGTTTGGTGGAGGGGTTAAATGCTTCAGCATTACAAGAAAAGAGGCTGGATCGGCGCCGCCGTCTTTCTTTCAGCGCCCGCCGTCATGGCCATTTTTGCCGTCCTCGGTGTTGTTCCGGAGAAGATGCCGCACTTCGTGCTCCCTGCCTTTGTCGCGGTGACAATCATTGCCTTCGTTTACAGCATCGCCTCATTCGTGTTTGCGAAGGGCTACACGGCCCTGTCCGGCCTCGGATTGGTGCTCGTCGGGCCTGCCGTGATCGCCAGCATGCTGCCAAGCAAGTTGAGCAGCATCCCGATGGTGGTGGGGCTGCTTATCCTGGTTTTCCTACCCGACAAGCACCGGGAGCCAGAGCAGGAGCCTGACGCCGGCGGCTGACCCGCGGCCCTTCGAAGCCTCAGCTCCGCACCGCGAGTGCGTCAACCGCTTCGTGGCTGGCCATCCCTGGGTAAATACGCATCCCTTAGCAGCTCCTCTACGAATGCTTCGTCCGACGTCGACGCCGCATAAGAGGCCGATCGAAGGGCAGCGTCGACGGAATTGGCGTCCAGCTCGGGAATCTCCGCCATCTCAGCTTCCTGTGCTGCTTTGGACGGCATCGACGGTGAGGCTGACATTTTGCGGTCCTCCGGGCGCGTCGCGCACTGACGGCCCCTCGTGTCAAGGACCGCCTGGGCCAGGGACTTATTCCCTGGGCGAGCCTCTCGAGCCAGCTATCGACGTAAGTCAGATCCGGGGGCATCATGCGGCCATTCGCACGAAACCTCCTGTAGACTTCTTCCAAACAGCCCTGTTTGTACGTCTCCATGACCACTGCTCCAGCTCCGCAGTTCTGATCATGAAATTTGACGTCTACGGGCGCTTCCAGATCGAAGTCTGTCGGGAAGACGGTCGCTGGGTGCCCTACCGCATCGGCCTCGGCAAGCGCGCGAGACTGGATAACTTTGTAATTCCGGCGGAAATCCGCACCGCCCGGGAGATCGCCCGCTACCTGGACGATTTGTATCACGAGTCTGCGCGCCCCGGTCAGTCCGTCTGCGTAATCGCAGACTGACGTGCTGGAGGGGTCTCCATCCGGTGTTTAGGCGCGCCAGTTCTTTCCCGGCCACTCCTCGTAGACGGCCATCTTCTGCGCCACGGCATCGCCGCAGAACCGCTGCGTGATCCGCAGGGCCAGATCGATGCCGGCGGTCAGTCCCGTGGAGGTCGCCACCGGTCCGCTCTCGACGAAGCGGACGCCCCGGACCAGTTTCACTTTCGGATAAGCCTTCTGGAAGGCATCATACGCGTTGCGGTTGGTCGTGGCCGAGTGGCCATCGAGTAATCCCGCGTCGGCCAACACGAAGGCTCCGACGCAGACCGACGCAGTCAGCTGAGCGCGGCTCGAAGCGCGGCGAAGCCAGTCGAGCTTTCGTGCCTGCGCCGCCTTGCCCGCCTGAGTCTCGCCCTCGTCCTGACCGCCCACGACGATGATGCGGGGCGGCGGCGCATCCTCGAACGTGAAGTCCGGCACGACGGTCAGACCGCTGATGGGCCCTCGCGTATCGAGGCCGCGGCCGTCATCACATATGACCGGATTTCTACTGCCTGCTACGGAATAAACGTTGAACCTGCCGCTGCTGCTGAGGATCTCCCAAGGACCCGCGAAGTCGATCAGAGTGTTATGAGCGGCGAGTACGACGGCGACGTCTATGGGCGCGGGATCAGCCGTCGGGGTACCGGGGGACTTCTGCATGTTCGCCGCGGCGTTCGGCGCGTTTTGGGCAAGCGCTCCGCCTGCAGCGCCCGCGGCCGCCAGACCCGCCAGAGCAACCAGGCTTCGCCGCGTCCAATATCTGGGCAGATCGTCTGAGCTCATGATCGTGTCGCCTCCTCGAGGTTGGAATGCCGGGCCGGAGTGACCGCCCCTCCAGTCGAGATGGGTTCGGTGTCAGGCAAGGTGCCAGACCGCGGCCAGGTGGTGCAATGACACAGATCCGATGATTCCGGCCACCCCGGCGCCGTGCCATCGGTTACCTGCGGCCGCGCGCCGGCTTGCGAATGATCTCCTCGGCCGCTCAGGAAAAGACTCGACGGGACGGCAATTATTCCCACATGGGATGAGCTGCTTCACCCGGGCCCGGCTCGCGGTCACCCAAGGGCCGCCGACGGCCGTATCGAACAACGGCCGGCCCAAAGCCCGGGACGGATTTTAACTGGCACTGGCAGTGTTCAACTAGCCGCGGTAGGCTCTTGCCACTTACTCATGCGGAAGAGGCGCCAATGTCGATCAAACGTTCGTCCAAGAGCATGGGAACTGGTGTACGCAAGCCAATGACGTCACCCGGCGTGCGCCACGTTGATGTGGTCGCACAGCGTCAAATGGTTCCCGGGGATCTTTACTCCGGCTGGCTGTGCAAGAACAAGTCGTGCGGGCGTGTCATCGCGGTCGCCCCCCCGCCGGCGGGGAGCAAGCAGGCCTCAGCCGAGGCCGACGACCAGGTCGTGATCAAGTGCCCGCATTGTGGCGACGAGAATCTGTACCGCTGGAGCACCCGGGGCGAACACAAGTACGCAGCGGCGGCCGCCGGCCCCTGAATGGATGCTCACCCCGGCTCTTCGAGCTTCTCGAGCACCTGCTGCGCCGCATCGATGCGATCTTCCGGCACGAGCAACTGAACACCGCCGATTCCGGTGTAGCCTATGCCTACACCGACGACCACGGCGGGTATATCGGCGCCCTCCAAAGCAATCCTTGCGAGATCCGCTTCGAGCTGCACCGAGTAGGTTCTGATGGCTTTCATCATGAGGACTATAGTCGGCGCCCTCTCGCTGTCAACTTCAGGGCGGCCAGTTCGCCATCCACTTTTTTTACGCGGACGGTCTGACGAGCCAGCGGGCCGCAAGCGGGGGAACCAGCAACAGGCTGACGATCGTCGACGACACCAAGCCGCCGAGGATCACCACCGCCATCGGCCCTTCGATCTCGTGGCCCGGCTGATGCAGTTGGACCGCTACGGGCAGCAGCGCGAGCGCAGTCATCAGCGCAGTCAGCAACACCGGCGTCAGGCGCTCCTCGGAACCGCGGAGCGCAGTTTCAAGGCTCCAGGGCCGGCCTTCCTCATGCACCAGATGGTCATAGTGCGAGATCAAAAGGATGGTGTTGCGCGCCGCCATGCCGAACAGCGTGACGAAGCCGACCATCGCACCCAGAGTCAATGTCGCACCGGTTATCGCGGAAGCGGCGACGCCGCCGATCAGCGTGCTGGGCAGAACCAGCAGCACCAACGCTACGTGGCGCGCATGTCCGAATGCCAGCGCCACCAGCAGCACGATCAGCACCAGGGCCGCCGCGGCATGCAGATAGAGCTGGTGCGCCGCAGCGACTTGCGCCTCTGCCGCACCGCCGTATTGTAGATATACACCGGGCGGCAGTTTGACCTGCGCGGCTATCGCCCGGCGCGCAGCGTCAGCAAAGCCGGTCTGGTCCGACGTCGTCGGATTCGCTGTCACGACCTGGCGCCGCAGACCGTCCTGGTGCTCAATCAGGCTGCGGCCGGATTCCACCTGCAACTGCGCGACGGCCGACAGTGGTACCACCGCGCCGTCGGGGCTGCGCAGCAGCAACGTGTCTATTGCCCGGGGCGACGCGCTGACGCCGGCAATGCGCACCGTCACCGGTATGCTGCGGTCGGATTGCGCCAACTGGCCCACGATGGTGCCGGAATAAGCTGCGTTGATCGCCTGCAGCACGTCACTTGGCTGCAGTCCGTACAGCGCCAGTCGCTCAGGCCGCAGCTGCACGTGCAGCTCCGGTTCGCGCGGCGGGACCTGGAGACTCACCTCGCCCGCGCCGGGCAGCTTTTTGAGGACGGCGGCTATCCGGGCCGCCACGGCATCGTCGGTATCCAGACTGTTGCCGAACACGCTGATGAAGAACGGCGAGCTCTCACCTGACAGCGTCTCGCCGATGCGCTCGGCAAGCACCGAGTAGACCTGACTGATCTGGTTGGGGAAATCGTCGAATACCTTGCGGATCGCCATCTCGATCTGAGTCGACGTATTGCCTTGGCTCTGCCCGATCTGGATGTCGAACTCGCTTTCGTTCGGCGCATCGGTGTCTTGGCCGTTCTCGGCGCGGCCGATCTGCTCCGCGACGCTCTCGACGCCGGGGACCGCTCGCAGCCGCTCACTGATCTGCTCGCCGACACGCGTGGTCTCGCGCAGCGAGATCCCCGGGCGCAGAGTGGCATGAGCGATCAGGTAGTTCTCACGGAAATCCGGCAGCAGACGCTGGCCGAACAGCGGCAGCAGCACCGCGCCGGCGAGCCCGCTGCCGAGCACCAATGCCAGCACCGCGCGCGGATGCCCGTAGAGTATTTCGATCGTGCGTCGCTGGAAGCGCTTGCAGGTGAGGAGAAAGGGGGCCTCGGCCGGCGGCCGATGCTTGCGCATCAGAACTGCGCACAGCGCCGGCGTGGCGCTCATCGCCACCAGCAGTGAGATGCCGACGGCAAGCAGGAACGCCAAAGATAGCGGCCGGAAGAACGTGCCCTGGATACCTGTGAGCATGAAGATAGGCAGGAACGCAATCGCAACCGCCGCGGTGGCATAGAACACGGGAAGCCGTACTTCCAGCGAGGCGCCAACGAAGAGCTGGTAAGCATCGAGCTCAGCACCAGCGGCGCTGGCATTGCGACGTCTGCGGGTGATGTTCTCGACATCGATCACGGCATCGTCCACAACGACACCGAGCGCCACCACCAGGCCGCCGATGCTCATCGTATTGAGCGACAGCCCGAACGCTTCCAATATCCACACGGTCGCCAGCAGCGACAGCGGTATCGACGAAAATGAGATCAGCGCGCCACGCCAGTCACGCAAAGTCACGAACAAAAGGATCACCACGAGCACGGCGCCGATCAGCAGCGACGTGCGCAGACTGATCAGCGCACTCTCGATGAAACTCGCCGGCCGCAGCAGCGCCGGATGATAGATTACCCCCTCCTTTTTCAGCTCCGGAGCGAGTTGATTCAGGCGCTGTTCCAGCGCGCGGGTCACTGTCAGTGTGTTGGCATCGTACTGTGTCGAGGTCTCGACCAGGATGCCAGGTTGACCGTCGATGATTGCGTCGCCGAAACGAGGTGCCGCGGCGTCCTGCACGGTAGCGACGTCACCGACCCTTATCGGCAAACCATCGCGCGTTGCGACGATCGCCTGCGACAACGCTCCAGGCGTCGCGCCCGGCGCCTGGGCTCGCAACACGATGCGCTGCGAGGGCGTCTCCGTATAGCCGCCGCCGATCAGCTCGGTGGCCCGCCGGGTGGCGCTGAACACGTCGTCCAAGGTCAATCCGTCAGCGACCAGCTTCTGCGGGTCGATCGCCACCCGGCGTTCGCGCTCGGCGCCGCCAAACAACTGCACCTGCGCCACGCCTGGCACCGCCAGGATCTGCGGCTGGATCACCCAGCGCACCAGCCCGCGCAGCTCCACCGGATTCAGCCGGCCGCTGGTGAAGCCGAAGTGCAGCAGATACTCCATTGACGATGACAGCGGCGACAGCAGTGGCGGACCGATGCCGGCGGGCAGCATGCCGGCGGCGTCCGCCAGCCGCTCGGTAACCACCTGGCGCTGCCGGTACGGGTCACCGCGGCGGTCGAACACCACCTCGATGGCCGAGAGGCCTTGAATCGACGTCGAGCGCACTGCCGCGACGTCCTCGGTGCCCGCCAGCAGCCCTTCGAGCGGGCGTGTCACCAGTGCCTCGACCTGCTGCGCGTCGAGTCCCGGCGCCTCGGTCTGCACCAGCACGTGTGGTGGCGCGAAGTTCGGAAACACATCGAAGCGAGCGTTCAGCAGCGCGGCGAAACTCAAGACCGCAATCAGAATCGACAGCGCGATAACGATGCGCGGGTGCGCCAGGGAGGTGCGGACGATGGCGCTGAACATCAGTCGTCTTCGTCGGAGATGTTGCCCAGCCCCTGCATCGACCACAGCACGGCGGCGCCATGAACGACGATGCGGTCATCGGTGTGGAGTCCGGTCACCAGCCACCCGTTACCGACAGGCTGCAGCAATGTGACCGGCATTGGCGCGAACTGCGTGTCGCCATCCTTCGTCCTTTCCGGCAGCACGCGGTAAACATAGGCGCCCCGTTCCCCATAGAGCAGGGCTCCATCGGGCACCACGCGTCCGTCGCGGGCGCTGCCTTCGAGTGCCACCGGCAACTGCGCACCGGGCCCGAGCCCTGCCGGTGGACGCGGCATCTGCAGAAGGAGACCGACGCTCTGTATCCTCGCCGCTGCCTGCGGCAGCGGTCCGAGCACACGCGCCGGCACCCTGACGCCATCGACATCGACCAGCGCCTGCTTCGGAATCGTGCCCAGGCTATGGCGCCCCGGAAGATCGGCGCGCAGCAGCAGTTGACCACCCGTAGCGAGGCCTTCGATCAGCCTTGCACGCTGCGCATCGCCGAGCTGCGCCAGCGGTCCCCAGTGCAGCAGGAACTCAGCCTGCGCCTGCCGTACCCGGGCCTGGGCTTCGATCTGCGTCGCCTCGGCCAGCTGCAATGCCTTCAGAGACGCGTCCGCACCGCGATACAGCCCCTGCAACCGTGCGGTTTCCGCCCCGGCCGCGCGCGCGGCAGCGCGCGAGGATTCCAGCCGGCCGGCATCCGCCACCAGCTGCGACGGGTCGAGCACCTGGCCGTAGGCATCGATACGCTGAGGAGGCCTTGCCGCGGGCGCCGTGCCGATGACGATGCCGACCGCGCGCTCCTGTTCGGCGCTGAGCGCTGGCAGCTGATCGGCCTGGCCGGCGGGACCCGGCCCTTGGTCATCCCTGTTCTCGGCGCGCACAGGGGCGGACAGCAACAGCAGGGCGCAGGCGGACAGCAGCAGGTAGTTCAGCGGCGTCATCGGCGGAGTTCGCTTTTTGTGTTGCACGGCGGTCCGGCCTAAAGATCCCCCAGGCTTCGTCCAGTATAGTTCTTGGATGGGTATCCGAGCGAAGACGGGTGCCCGGTCGCAGTTGGCCACCGTACGTGGTCGGCATACGGCACACGCTACCGGCAGCGGTCGCTCGAAGCGCCCGGGCTGCGAGGCCCGGGCGCAGCTCTCGACGGCCGTCTCGCTGCTGCGGGATCTCGAGGCCAGCTCGGTTCGGTCAGGGCGCAGCTCGCAGCCGAGCTGCAACCGCTCGACCTGGTGAACGCTCGCCTGGTCTATGAGGCCGGCGCAAGAGGCCGGCTCAATGCGTTGGTGAGCGCGCGGCAGGCCCTTGGAGAACTCGAGGACGCCATCCCGAGCCCGCTCACTCTTTGAGTGCCGCCAGCCGGAAGTTAGACCATTTCGACTTTGATGTGGCGCACGCCGGTATCGCTCAGGAAGTCCGGGTCATTCCACAATTCACGCTCGGCAAGCTGCATGAGTGTCTGCTCGAGCGTCTCGCCGCCTGCGGAGGCGCTCCGACGCCGCCCGCTGTCGGGTTTCGACGCCGTCGCCGAGCCCGGCGTGGTGCCGGATTCGAATGCCTGATCGAGACGCTGCTGCACGAGGCAGGGAATCACCGAGGTCTCCGCGCAGGCTTCGCGTGCGCGCGTAATCTCTTCGTCGAGGACCGGCACCACCGCCGCCGACGCAAAGGTCGAGCGCAGGTGGGAGGCGGCCTGCTTCGCCGAGAGCGGGTCGCCGAAGAAACCGAGTCGTAGGAAAAAGCGTGAGCGCCCCGAGCTGCGGCTCTCGACCGCATAAAGCGCATGAGTCTTGAACATGGGGAGCAGTGGAATCCGGCTGAGATCGATCGGCCGCGCCGACCAGTGAAGCTGCAGCGCGAAAGAAACCGGCATGCCTTGAACGACGGCTTCCTTCAAGGCGCGCCGCGTACCGGTGTCGTCGGGACGGAGCAACTCGATCGGCTCACTGTCCTGCTCGTCGCGCTCGATCCGAGCCGGGGCAGGGTGACGCGCTTCCAGGATGTTCAGCACTTGTGTGTCGGTCAGCGATTCATTGCCAACCGGTGCAAAGCGCCGGCTGTCCGGAGAATCAACCGGCGGCCACGCAGGCCCGTCGGAATCGGGCAATTGCCAGAAGGCGGGCGGCGACACGGTCGCGATCGCTTCGGGATGCCTCGCACGCACGGCCCGCACCCATTTTTCGGCAGACCCCAGGGTCTCGAAGAAACCCATGTGCAGGTACACCTCCTCACTGCCATCGCCCTGACGCGCATGACTCGTGAAGAACGTGAACGGCTTGAGGCGCGGTGACTGCGGCGGTCGGATCGAGACAGGCTCGACCAGCCGACACAGGGTGAGCATGAATGGCCCGGTGCCGGTTTCGCCCCGGTGCACGATGTTAGTGCTCAAAGATCCAACGGATCTCGCCGACGTCGATGTCATGGGTTCCCCCGAAAATAAACGTTCGCGTCGCTACCGGGGGAGAGCGCCAGATCCGATGCAGCCAAGCTTGCGCGCTCGCACATGGAGTGGGAGTGGCAACCCCGCTGTCATAGGCCGTTACGCCCTTAGACCGGTAGCTTTGCGTCCCCGCCTTTCGGCGGGTTTGCCCTTATCGCTGTAAGCTCAAGCTCGAGCTCAGATGTCTCTATTTAGAGACGAGCATCCGAGCACGCGCTGTCATAAGCATGGACCCGCGAACGGCATATGTCTACTGGCAGATCCGTCGCCTTTTGGAGTCAGAGCCGATCACGGTTCTGCCACGATAATACGCAATCAAGCCACTGCCGCGGACGGGTGAATGACTATGCCGACCGGAGTGCGATTCGGCGCCCTTTTTTCTTTGCTACCCGGCATTGCGCTGGCATCCGCGCCATCCATTCCCAACACTCCGGTCGGGAATGCGCTGCGCTCGTGGCTCGATGCCTTCAACAGCGGTGAGAGCGCCCGCATCGACTCTTTCGATCGAGCTCACGCTCCGTGGCTGACATTGCCGGGGATGATGCGGCTGCGCGCGGACACCGGCGGCCGAGGAGCTCGCCTATGATTCATAAACCCGATCACCAGGACAGATTGGCAGGGCTCGGGGGTGCAGCCCGACGTGAAGGTCTCAGCGACCGACGCACTTGCGGTTGCGGAGAAACTCGCGGCGGCAAGGATCGGCAAAGACAATCATTGACCGGCGCGGCGAATCAACTCACGCGAGACCGACCTCCAGATCGACTACCACGCCGAAGTGATCGCTGGCCCAGATGCCCGCGATGGGTTGCTCGAAGGCGAGATCCGCCGACAGGACGCGGGCATGTGCCTTTGGATGGGCATCCCAGGAGCCCACGAACACGTAGTCGAACCGATTGTGGTATTCGGGCTGCCTGACGATCTGATCCACGCCGGTGCGTGTGTTTGGATTCTCGGTCGACCATGTATGACCGGGCCCTTTGCCCGCCACCGTCCACGAATCGTGGTACAGGACGCTTCGTCCTTCCAACGATTGCTTGCCCGTCAGGTATCGGATGCTCGCAGCGTCGGGGCCGGTGTTGAAATCCCCTGCGATGATGGTGGGTAGATCACGCCGGTGGCGCGCATCAAGATCGGCAACCGCAATCGCCTGGCGCTCGCGCACCGCTTCTGCCGAAAGCCGCCACGCCGCTGTCGGCGCGATGAACAGCATCTCGCCCACGTCGGGGATCTTCACGACTGCCGCCAGAGTCGCCCACGGGACGTCGTTAGCACCCGCAAGGCGCAGATCGAGTACTTCGACGATCTCGTGTTCCCAGCGCGTGGCGACCGCGGTACCGCCGTAGCGCTCCGAGAACGGCGGGACGGATTGCTCTACGTCGGCTTGATGCGTTGCCTGCAGCGCCAGACCCACGAGCAAGCCATCGAGGGTCTTGGCCTTTGCCGTTTGCACCACCTCCTGCAACGCGATCAGATCCGGCTTCAGCTGCCGAAGCCCGTGATTGATGATCTCCGCACGGCGTGGATCGCCTTCGGTGTTCCAGACATTGAGGGTCAGGATCCTCATACGCATGATGCACCCTCCGTACAAAGGCGGTCTGATTGGGTGGCGGATGCCAGGGTACGGAATGAAGACCCGATCGCACGCCGGGTTCCTCGAAAGACCCCGTGCGTGTCCCGCGGTGCGATGAAGGTGCTCCGGTAAACCATGGTGTTGCGCGTCGCGCCGCAATCAGCTCGATGCCGGCGCCGTTTGCAAACTTGACATGCATGTCGCGGATGCCGTCCGCATGAAAACGTCCTGACTTGATGGTGAATCCGAGTCGCCGATAGTCCTTCGCCGCAAGTTCGACGTCGCGGACTGCGAGCGGAATGTGGTCGATCCGAACGAGAGGTTGGGGGAAGGCAACGGGGCTTGCCTCCGTCGCGCTCCTCCCGGCGGCGGGCGAATTTCCGCCGAGGCTCACCAGAAGCACCGCCAGGCAAACCCGAAAGTACTGCAAGTCGAGCACCTATGAGAGCGGACATGCTGCGTCGAGGACAGACTGCGGACCCTGTCTAATATATTGCAAGCGGACATTTTCTTCAGGGGCTGTCGAAATCCGCGGCTCACGCTCGATTACAGGTCAGAGATACCTGCTTCCTTGCCGGAGAACCGTCGTGAAATACCTCACCTTCATCCGCCATCCCGAATCATTCCGGGAGGCCGGGCCGCCGCAAGCACTGATGGAAGCCATGGGCCGGTTCGTGCAGAAATCCCTGCAGGACGGTTCCCTCGTCGACACGGGCGGCCTGCTGCCGAGCAAGGAGGGCTTTCGCATACGCCTCACCGAAGGCGTCATCTCCATGACCGACGGTCCCTTCATCGAAACCAAGGAAGTGATCGGTGGCTGGGCCATACTCGAGACCGACTCGAGGTCCGAGGCGGTCCGCATCGCCCAGGAATTCATGGAATTGCATCGAGTCCACTGGCCCGAGTTCGAAGGCGAAGCCGAAGTACGGCCGATGTTCGATCCCGGAATGGGTCCCTAGGAAGGCGCTCAGGCCCCGGGCGGCACCTCGAGTGGGTTCTACTCGAGTCAGAGACCTCGGGCACTCGCAACGGCTTCCGCCAACACCTCAGGGCCCGCGCCCGGACGCCGCGAGCCTTCAGTCAACATGCGCCGGAACTCGTGCGCGCCGGGCTCACCGACGTATAGCCCCTGCATGTGACGGACGACGGCAGACAGCCTTTCGCCGCGCGCCAGCTGCCGCACAGCGTAGCGCTGCATACGCTCGATGGCACGGGCGCGCACAAGGGCGTCGAGGGCTTCCTGGGTCGAATGGGGTTGCGGCAGGGTCGGCTCTGCGCCGAACACGAGCGCGCTGACCCGGGCGAGTACCACGGGTCGGTGGTATGCCTCGCGCCCGAGCATGATGCCATCCAGCCCGTCGAGCGCCCTGATGATCGCGTCCGGCTCGCGGAGACCACCATTGACGACCACCTGCAGATCGGGGAAAGCTTTCTTTACCCGGCTCACGACCTCATATCGCAGCGGCGGAATCTCCCGATTGTCCTGCGCCGACAGTCCGCCGAGCACCGCTTTGCGCGCGTGGACGATCACGGCATCGCAACCGGCATCGCGCAAGGCTCCCACGAAACGATGAAGCGCCGCGTGCTCCGCTTCATCGAAACAGCGGCTGGCCTCTATGGCCGCCCTGCCCCGCCCGTCAATCACTCCTATCCGCATCTTCACCGTCACCGGCACCCTGACGGCTGCACGCATGGCGGCCACGCAGGCGACTACGACTTCCGGCCGCTGCATCAGGTACGCTCCGAACACGCCACCCGTAGCACGGTCGCTGGGGCAACCGCAGTTCAGGTTGATCTCGTCATATCCCGCCTGCTCACCCCTGCGGGCCGCAACTGCCAACTCCTGCGGATCACAGCCGCCGAGCTGCAGCGCGACCGGGTGCTCCTCGGGATCGAACTCCAGCAGCCGAGCGCCATCGCCGCGCAGCAGATCGGCAGCGGCGATCATCTCCGTGTACAGGAGCATTTGTGCCGAGAAGCCCCGCAGGAAATAGCGGCAGTGGCGGTCCGTTCGCCCCATCATCGGGGCAACGCTGATTTTTCTATTCAAAATCAAAAGATTGAATCGTCCGAGTCAAGTCTGTCAATGAGCGCGTTTCGATTCGATCTGATCATCAGTTTAGGCCGATACCTGACGTTCTGACGTGACCGAACGGCCGGACGGCCGGTTTTTCAGTACTGAATCGTGACCAGATACATGCTGGTGTCGGGCTCCCAGCTGCAGGTCGCCCACACACCGTCCACGATGGCCCTGTTGCCGATCGCCTTGCACTCGGCGTTGCTGCCAGCAACTGGGCTCGTGGTGCCGCGGACCCCAGCCGCCCCGATCCGCCCGATCTGAGCATTCACTGCCGCGGCTGCCGCAGAAGAATACCCGGGCACCACCTGAACGGTTACTTCCATGGATGAGCGCGTCTGTGCGGCGAGAGCGGCGACGGGCGCAAGTACGATGTACGGCAGGAGGACGAAAGGGAGAGGCGCGCTCTTGCCGACGAATCTCATTGTTCTTGTCCCCGGGGCGGGTCCGCGCGTATCCGAGACCCGTTCTTTCGTATTCTCTATCCTGGCAGAACTCTACTCCTAAGTGGACCGGAGCGCAGCTATTGCACGAGGCGTGGAGCGGAATCAGGCTTCGTGACCCTGGTCCCGCTGCAGGACTGCGCGCCTGTAGTCCCCAGGCTGCCGCAGGCCCTACCCGACTAGTTCCTGGATCAGGACCAGCGCGTTCCAGGTCGCGTGCAGCGCCATGCCGGGATAGAGGCTGCGCGAGCGGCGGCGCAGGTAGCCCAGGCAGAGGCCCATGACGAAGTGGTCGGGGAAGATCAGCGGTGACAGGTGAAGGACACTGAAGAGTGCCGCCTGGATCAACCAGGCTTCACGAGCACCGGTGATCCGTGTGAGCGAGGATTGGATGATGCCGCGAAATCCGATCTCTTCCACGATGCCCGGTAGGACGCTGATCAGCAGAAAGGCCGACCACACTGGCCAGTGGGCGGAACGGTATTCGGTCAGATAATGAACCGAGGGGACGCCCAGCCGGTGCAGCAGCGCGTAGTAGCCGCTGAGCAGGATTACGAACGCGATGGACACTCCCAGCAGACGCTTGGTGACCGCGGCACTGGGGATGCGCGGTCGTAACAGCTGCCGCAAGTCCCGGCAGCGTATGGCGAAGCCGAGGACCAACAGCGCACCGAGGCCGCTCGCGACGACTTCGAGCCACGGTGAGCGCGTGGCGCGCGCGGTGAGGCCGGTGGCGAGGGAGAGGCCGAGCCACGCACCATACAGCGTGACGATCTGGCGCAGGAGCCGCCAGCGCTCGGCAAAACGCTGCTCGGAGCGCGCGAGGGTGGCCGCGGGGGTCGGCACGGATGTGGGCGCGGAGGCCGGCACGGGCGTCGACGCGGATGTGGCCGCCCAAATCGGCGCGGATGTGGGCGCGCAGGTCGCTGCATAGGTCGCCGGGGAGGTAGCTGCGGAGATTGGCGCGGAGGTCGGCGCGGTATCGAGCGCGACGGTGTTGAGGATCAGCCCTGTGGCAGCAGGCGCTCCGCCAGAGGGCGCGCCGCCCACCGTCGGCGCCACCACCGGCCGGCCGCAGCCCGGACAAAAGCGATCGCGGGGACGCAGCGCACGGTTACATCCTTGACAGGCCGCTTGGACGGCTTGCGCCGGCGGAGGTTGTCGCGTTGGCGTTGGCGGAGACTGCGGTGTCGGCACGGCCGCAGGCTGTCCAGCCGGCGATTCCGGCGATTGTGGTGTCAGCTCAGGCATCGGCGCTGCGTAGTGCGAGCGCCGCCTTGATGCCACGGTAGAACAGCGCCACGATGACCAGCTTCACATAGATTCCCCGGCCGAGGGTCGTGGGGTCGACTACGGTATTCAGCACCAGGACCGCACCGTAGGTGGCGGCAGCAACGAGTATGGCGGGCAGCGGCGCCCGGCGGCCCCACTGCGCCAGCAACAGCATGGTGAGCGCAAGCACTCCGTTCACGAGCAGCGGACTCCACTCCTCCCACAGGATGCGCTGACGGAGCTCACCCACGGTGTACGTCACGCCACGGATGGCCTTCGGGAAAACAGCATGCGCGTCCATCCCGCTCAGAGTGGCTAGCGCATGGACATCGCCGGCGTGAACCATGAAGAAGAGGGCGATACCCGAAATCGCAAACAGCACAGCGAGCCAGAGCATGGCACGCGTGGCCTGTTTGACGTTGCGCTGATGGGATTGCGTCTCGGCGCCGGGCATGGCATGCCCGCAGTGGGTGCAGAAGCGATCGTAGGACTTGCCGGGGGTACCGCATTGAGGACAGGAGAAAGGCTCCTTGCCGCTTTCCACCATGCGCTGTCCGCCGACGGTCAGCCACAGCTCCGGAATACCGGCGAATTGCGGTCGCACGCTCAGGTTCCCTGCGCGTCCGTCGAGGAGCTCGAAACGGAAATCCTGTTTCTTTCGGCTGTTGAATTTTTTCGGGAACGTTACGCCATTGACGCTGGCGGTCGCCCGGCCCCAAAAGCCGGTCCGCACGCTGAAGGACGTGCCCTCATCGATCTGCCAGGTACGGATCATCCCGACGCTCCTGCCTCTCTACGCATCTGATACTAGATCAAGGCCGGGATTCTCAGACAGTTAACCTGTTGATTTTGCGACGGCGTTCGCGTGGGCAGGAGTCGATTGGATCACAACTCATGACGGCCGGAATGGCGCTGACTCATGAACTTCAGGCCCGGGAAAAACGGCGCCCAAGGTTGCTGTAACAGGCCCGCGTCACCGAGCCCACCCTGTTGGTCAGCGGAATCAAAAGTCGTCTCGTCTACTTTCCGTCACCAGCTGCGGTCGCGGGCACGGTTGATGCAGGCGCAAGCCTGGGCCGCAGCATTAGGGTACTCTCGAAACGTCGATGCCCAGACCGGGAAGGCGCGCGATCGCATTGGAATGGGCCCCGAGTAGGTTTACATATTATCTTCCGGAGACTCGTGCACGTGGAGAGCGTGTAAACGTTACTCATGAACGTGCAGCAATGGGACTGAAATGATTCGCGTGCTGGTAATCGAGGATGATGCGGCAGCGGCGGAGTCGTCTTGCCGGATGCTGAAGCAGGCGGGTCTCGCCTGCTCGTCGGAGCGGGTGGAAAGTGAGGTCGCGTTCCGCCAGGCGCTCGGGCGCTCGCCCGACGTCATCCTTTCCGACTCGAACGTACCGGGATTCGACGGGCTGTCGGCGCTCGCGATCGCCCAGGCAGAGTGTCCCGGCACCCCCTTCGTCTTCGTGTCCGGCAATTCCGATCCGGCTGCGCCAAAGGTAGCCCGGGCGCGCGGTGCCTCGGGATTCGTGCCGAAAGCGGATCTTACCCGGCTCGCGGATGTCGTCTCCTCCGTGCTCGATGACAAGAAGAAGGGCGTCCATGGCCACGGCCCCGAACGTCGCAGAACCGAGGCCGGCGCCGATGCGAGCAGCACCGCCACGTATCTCATCGAGCGTCAGGCGATCCTCGACCGCGCTCTGAGCCGAGAGGACCAGTCGGCGCTGTCGAACGTCCTGCGACGGCATCCGCCCGTTCCGGTTGCGCTGCTGGTGCTGCGGTCCGAGGACGTGCGCGAGCGCTTCGTGAAGTGGCTGCTGAATGCCAACATCGAGGTCGAGCCGGTCGCCTCGACCACGGAAGCACTCGCGAACCTCGAGGCGCGCACGCATGCGCTGCTCTTCACCGACCAGCTGGATCTCGTGCAGGCGATGCGCCAGCTCCATGCGGGCTCGGCAACACACGTGGTGTATGTCGACACCGATGGGACGGTGGGTACCCGCGAGGCGCTCCGCAGAGGAGCCAACGACTGCATGCCGGCCGAAGCCGGTGGCGAGGAGTTCTGGGCGCATCTGACGACCGCGCGGCGTATCGCGAGTCTCTCGGCGGCCCTGCAGCTGGCACTCACCGACAACCGCATCCTGTCGACCATCGATGAGCTCACGCGTTGCGGCAGCCGGCGCTTCTTCGAGCATGAGTTTCCGCGCGAGGTGGAGCGTGCCGTGCGCCTGCGTCGTTCCCTGGCGCTCATCATGTGCGACATCGATCACTTCAAGGTCGTGAACGACTCCCACGGCCACGGCGTCGGCGATCAGGTGCTCAGCGAGTTCGCCGCCCGGCTCACCCACGGGTTGCGCCTCGGCGAAGACTGGGTGGCGCGCATCGGCGGCGAGGAATTCGCCATCGTGCTGCCCGAGGTTTCGATCCCCAAAGCGCTCCTCGTCGCCCGGCGCCTGTGCGAGCGCATCAGTCACATCCCTTGTGAGACGGCCGCGGGACCGCTGCACATCACGGGAAGCTTCGGCATTTCCGGATTCGCGCCCCATAGGGGTGAGCAGCAGGTATCGCCACGCGCCCTGGTAAGGGCCGCCGACGCCGCGCTCTATGAAAGCAAACGCTCAGGGCGCAATCGCGTGACTGTCGCTTAGACGGCGGAAGCGGCTGTAGAGAAACTGTTGCTCGGCCTTCCACGGCGTGCGGTGCACCGCCAGGAATGATTCGACCAGCTGAAACTCGCTGCCGAGCTCTGCGGCGAGCGAGCGCGCATCGTACCGCATGACGGGAAGCCCGCTGCAGCGCTCCGGCCCGTCAGGACCGAAGGTCGCGAGGATCAAATGTCCTTGGGGCCGCAGGCCGGCGCGCACCGCATCGAGGTAACGCCGGCGGTCCTCGGCCGCGATGAGAAAATGAAAGACGGCCCGGTCGTGCCACAGGGAATAGCGGCGGGTCGGCCGGAACTGCGTAATGTCCTGCTGCAGGAAACTCGCCGCCGACGCACGGTTACCGAGTCGCTGCCGCAGCGAGTCGAGCACTGCGCCGGAGATGTCGAGCACGGTGACATCGCCGTAGCC
>Ga0134126_10004531_pt1 | contig 17372 bp, 10 predicted proteins | sample KB31752_FD_96881 | JGI IMG/M metagenome (GOLD analysis project Ga0134126, IMG submission 96881) | Terrestrial soil microbial communities with excess Nitrogen fertilizer from Kellogg Biological Station, Michigan, USA - KB3-175-2 | ecosystem: Environmental > Terrestrial > Soil > Unclassified ...
CATGCGCGGCCGTTTCGAGGTGAAAGCCGCGGTCGGTGCGGGAAGGGCGGGCGGAACGGATGGCGGGGGCGGTTTGCACCCCGCGGAGGAACAATGGTGCGAGCGGCGCCTGCTGGCGCGCATTCACCGCTACACGGTCAAGCGCCTGCGCGCGGAGATAGAACCCGTGCCGGCGCGCGAATTCTTGCGGTTTCTTTGCGAGTGGCAGCGAACGGCGCCGGACTCGCGCATGCAGGGATCCGACGCACTGACATCGGTACTTACTCAGCTCGAAGGATTCGAGGCACCCGCCGGCTCGTGGGAAACCGAGATCCTGCCGTCGCGCATGACCGAATACGACCCGCAATGGCTCGATGAGCATTGCCGCTCGGGACGTTTCATCTGGACCCGGCTGACGGCGCGCGACACCGCGGCCCAGGCCGATCCGGACCGCAGTCGCGGCGCATCTCCCGTTCGCGCCACGCCCATCGTCCTGCTGGCAAGGCGCAACGTGGCGCTGTGGTCGGCATTGAGCGGCGGTTCGGATCCGGCGGGCGGTCTCACATCGCGGGCTCGCGCGGTGGCCGATTTCATCCGGCAGCACGGCGCATCGTTCTTCGATGAGATTGCGGAACACGTGGGAATGCTGCCGGTGGAAGTGGAGGATGCGCTTGCCGAACTGGTGGCCGTCGGCATGGTGAATTCCGACAGTTTTGCGGGCTTACGGGTCCTGCTCATGCCCAGCGGCCGGCGCAGCCCGAGCTCTTACGCCGTGCGCCGCAAGCGGCGACTGGCGCTGTTCGGCATGGCCGATGCCGGGCGCTGGGCGCTGGTTCGCCGGCCCGCGTCGTCCGCCGCCAAGCCGGCGGACGACGCGGTGGAGCAAATCGTGCGCACACTGCTGCGCCGCTGGGGGGTGATTTTCTGGAAGCTGCTCGGCCGCGAATCCGGCGGTCTGCCGCCATGGCGTGAAATACTGGCCTGTTGCCGACGTTTGGAAGCGCGCGGCGAGATTCGCGGCGGCCGATTCGTGGCCGGCTTCTCCGGCGAGCAATACGCCACCCCGGAAGCCGTGGGGCTGCTGCGCGACATGCGCCGCAAACCGCATTCGGGGCAGTACGTGTCGCTGTCGGCCGCCGATCCGCTGAATCTCATCGGCATCCTGACGCCGGGCGCGAGGCTGGCTTCTCTCGCTGGCAATCGCTTGCTATATCGCGACGGATTACCGATAGCGGCTTACGCCGGCGGCGAAGTCCAGTATCTCGAGGAAACTCCCGAGAGCAAGCGGTGGGCTGTACAAAGCGCGCTTCAGCGCCGCCATGCTTCGCCCGCGCTGGACGAGCCGGTGTAGCAGCCGCAAGCGTCGCGCCGTTCAGCGGGATACGGCCTCGCGGTCCATGTCTCGAAACAACCGCTTGGACTCTCCAGCGACATAGGCGCGTACGTCCTGAGCGTCCTTTTCGTTCAACCATCGCCGGAAACTCACCATGCCGTGGCTCGTCAAGGCGCCGCCGATCACGACCGCTTGCCATGCCTGCGGACTCGAGAGCAGGGCGGAGTAACGCAAATCCGGAATGACACGCCCACCGACCGCTGCGTCGCCGTGGCATACGGCGCAGTTCTTGTAGAACAATCGCTTGCCACGAGCCACCGATTCCGCCGGCCAGTTCTCTTCTGCCAATTGCGGCCGCGGGCGCTCGACAGTCGTGTCCGGTGGAAGCCGCGCCGTGCCGCCCAGTCTGAATACCAGCATTCGCCGCGGAGTCAGCATGTCGCCGCTGCCGGGACCGACGAAGGGAGAAATGACGGCATACCCGCCGCCCCAGCCGGCCAGGACGGCGACGTATTGCTCGCCATCGATGGAGTAGGTAATAGGCGGAGCGATAACACCCGTCTGAGTGGCGAACTCCCAGAGCTTTTTCCCGTCTCGCGCGCCATAGGCCGCAAAGCGAGACTGTCCGGTTCCTTGGAACACCAAGCCGCCGGCGGTCGCGAGGACTCCTCCGTTCGCCGGTCCGCCGTGATCGACCCGCCACATCTCTCGTTGCGCGACCGGATCCCATGCAATCAGCCTACCTTTGAGCTGCGGCCGCAATTTTCGGCGGGCGTCCATGTCGTCGGGCAGTGCGCCTGCCATCATATCGACCCCCAGATTCCACGCGCCGGGCCGATATTGGAAGTCCTTGTCGGCCGCATACTTGAACGGTATCTCCATCACCGGGATGTACACCCAACCCGTCTGCGGACTGTATGCCATCGGATGCCAATTATGGGCTGCGAAGGCGGACGGCAAATTGACGAACGGCTTATCCGAATACCGTGCCGCGGGAACCTCGATGGGCCGATGGGTGTTCGCGTCTATGCCCGTGGCCCAACGGACATCGACGAAATTCTTGGCCGAAAGGAACTCGCCCGATTTGCGGTCCAGAACATAGAAGAACCCATTCTTATTCGCTTGCATCAATACTTTGCGGCGTTTTCCTTGGATGCGCAGCTCCGCGAGCACCATGTTCTGCGTAGCATCGAAATCCCAATTATCGCCGGGCGTGGTCTGGTAGTGCCAAATGTACCGCCCGGTGTCGGCATTCAGGGCGACGATCGAGGACAGGAACAGATTGTCGCCGCCTCCCGGCGAACGAATCGCCTGCCGCCAAGGCACGCCGTTGCCGACTCCGACATAGAGCAGGTTCAGCTCAGGGTCGACACTCATGGAATCCCAAACGGTGCCGCCACCCCCGAACTGCCACCACCGACCGTGCCAGGTGGGCGTGGCAAGGCGCATGGCGCGACTATTCTCGCCGCCTTTCGGATTGCCCGGAACCGTGTAGAACCGCCACACGCGCCGGCCGGTCTGCGCGTCATAGGCGCTCACGTATCCCCGGACCCCGTACTCCGCACCGCCGTTGCCTATGAAGACCTTGCCGTTGGCGACGCGCGGCGCACCGGTGATGGTGTACGGCTTGGAGGGATCGGTCGTCGTGACGGACCAAACGAGCTGGCCCGTCTCTCGGTTCAAAGCAATCAGCCGGCCGTCGACGGTGCCCACATACACCTTGTCGCCCCACAGCGCGACGCCGCGGTTAACGACGTCGCAGCACGCGCGGAAGCCCGCACGCCCGGGAACCTTGGGATCGAATTCCCACAGCAAGTGCCCATCACGGGCGTCCAGCGCAACGACCTTGCTCCAGGACGTGGAGAAGTAGAGGACGCCGTCCGCCATCAGCGGCGTCGATTCCTGGCCACGCCGTACGTCGAGTTCGTAGGACCATGCGAGCCCGAGGCCCGACACGTTCGCGGTGCTGATCTGATCGAGCGGGCTGAACCGCTGATCGGACCAGGTGCGTCCATGGGCAAGCCACGATCCAGGCTCGTCTTTGTCCACGGCAGCTAGACGTGAGCCATCGATCGGCGCTGCCGCACCGCTCGCGCAGGCACTACTGGTGAACGCAACTGCAATACTCGACCATGCGAGCGCCAAAAGTAATGATCGACTGAGCATTCGGCACCTTCCTGCCCGTTAGTATAGGTCGCGCGCCCCTAGGTCAGATACCGTGAGGCGGGGTGCTGCGGACGACTTGAAAACATAAGCTGCAGATCGCGAAGGTTCGAGGCAAGTACCTGCAGCGGGTAGCGCGTTCGCGGGTTGACCTGCCGAACGGCGACAGCTAGATTAGCGTACGTAGAAGAGTACTTGTGAATTCACAATGATTGGGCGGCCTCATTGAGTCTGGAGACCGGCACATTTCACTCGGCAACGTAGCTTCCGCAGCCGACCGCGCGACTTCCGATATTGGGTGGCGCGAACGCGCGTTTCCGTCGGCTCCCCATACAGTAGAGGTCGATCAGGCTCTCGAGGCGGCCGCCGAGCCTTTGTTTCCCGTGCGTAGGATAGAGCTGGTACAGCCCTACGGGACCGGCTTCAGGGAATTCACCACGCCGTCCGAAAATCTGCACTTGATGTGTTCGGACTTTCAATACGAAGACGACGCTGTAGGCAAAGCGGAGGGCCATGATTTCCTGAAATTTCACTTTAAGATTTCCGGCCATAATCTGGTTCGGTTCGCGCCGCGTCACGAATATCTCATCGAGTCAGGCGAGAGCGTTATTGCATTTCACCCCCGCGGGCTGCTCAAGGATGATTGCTACGCCGCCGGCGCGCGCGAATGCTCCCTGACGCTCAGTTGTAATCCCGTCGCGCTGCTCGATTTGATGCGTGTTCAGCCGGAAGATCTGCCCGCTCCGCTCTGCCGCTATTTCGCGACGACTTCGCCCGATTTTTTTTGCCAGAGATTTCCTCTCACGCAAGAGATGATGCAGACCATTGGGGCAATCCTGCGGCCCCGCTATGACGGACATCTGCGCCGCTTGCACGTCGAGGCTCGATCACTCGATCTGATTTGCATGATCTTGAGCACGCTGCAGGAGCCGGCGAGTTTGCACGGCCCGTCGCAGAAATTGCGGCCCGTCGATATCAAGGCGATACACGCGGTGCGGGAATTTCTATCGGTTCAATATGTCGCGCCTCCGTCGATTCCGATTCTTGCACGGCGCTTCGGCCTGAACCGCACGAAACTGATGGAGGGTTTCCGCGCAGCATTCGGCGAGACGGTTTTCAGCTATATTCAAAATTTGCGCATGCAAAGAGCCAAGGAGCTGCTTCTGGACACGGACCTTCCCATTGCGCGGGTCGCGGAACGCGTCGGCTACGAACGCCATACGAGCTTCGCCACCGCGTTTCGTGCCCATTATGGATTCGCTCCGAGAGCCCTCAAGAGGCTCTATCGGCAGCGCTCGGCCGTGCGCGTAGGCGAGTCGATCGTGTCTAAGGACAATCGCGAAGGCCCGTAATCGCCTGTTCGAATACATCGAGGGCGCGTGACGCCGCCATTTCGCGCCAGCGGCGATCTCTCGGGTAGAAGAAATTCTCGAGCCTGTCCCGGAATGCCGGCTCGTCCGCGCGATTCTCTTGCCGTGACCAACAATCGCGCACCTGGAGGCTAAGGAATTCGTCGAACTGGAATGTGCCGAACTCCAGTGTGAGCGCAACTACGCGCGCATTGGGGAGCATCGATCTTGCGGCGGTGCAGATGTCGCCGTGAATGTCGTACGGCATGTTCTGCCGATCGTCCTTCAGCGCTACGATCGATGCACCGAACCAGGCGCGGGCGCGCGCGAGCTCGGCAGTGTGATTGTCGTCCGTGCTGATCAGCGTGCCATGACCGAATGGCCCCAGACCGGTATGCAGATCGATGAACACCACGTCGGAGGCGCGCGCCGCATGGCGGGCGAGAATCGAACGGAAAGTCGTGTTGGACCATGCGGCTTCCAATCCGCCGAATCCGACTCCATGGGGGTCGGCATACTGCCCGCGGCATACCGCTTGGGCGAGAGCCTCCTCGCCGTGAGCGGATCGAAAGGCGGCGATCCGGCGCTGCACGTGGTCCCATGAGTCCTGTGCGGCGCAAGCCGGTGCGAGAGCGCGGCGCAGCGTTTCATAATACGCATTGACCGGTTGAGTGTGCGTAAAATCCACGAAGTTTCGGTTGAGGTCGATATTGCCCTCGGTCTGGCGGCGCCGCCAAGCAGTTCCCCAAGGGTTCAACAAATGGATGAGCAACACGCTCATGTCGCCGGGTAGCGAGGCGGGTTCCTGTGCCAGCCAAGAGCGAATACAACCGGACCCCGCAAGCCCTTCGACGCCGTGAGTTCCGCAATTTACGATCAGGATACGGCGTGCGTTGGCCGCGCCCAGCAGTGCAACGGAGGTCTGGAGCGCTTTGCCGCCGGGTCCCCGGGCGGGATGGCGATATGGACTCAGCGGGATATTTCGATCAACACATGCCGCTCGGAATGACAGTGTCGCCTCGCCGTATGACGACGCAAAGCAATCCGCATGCATGGTCACGTGTGGACCTGAATGGCCTTCAGCGTGGTATAGGTGCTCATGCCTTCGAGACCGCTTTCGACTCCATTGCCGGACTGATTCTGCGGCTCGAGCGGCATGGAGCCGAACATGGCCCCCGGCGCCGGACGGCCGGTGGCGTTGATCGTTATCTCGCCGGCGCGAAGACTCTGAATCATTCGCTGCGTGATGAGGGTGCTCTGGGTCCACACGGTGGCGGACAAACCGTAATTCGTCGCATTGGCCAGTCGAATGGCCTCATCGATCGTGTCGAATGCCATCACCGACAGCACGGGTCCGAATATTTCCTCCTGCGCGATGGTCATGTCGGCCCGAACACCGTCGAATACGGTGGGTTCTACGAAGAAGCCGCCTGAACTCTCCCGAACCTGCGTTCCCCCATGGATCAGTGAAGCGCCTTGTTCCCTCCCGACGCGGATGTAATTCAATATCTTATCCATTTGCGGACGGCTAACGATCGCACCGAACGTGGTCGCGGCATCGAACGGATCACCTGCCTGCAGGCGCGCCGCTCGGGCGATGATCTTCTCCACCAGCGCGGAGCGAACCGATCGTGCCACCAACAGCCGCGTGCCGGCCGTGCACACCTGTCCTTGGTTCCAGAACATCCGCGCCATGATGCCATCGGCAACTCCGTCCAGATCGGGGCAGTCCTCACAGACGATATTGGCGGCCTTACCGCCGCATTCGAGCAGCAGACGTTTCATATTCGACGCACCGGCCGCCTGCATGATTTTCTTGCCGGTGGCGCTCGATCCGGTGAAAGTCAACAAGTCCACGTCAGGATGGCCCGCGAGCGCCACGCCGACCGTGCGCCCCAAACCGGGTAGCACGTTGAACACCCCAGGCGGAATTCCTGCTTCCAGCGCCAGCTCGCCCAACCGCAGTGCGGAGAAGCTCGATAGCTCCGAAGGCTTGAGTACCAGCGAATTGCCGACGGCCAGGGCCGGGGCCATCTTTTGGACGGCGAGCACCAGCGGAAAATTCCAACCGATGATGCCGCCCACGACGCCCCGCGGAGCGCGTACCGTTATGGCAAGAGTGCGCGCATCGGCGGGCGTCACCGTTCCCAGCAGCTTGTCCATTGCCTCGGCGCAGTACCGCAGTACGCCGAGCGACAAGGGTAGATCGACGTTGAGCGCATCCCGTATGGGCTTTCCGACATCCACGACGTCGAGGACTGCCAATTCCTCGGTATGGGCGGCAATGAGGTCCGCGAGCTTGAAGAGCGCTCGTTTGCGCTCCGTAACCGGCAAGTCCTTCCAGCGTCCGTCATCGAAAGCGGTCCTGGCACTCGCCACGGCCGAATCGACATCGGCCACGGTGCCGACCGGAAACTCGGCCAGTACCGTGCCGTCGATGGGAGACGTTTTGGCAAACGTTTCCGCGCCTCCGGCGGCGCCGAAGGACCCGTCTATCAGGGCGGCGTTGTGCCGCTTCGCGGAACGCGCCCGATCGAGCCAATAATCGGTGGGATGTTCTTTCATGGCGTATCCTCAAAAGGACTTGCCCACCTGCATTCCGATCTCACGGGGCCGATTGCGGAATACGACGTCCCCGAAGATGTCGTTCTGCGCACCCGTGGCGGCCAGCACGTTGCAAAGGTTCTTGGCATAGGCCTCGATGCGCCATCCCGATCCGGCAATGGAGGTGCCGACATGGAGATTCGTCAGCGTGTAATTTCCGACGGTACGATTCTCGGGAGCGCCGCCGTATAGCTGACCATAGAAATACGAATCATAGGACCCTACATGGCTGACATCGACTCGAACATAGGAGTCGAAGCTCGGCATGGGCTTGAACCGATACTCTCCCGACACGGTTCCGGTAAAATCCGGAATGCCCAGCAATCGCTCGCCGGCCAGGCCGCCGGTCTCGGGGCTCGCCGACACCAGACGTGCATCGACATACGATCCGGAGAAGGTCATTTTGAAGTGATCGAAGATCAGTAGCGAAAGAGCCGTTTCCGCCCCGTTGATCCGCGCCGCGTTCGCATTGCTGAAAACCGTGAAACCGCAGGTCAGGGGCGTGCGCAGCTGAATATTCTTCCAGTTGATGCGGTAAATCGACGTGTCGAGCTCGGCCCGGTGACTACCGAAATCAGTCTTCGACCCCAACTCATAGCTCCACAGGGTGTCGGACTTGAACGTGGGCTGTTCATTCGGGTTGTATCCGATCTGTGCGAACTCCGCCAGGCACTGCGGGTTCGTCGATACAGGCTGATTGAACCCGCCGACGCGAAAGCCGCGCGCAACCGTCGCGTACAGCATCAGGTCGTCTCCCAGCGGCTTGAAGCTGAGTGTCGCCTTGGGATTGAACCCGTTCTCCTTCAGCTGCGCATCCCGATAGTCTGCATCGGCGGTTACGAAGACGGCGGCCGGATCCGCCGTAAAGAGCGATGTTTGCTTCGTCTCGAAGTAACGGCCACCGAGAGTCAAATCCCACTTGCTGTCGAAGCTGTAAGTGGCCTCTCCAAATACGGCAATCTGTTTGAGATCCTGCGTGACGTTCGACTGGTAGAAGTTGTAGTCGGTGACGCCGCCCAGCACCAGGGATGGAATCGCGGATGCAGCGGCGAGGGCGGAGGGAGAGCCGTTGACATCGATCCATTGCTGCAACCCCTGCCATGGCCCGTCTTGAATGAAGTCCTTCTTCAGGTAGGAAAAATACGCGCCGGCAACGTATTGCAGCGGACCCGGAGCGGCCGACGAGACCCGGATCTCCTGCGCGAATTCGCGCGAGTGAATTTGGTTATAGAGTGCGAGCGGAGGCGCCGGGGCCGCCGATCCGCTGATCAATGCAAGATAGCCCGTCCCGAGCGGCGTGAGATCGCGGCGTGCCAGATTATTGCGTTCGACATAGGATGTGGAGGACGTGACCAAAGCATCGCCTACACGAAAGTCGACCAACACATCGCCGATATTCATCGTGTCGTGGTTGAACGGCTCGACCGGGTAGTCCGCGGTCAGTTCGCTGGTCCGGGGCACGCTCGTCAGTCCGGTGGAGTCGGCCTCACGATGAATATATTTCAGCTGTAGGTGCGCCGTTTCCGAGAAATCGACGAGGATGTTGGAACGTACCATCCAGGTCAGGCTATCGTTGTAGTTGTTCTCTCCGGCAACCTTCCCCGAGGGCCCGTAGCCGACGCCGACTTCAGGTGCGGCGTTGTCGATGAATCCTCCCACATGATCGTACGAGCCCGACACTCTCCATGCCGCTCTATCCGAGATCAGTGGGATATTGACCATGGCGTCGCCGCCGTATGAGCCGGCGCCGCTGTCCGTCGATGAGACGCGCGCCTGCGTATCGGCGGAGAATTGTCCTGGGTCCGGGAGCCGGGTGATGTAGCGTACCGTGCCGCCCATGGAGCCGGCGCCGTAGAGAGTGCCTTGCGGGCCCTTGAGTACCTCGATGCGATCCAGATCGTAGACCCCAAAATCGGGAGAAGCGCTGTTTTCGTTGTTCGTTCCACCGGCATTCGTGATGGATACGTCATCGAGGTAGATTCCGACGGTTTCGTTCGGTTCGGACTCCGATGACCCCGAAACACCGCGAAGCTTTATTTTCTTCTGGTTCGGACCGGTGTCGAATACGGCGAGACCTGGGACGGCACCGAATAGATCTTGGATGCCGGTAGACCCTGAACGCGCTAGATCCTCCGCCGAAAGCGCGCTGATGCTGGCCGGCACGTCTCTGAGCGACTCGGCGCCGCGTTTTTGCGCGGTCACGAGGATCTCATCCAGAACCGCCGGCGCCGCGCCGGGCGGCGTCTGCGGCGTACTCGATTGCTCCGTGGGAGAGCTCCATGCCGAAGCGGCCATCAGCACCGTGCTCATGATTGCGCCCTTGCAGACTGCCGGACGCCGACGACGCGCGTTCTCGAAGCTCCCTTCCATGACATCCCCCCGTTTTTCTTGAGTTCACTTTTGTAGCACGGGAACAAATGGAATAGTTTTGAAGGAGACAGCCTATTGTTTCAAATCCGCAGCCGGTCGAATAAAGGCGAACTTCGGGGTGTCCATGTCGGACCCAGAATTTGACGAAACCAGGCGCAGGGTGGTATCGCCGGCCGCTGCCGCGTGAGAAAATAAGTACCATGGTGGTAGGGGGCTATCCATGACCGGCACAGGCGCCTCGCGCATATTCGGCACCACCGGGCGCCATGTCGCGTCCATCGGCCAGGGATCGTGGAGAATGGAGGAATCCGAGGAGGGTTCCGCCGTTGCGGCGATACGCCGCGGTCTCGACTTCGGGCTGACTCATATCGACACCGCCGAAATGTACGGTCGCGGATCCGTGGAGACCATCATCGCCAAGGCGATCGCGGGCCGGCGAGACGAGGTCTTCCTGGTCTCCAAGGTGTTGCCGGACAATGCCTCGAAACGCGGCACGCTCACGGCGTGCGAGAAATCACTGGCGCGCCTGCGCACCGACCGGCTGGATTGCTATCTGCTGCACTGGCGCGGCGCCTATCCTTTGGATGATACGATTGCAGCCTTCGAGACGCTGGTGCGCGCCGGCAAGATTCTATCCTGGGGCGTAAGCAATTTCGATGTGACGGATCTCGACGAATTGGCTGCGATCGCGGGTGCAGGACATCCCGCGTGCAATCAGGTGCTGTACCACCTGCAAGAACGCGCGGTCGAACATGCGGTGCTGCCTTGGTGCGAACAACATGGCACCGCACTGGTTGCGTATACGCCGTTCGGTCAATCGACGTCTGCGTTCAACCCGCGAACCCGCCAAGGCAGGGTGCTCCAGGAGATAGCCGAGGCGCATCGGGCGACCCCCCGTCAGGTAGCACTGCGATTCTTATTGCGTTCCCCGTCATTGTTCGTGATTCCCAAGGCATCCAACATGGCGCACGTCGCCGAGAACGCCGGCGCGGCCGGACTCGAACTGAGCGATGCAGAATTGGCGAGAATCGATGCGGCATTTGCGCGCGGAAAGCCGCGGCGTAGATTGCCGATGATCTAGCCCGGATTGGGTGTGCGCCCCGGGGCGAATCAACCCATCCTACCCCGTTTTCGGGACGCTGACTTCCGATGAAGGAGTATCGACAGGTACGAAGTCGGCGGGCCCTCGAACCGTTTTGCCGCCGCCGTGATCGGAGAATGCAGGCATCTTTATTGACTCTTATTTCCACACCGCCTGCGCGACGCGCAGGAAATTGCCTCCCAGCAGCTTGTTCAAGTCTGCTTCCGGCCAGCTGCGCTCCTTCAATCCCGCAATGAGTTCCGGAATGACCTCCGGGCCCACGTCCTTCATGGGCCAATCCGCCGGATATTCGGCCGGCGGCCAGTATTCCGGATGGGACACGATCTGCTGCTCCGTGGACGAAGGCGAGTAGTCGAGGCCCAATCCGACGTGATCCGCGCCCACCAGATCGCGGACATAGGTGATGCAATCGATCATGGCAAGCGCGGTGCTCTTGCGCTTGGGCAGGAACAGTCCGATCCCATTGATGGCGATCACGCCGCCCGTGTGCGCGCAGGCGCGGATCTGATCGTCGGTGATATTGCGGCCGTGGGCGCGCAGAGCCTTTGGGTTGGAATGCGAGAAAATTGTCGGCTGCCTGGCCATCGCCATCGCTTCCATGGTGCTGCGATGCCCGGAATGCGAGCAGTCGAGGACCATGCCCACCCGGTTCATTTCGTGAATGACCCGGCGGCCAAAATCCGTCAAGCCGTGATCTTCATCGTGGCAGCCGCCGCCCGCCAGATTGTTGCGGTTGTAGGCGATCAGCATTTGCCGCACGCCGAGCCGGTAGTAGAGCGACACCATGCCGGCATCGCCGTTGAGCGCGCCCATGCCCTCCAGATCGAAGGTGACGGCCATCTTTCCGGCCTGTTTGGCGAGCAGCACATCCGCGGCGCGTTTCACCAGCACGTACCGATCAGGACGCTGCTCCAGCCAGGTGATGTAGCTGGCGAGGTTGCGCACCGCCATGGTCCACTCGAGCACGTCGTAACCGACGTCGATCGACAAATAGTCCACGGAGGCGCGCCGCCACTCTTCGAGATGATTCAGGTCGTAGTCGGGGCGGGGATCGAAGCCCGAGTGATTGTCCCAAATCAGCGGATGGATGCCGATGGACGTCGCTTCGCGCGGGATTTTTGACGCCGCGCTCTTCGCGCTCGTTCCGGCATTGGCGGTCGAGACACCGATGGCGGCGGCGCCCGCGGTGACTCCCATTCCTTCCACGAATCGCCGGCGTGTGATGGGCACAATGGCTCCTAGCGTTTGAGAAAATCGAGTACCGCGGCGTTGAATTCGGCGGGATTCTGCAGCATCGCGAAATGGCTGACGTTGGGAAGTATGACCAGTCTCGCGTGCGGGATGGTTGAGGCCAGGTAGCGGTTGTGCTCGGGCCGAATGCCCTCGTCATACTCGCCGTCCGCGATGGTGGTCGGCGTGGAGAACGTTTTGAGCTGCGCGGCGGTGAAGGCGGGCAGGGTTTCCCACATCTTGCTGACGGCCGCATTGAAACCGTCCCACTCGTTCGGCGTGGGAGACAGGCTGCGATATTCCTGCTTGACGCGGGCGAGATAGGCGGCGAACACCGGGTTCTTGTCGAAGCCGTCCTTGAGTCCCGAGACGTCCGCGTCGGCGCCGAACGCAAACAGGCGGGCGAGGCGCTCGGGGTGGTTGAGTGCGAGGTCGTAGCCGATACAGCCGCCGTCGCTCCAGCCGACCAGGCTCACCCGGTCGATGTGCAGCGTATCCAACAGCGATAACACGTCGCCGGCCATCAAATGGTAGGTATATGGGAGATCGTTTCGCGTGCTGCGGCCGTGTCCCCGGCTGTCCATGGCGATCACCCGATAGCCGTGTTTCGCGAGCACAGGAATCAGGTGGCCGAAGTAATTCGAGTTGGCGTAGCCGCCGTGGAGCAGAAGCACCGGCGTGCCGGGCGCATGCTCATTCCACTGCGCGTACCAAATGCGCACGCCGTTGGCCTCGGCATGCGCCTCGTGCGCGTGCGCAGGCAAAGCCGGCGTCGGCGGCACCGTTTTCCAGGGTTCGACGGCATGGGCCAGGTCCGCGAGAAACATGATCGAGAGGCTAACCAGTGCAGCGCAGAGCCGCCGTGCCGAATCGGATGTCGGGCGTACGCGCATCCGTCCCGATTCATGGAAGGCATTCATGGTGGCATCCTCGTATGCACCCATCGCGATCAGGCCATCGCCATCACTTGTTCAGCAGCTCGCCTGGCTTCGCGCACGGCGGCGGCCCAATTCTGATTGCCCTCCAGCTCCGAGTGCGCAAAAGCCACGCGCCCGAGCGGCTGTCTCAAAATATCGCGCGGTGCCGGCTTGCCGTTGCGCGCGAAATAGAAGCCCGGACCTGCATTGACGTAGGCGTGGCCCCAACGATTGAGCACGATGCCGGCAATGTCCCTGCCGGGATCGAATCCTCCGCCGGCGAACATTTTGACCATTTGCCGGCGAATTTGCCGTTCATAGTCCCGGTACGTCGTCCCCAGCATGCGAGCCCGCGCCACCTTGCCTTGCTCGGCCAGGGGAAGGCCCAATTCGCTGAACGGTACGTAGAAGGTGAATAGATTCGGTTTGTCGGGGTCCAACGGCGGCCGATAGTCGCCGATATACATGTTGGGCCGCATATTGGCGGTAAAGCCGAATCCGCCCCGCCACGAGCATGCGGTGAAGCCGAGCTTGTAGAGGAAACGCCAGTTCGTGAGCGCGACGTTCACGACGAGCACCGGAGAGCGGGGGAAGTGGCCCATGGCTTCGACATAATCGGCGGGAAGGTCGCCGATGAGCCGTTTCGCCGTCCAGCTCGCCGATGACATGACAACCGCCCGCGCTTTGACGCTCGAGAGCTTTCCATCGACTGCATACGTGATGGTCGCGAGTTCGCCCTTGCGGGTGCTCTGCACCGCATTGGCCACGTCGATCACAGTGGAGCTGACCCGGATCCGCGTGGGGGCGCCGGCTCGATCGAGCGCTTCGAATCGAATGTGTCCGCTGTGGACCTCGGCAAAGCTGCCGCCGGCGATTGCCCCGGGGATCAGCGATCTGACCAGCATGCGAAGAATGGCCTCGTTGCCGCCGGGGAAGCTGTGGATATTCTTGACCTGCTCGAGCTTTTCAGTCACCGCGAGGAAATTATTCGAAGGGCCGAGGCCTTGAAAGCCCGGCAGTTCGTCATAGTAGGCGGCGTAAGCGGACATGACGTCGCTGCCGAGTCCGGCGGCGGAAGCGAGCAAGGGGTCGGCGTAGCGCGCAACGGCCGGAGATAGTCCGCGCTCCCGGGTGAGGAAATCCTCGTAGGTCATGGTATCCAGCCATCGCTGCATGTCCTCGGGGCTGCCCGGAAAGGGCTTGGCCTTTTCCTTGCGCCAGCGCATGAGGTCGCGGCGCGTCTGCTCGTCCCACGGCGTGTCCTTCAGGCCATTGCCCCATGGGTTGCGCACCCAATGCGCAGCGGGGGTGTCGAAGAAGAAGCCGTGACTATCGAAGTCGTCCGCCCAGAGCTGATAGATGTAATTATCGGGGGCGAAGGCGAGCTGCTTTCGGTCCGGGCCCAGCCGTCCGTACTCGACCTCCATGGGCAGGCCGAGATCGCGCCACATCTCGCCGCGCCACCCCGGATCGGAGCCGGCGAGATCGGTGTCGTTCGAGCCCTGCGGGCCGATGAGCCGTTGTCCCTGCACCATGAACTCGTTGCGCTTGGCTTCGCCGCCCGGAACGGCGTGATTGTCGAGGACCAGGCAGGTCTTGCCCCGGCCCGCGAACTTGTGAAAAAAATAGGCGGCACCGATTCCCGAAAAGCCGCCTCCAACGACCACCAGGTCGTACACTTCGCCGGTCGACGCCGCCTCGCCGGTCTTGCCGCTCCATTGGCCGTCGCGCATGGCGTGCGCGGCGGAAACGACCTCCCAGGTATTGCCGTTGGACCGGGCGAAATCGCCGACTCCGGCATAACCCGTCCAGGAGGCTCCTTGCGCTCCGGCGGCCGCTGCGGCCGGGGCAGGCTTCAGCGCATGCGCGGGGCACGCTGCCTGCAGCAGGGCGGCACCCACACCCAAGGCCGCGGAGCCGACGAAATCGCGGCGGGTAATGTCGCCGTCCATGCCGAGGGCTCGTTCGTCCGCATCGAGAGGCGCGCCGGGCTGATCGGGATCCGGTTTCACGGGTTCATTCCTTCTTGGGCGGCATGTTGTCATCGAACCATGCGAGCATGCGTTCCATCACGTCGAGCGCATGCGCAGGATTTTTGAACTGATGGCCTTCGTTGGGGTAGACGACCAGCTCGGTCTTGACCTTGTATTCCTTGAGCGCGTGCCAGTATTCGAACGACTGCGGCGTGGGGCATTCAACATCCGAGTCACCGACGACCAGGAGCGTCGGCGTTCGTACGTTCTTGACGAAATTGATGGGCGAGCTCTTGGCGTACACCGCCGGGTCTTCGTACACCGACGCGCCGAAGTACGGAATCATCCACTCGTCGATGCCGTTCTCGCCGTAGTACGACAGCCAGTTTGCCAGGCCCGCACCCACGACGCCGGCGCGAAAGCGATGAGTCTGGGTGAGCGCCCACATGGTCATGTAGCCGCCGTAGCTCCAGCCGGTGAGTCCTACGCGGTCATTGTCGACGGGCTGGGTTTTCACCACATGATCGACGCCGGCAAGGATGTCGCGCAAATCGCCGCCGCCAAAGTCCTTGACGTTGGCGCGCTTGAACGTCTCGCCGAAGCCGGAGCTGCCGCGCGGGTTGGGAAAGAACACGAAATAACCGTGCGCGGCGAGCAGCACGGGGCTGTCCCCAAGTACGGTGGGCCAGGAGGGGGCAGTCAGCCACGCCGGACCGCCGTGCACCCAAACCACCATGGGATACTTGGTGCCCGGCACCAGGGTTTTGGGTGGAACCAGCCAGCCCTGTACGTCGAAGCCTTCGTTTTGCCAATGCACGTTGACGGCTTTTCCCCAGGGCGCCTCTTCGGCCGGCGCCTGTGACGGCGGCAATGGCTGCGGACGCCAGGCGCCGATCTCGCCGCTCAATATCACGGGTGCTTCGTTGAAGGTTTCGCGGATCGCGGCGGCGGATCTGCCATCGGACGCAATGGAAATGCCCCGCGCGTAATCGGCCGGCCCCCTCAGCGTGACCGCGCCCTGATACAAGGAGCGCACCGAATGGGTCTTGACGTTCACGGCGGTCAGCGCGCTGCCGCCGTCCATCGCTTCGGCGAGCACTATCTCCCGCGGGCTGCGCCATGCCATCCAGAATGCCGAGCTGCGCCGCTCCGGCGCGAGCATCCTGGGAGTGCCGCCGGCCGCCGAGATCAGGTACGGATCGCCGCTCGCGATGCTTTCGTCGCTGGCAAGACCGCCGATGTATGCAATGCTTCGACCGTCGGGGGACCACTTGGGTACGGCGATCTGCAAGGGGGTCTGGAGAATGGAGCGTGCGCCGCCCGCGGCCGCGTCGATGACATAGAGCTGCGCGACATACCAGTTGTTGTCTCCGGAGCCGTGCGCGGCGGTCGCCGCGAAATTCTTGCCGTCGGGCGACCAGTCATATTCGTACACGTACAGATCGGCCGGCGACACCTGGCGCAGTCCGCCCGTGGCAACGTCCACGACTGCGATGCGTTGCTCGAAAATTTTCGCATCGACGACTCCCGCGACGGGCGCGCCGGCGGACAACGGCCCTGCGACCCGCGAGGAATTCTCGGTGAACAGAACCGCAATGGAGCGGCCGTCGCGAGACCAGCGCGGAGTTGCCAGGTAGCCCTTCACCGAAGTGAGCCGCCGGGTGCTTCGGTGAGCAACGTCGTACAAATAAAGCTGCTTCTGTCCGGGCGACTCGGCATCGGACAAGAAGGCGAGCGTGGAACTGTCGGCAGACCACGCGGGCGAGTCCTCTTCCGGCGGGACCTTGAGTCCTTCGGCCCGGGCTGGAGCCGTGACGTCGAGCGGCGAGTCATCCCTGCCGGCGGGCGCCAGATGGATCGACGTGCCTATGGTGAAATCGCCGTCATTTCCCGGGACTGCCTGTACCCAGGCCAGGCGGCGATGGTCGGGCGAGAGCGCCACCTCGCGATAGTCCGTGCTCACGATGCGGCGCATGTCATCCGCCATGGATTGCGCATGGACGTTGCAGATGCCGCCGGCAGCCAGCGCGGCCGCGAGTGCCAGCCAGGCGCGCTTCGAGTTTCCCATCATCGTATCCTTCATTTCGTCAGAGGCAGCTCCAGGTAGGACGCATGCGCCGAATCGTGGAGAATTTCGTTCTTCGCCACGATCGCGCGGGTTTCATCGAAGTTGTTGCCGCCGGTATTGAGATTGCGCTCATAGGCGGGGAAGTTGCTGCTGGTGATCTCGATGCGCAGGCGGTGCCCTTTCTCCAACCGTATGGCGCTGACCATTTGGTCGAGCGTTACCTCGTATGCCAGGCCCGGGCGCATGAAGGCGACATGGTGGATGCCGTCGCGGTAACGCATGCG
>Ga0134126_10004532_pt1 | contig 17370 bp, 16 predicted proteins | sample KB31752_FD_96881 | JGI IMG/M metagenome (GOLD analysis project Ga0134126, IMG submission 96881) | Terrestrial soil microbial communities with excess Nitrogen fertilizer from Kellogg Biological Station, Michigan, USA - KB3-175-2 | ecosystem: Environmental > Terrestrial > Soil > Unclassified ...
ATTCATGGAAATCAGGTTTACAACAAGTAAGAGATAATTCTAGACATTTATTTAATCAAAATATTAATACAGCAAAAGCATTTGAACATCACATAAAAGAATCCGTTAAGGATTCTAATGCTAACATTAATGCTAGTATTAATGCTTAAATAGCTAAGAATAAAAAAATAAACCAAATTTTTTTAAAGATTAGTAGGCTTGGATAGGATATCATCCAAATACTAATTATAAATTCTTATTTTAATAAGATCATCATAGCTTTTTTTTCTTATTATGAAAATCTACAAAAATTGAAAACAATTAATCACATGCTTTAGTATATACTTTTTTTCTAAGGAAAATAATTGTCAAAATCTTGTTCTGTGCTATATTTTGCATTTTTATTGAATATGCAATTAACTATGCTGTTTGTTAAATTTATTCTTAGAATATGGAGCAGCTAGAATAATTGATTGTAGTAATAATTGAGCGTTTTTCTTGGAAATACTTCTTGATATGGCGATAAATTCTGATGCTTTATTGAATCCGATTAGAGAACGTTGTAGATCTCGTGCTTCTTTTAATGCTTTGACCGGATTAGATGATGCCAATACAAAAATAATTAGTTCTGAAAGTGTTTTCATCTTATTAAAAGGGTCTTGATAAGATGATAGTTGCTTATCTATCTCATCAATTAATGGCGATATTTTTTCAAATATTTTAAATACTGTTTCAAAGATATTCTCTTCTTTTATTTCTGAATTAATTCCGTTAAAATTGAATTCTTTTGAAATTTTGCTATGAGTTTCAAACTTATTATTTTCGCTACTATTGTTTGATGTTGCTTCTTTTTCTGTTGTTGATGTTGTATTTGCATATGACGATCGGTTAGATGAATTTGAAGATTGTCCATTTTTCAAATGATTTATTGATGGTTTCGTTCTTCTTTTGGATGATGTCCAATTTGTTTCTTTATTATAAATAATTGCCAAGCTATTATGTTTTAGTTCATTATGACGTTCAGCGTTAAATTTGCGACTAAAGGTTTTCTCACACTTAGTACAATGATACACTTTTTTGACCATCAGTCACTGTAATGTATATCGAATATAAAAGAGTGACTCAGAGTCACTCTCATTTGTATTGCTGATTATTTCATTTATTGGAATAATATTGAGGGGGGGTTGAAGTTATTTTTAGTTCATTCAATTTCATAGTAAGATTATGTGCGTCACTCTGAGTCACTCATTCATTTCGTGGAAATATGGGTGTTTTTGAATTTAGAATGCAATATAGTTAGAAGATCTTTATTTTGTGTTTCGAAAATATCAAAAGTTATTCTATTTGTAAATACTTATCCGATCATTCATTAGAACGAGGTTTTACTTGTATTTTTAAATATTGTTGGAGAATTAATAGAATAATGTTATTTTGAATATAAAATTAAAAACATTTTGGTTATTCTATATGGTGTATAAATCTCGGATATGCATAAATGTTAAACCATTTAAATTTCATTATCTGGATTATTGGGTAAGCATTAAATCCATGGATTATATCTTTTAGACCCTCTATACGCAATTAATAACAAACAAATATGCTTGGTTTTATTATCTATTATACTAAAAAAGCCTTATGACCTTGTTATTTGTGAAAAACCTTCTGCTGCTCAGAGAATTGCACAAGCTCTAGGAACATTTGATTTAAAAAAAACAACTTTGCCAATTGTAGATACTAAAAATAACCTGTCGACTTCTTCATCTTTTTTTTCTGCAACGGATAATAAAGGACGACATTTTATTGTCTGTTCTGCATTAGGTCATTTATTTGGATTAATTGATAAAAATGAAAATAGGCATGCATATCCAGTATTTGACATTAGTTGGGTTCCTCTTTTAAAAAAAAACAAAAAAGATAGATCTAGTATATCACTATCAGAAAAAATTGAACAACATATTAAAACAATTTCAATGTTGTCTATAGGTGCAAGTAATTTTATTCATGCCTGCGACTATGATCAGGAAGGTGAAGTAATAGGATATAATATTTTACAATATGCCTGTAATGGTAAATATTCTATCTCTTCAAGAGCCAAATTTTCAACTTTAACGGATGATGAAATAAAATCATCTTTTGATAATTTATTGAAACCTCGTAAAAGCCTTGCAGAAGCTGGTTTATCCAGACATATGATTGATTTTTTTTATGGAGTTAATCTTTCAAGAGCCCTTACAGAGTCGTTAAAATTAAACAACAAGGGAAATAATTATTATAATTTATCAATTGGGAGAGTACAAGGACCCACCCTTTCTTTTATAGTGGATAGAGAATTTGAGATACAAAAACATGTTTCTATACCTTATTGGAATATTTCCGCAAAATTTGTAAAAGATAAAACTGTTTTTAAAACTTTATACCAGCCATCAAAAATAAACTCTTTGTCTAAAGCCACTTTTATTGTTGATGCGTGTAAAAATCAAGATGGAAAAGTTGCTAATCTGAATTCCAAAAGATCATCTGTCAGTGCTCCTCATCCATTTAATCTTGGTGATTTGCAGAAAGAAGCTTATAGATTGTTCAGATTTTCACCCAGTTACACTTTGAAAATAGCTGAAAAATTGTATCTTTCTGCATTAATTTCCTATCCGAGAACCTCTGGTCAGAATCTTCCAGAATCTATTAATTACAAAAAAATTATCTTGGGTCTTTCAAAAATCGATTCTTTTACTTTTGATAATAATAAAAATGAACATATATCTTATTTGGATTATTCAAAAAAACTACTGTCGAATAAAATTCTTTTACCAAATAACGGTACTCAAATTGATATTGCTCATCCTGCAATATATCCTACAGGGGAAAAACCTAAAAGTAAACTAAGTAATGTTGAATTTAAGTTACTTGATCTTATTATACGAAGATTCTTTGCCACATTTGGAGAAAAGGCAATTTTTGAAAATACTTCTATTATTGTACTTATCAAAGATAAATACAAATTCATTTCTGAAGGGAAGAATTTAGTTAAGGAGGGATGGTTATATTATTACAAAAATTATGTCGATAATTCTATTATTGGTACTCCTAATAATTTTCAATTGTTGCAAAAGGGTGATATTCTTAAAAATATTGCAATATTGTTAATCAATAAATTTACACCACCTCCATCTAGATTCAACCAGTCAAGTCTCTTGGAAAAAATGGAGAAGGAAAAAATAGGCACTAAATCTACTAGATCAGAAATTATTAATACTTTATTTAAACGAAATTATATATCTAATATTTCTACTACTCCCTATGTTACCGGCAAAGATGAAAATATAGTTGCAAAATCTGGTATATCTCCAACTGACTTAGGTGTCGAAATAATAAAAACTATGCGTAAATATGTACCTGATATTGTTTCTATCGATCTTACTCGTTCTGTAGAAGAGCAGCTCGAAAACATTGAAACAAATAAAATTGATTACAAAAGTGTGACGTATTATGCAGAAAATAAATTGAAAGAAGCAATATTTTACTTTAAGGAGAATCAAAAAGAAATTGGACAAAAAATGACAAACGCCGTCTTGGAGACCAAAAATAAACGACAGGTAATTTTGGGTCCATGTCCTGTTTGTACCAAAGGTAATTTGATAGTTAAACGATCCAACAAGACTAAGAAAAGATTTGTTGGTTGTTCTTTATATTCTACAGAAAATTGTACTGCAACCGCTTCATTGCCACAGAAAGGTGGAATAATTCCTGCAAAAAAATTATGCTCGGATTGCAAATGGCCTATGATTAGTTCCTTGCCTTCTTGTCATGAAAAGGATCGTCCTTATATGTGCTTAAATACAAAATGTCATCTGAAAAATATTGCTTAATGTCGATCAAAATATGAATTGTTTAATTAGTGGTAATAAATAATTCGTCTTATTATCTTTTTTAATTTTAGTTTGTATTTAAAATGTTAAATCCGTCCCAATTTTAAATAATTTCTTAGTTATACTGTATATACAGTGTTATTATGTGAAATTAATAAATATAAAAATCATTGTTTTGCATTCCTCATTTTTAATGCTTAATATATAATTAAATAACATCGGACATTAATAAGCATGAGTACATTTGGTGAAATGGAGTTATATTGTTATCTGTGATAAATGTGGATACATCTCGACGGAAAAGTTGCCTGAAGAAAAAGCAAAAGATTTGTTACATGCTCATGTAGGGGGGCAACATAATTGTACTACTGGACACATAAAATTAATGAAAGTGAGAACTTAGACTGCTTTCACATATCCTGCACTTTTATATAATATTTTTATACATTCAGAATAAGTTCTATATTTAAATTTGACTTCTTGAACTTCAATGTCCTCGCTTAATTGTTCTTTGGATGTGTCTATTCTATATTTTTTACCAATATCTTCTAAAATTTTATTTATTGATGAATTAGTATATGATTCAACGATCAAGCGATTCATGATAGTATATAGAAGTACTAGTATTTATCTAACTATCTAAGATAGTTCTTTTATATTCTTCTTATTAGTTCTTTCAAGTTAGTATGTCTATATCAAAATTTTATGACTATTGATAAATTTTGAAATAATTAATAATTAGATTTAATAAAATATTTTGATTTTTGAAATATTTGTATAAAATATTTGATGTTACTAATAATAAATAATATTATACTTCAAGTCGGACATATTATTCGAATGGTAGAATTTAATTCAAATTTCTTTCTGAAATTAAATTATTAGTGAAATTCGGTTATACTAAGGAATCTGAGTATATAGTGTCAATGATAACTTTTTGTCGTCAATCTTTCTTGATTCAATAAAATCAACTTTATCATATATATTTTCTTCCATGTTAAATTACTTGTTTGAAAATAATGATATTTTAGAATTTTTAATATTAAGCCCAGTCTAATCTAAAATACTAATGATGAACTCTGTTATATTGTTTCAAATACGGGTTAGTATATGCCAGTTGATTATTATTTACACCTTTTCGATGAAATATTTGATATTGAATGATTTTTATTGATTAATAAACTGTTTAAATATAGTCTATATTTTTTACAAAAAATATCATATGTTGTATGTATATGGGAGAAATTGTTATCCATACAATACTTTGTTCATTGGTTATATATTTGCCCAAAACCCAAATATCCTGATTCGTTATGACATGTTATTTTATAATGTTCAATAAATTTTCTCTATGTAATTCAGAACACTTCTTGTGTCTCGTTATACAAAAACCCAAATTTCTTGAAAAAAATAATGGTAAATATGTAGTTTTTTTATATAAACTAGCATCAAAAATACAATTTAGTGCTATTATAAAATTTTATAATTTTCTTTTGGTAAATTTGTAAAAAATAAATATCATGTCTATACATTTTTAACTTAAAACCTGTTACAAATAATTATATATTTTTTAGTGCTATTATAATCTAGTCAGTAAAATTATTATGACATTGCATTTTTGGATATTTTATATAAATTAAATCGGATATAGAAAATATTTCAATTCTCTAATTTTTTGTATTCATTTATGTCTATATCTTCAATCCCTGGAATTTTCGCTATTTCAAACCTTTCCTTGTCTTTTAATAGTGAAATGGTAGCGTCTATTCCTAATTTTGTAGTTAATAGGTTAATTTGATCACTTGATGGATCTAGACTTGAACCTTTTGCATTGGTTATTATTAAAATATCTCTATCTGCTTGTGCTCGTGTGGATATAGCATATTCCACTTCTACAGGATCTTCTGGGTTTATATCTTCATCCACAACTACTGCAATTTTTAAGGAGGGATGAGCTGCAAAAGCAGTAAGGATCGCATTTTTAGGTTCGCCTTCTAATCTTTTTTTAATTTGGATTACTGCATTAAGCCAGTTACTCCCGCCGTCTGTTAAATGTACTTTTTTAGTTGAAGCTACTGTGTTTTTTACATATCCAAATATTTTAGATTCGATTGGTAATCCCATTAATAATCTATGTTCTGTATATCCTGGTAATATGTCGTAATATATAGGATCATCTCTGTACCATATATTATTAATCTCAAAAACTGGTTGTTTTCTTTTAAAATCATATGTTCTTAACATTTCGACCATCCATTCTTCGGAAACTTTGTCACATAGAATTTTACCTTCGAGAACTATTTCACAATGACTTGGAATCAATAGTTGGGAGTATTGATTTTTTACTAATTCTAATTTTCCATCTAATAGATAATTTGCAATAGACATTTCGTCAATGCCATGAGCTGCTTGATATGCTGCAGCCAGATTTACTGCCGGATGTACACCTATTACGACATTTATTTTCAGATCTTCTTGATGTTCTTTAGCTTGAATAAAACATTTATGTAGATGCCTTCCTTCTACCATTCTAATGGCCATCTCTTTGTTGTTCAAAAGGAGCATACGATGGGTCGATGAATTTTGAGTATTAGTTTCTTCATCTTTTGCATACACTATGGACGATGTTATATAAGGACCTGCATCTTTTTCAAAGTGTGTTATTATTGGAAGGTCAAATAAATTTTTAATATTGTTTTTATAAAAATGTGCATCAGATGAAATTCTTGTCGGGTAGTTTTCTTTATTTATTGATGAAAAATTAGAAAATTCTGTTCTTTTCTTTTCTTTATCAGGTTGAATCCCGTAATAAAATCGCTCTCTTGTTCCTAAAATATTGGATGCCACTTTAAACTTTGAATCCTCTATATTAGTAAATAAAATCGCCTCCCTCTTGTCAAATTTGCCAACGATAGAAGCCAGTTGAAATTTTTTTTTAATTTTTTTCTCTATTATTAGTAACTCGTTCTTATCTTTTAATATTGATAAAAATTGCCTAAGGCTAATTTCATCATTATCATTATCATTCTTGTTCATTATTATTGTCCTCTATCAATTTCAAAATTTCATCATTAATAATCTTCATATCTTCAAATTGTAATTTGTTTTTAGCAAAAAATGATATTATACAAATTCCGTTAATCATTAATGAAATTCTTCTTGATAATGTATCTATGAATAATTGATCATTTTTGTCTTGTATTACCTTAGCTGTATTCGTTTGATTAGTTGTTGCTAGTGATACTGAAATAGAAGATATCCTTAATTTTTCTTCTGAGATTGAAATAAAGAAACCGTTATCAAATTTTAAAATATTTGTTAGAAATTTGCGCTTTGAAATGCCAGAGACTATTTCAATTTGATGACTCATCTGTATTTCTGATCTATTTAATTAAATTCTATATAATATTATTTGCAATGGACTTAAATAAAGTTTTAATATATAACTATTAATTGAAATCTATTGAAATAGATGATATTACGTATAAAAGATTAAAATCTTTACTTTATGAATATGTGGAGTTAAAAAAACAAGATCTTGATATGGTAGATCTTTTGAACGAGTTAATTGATAATTATCAAGAAACAATACTAGGTACTATAGGAGGACATGCTGGGGGTGGATAATTCAAGCAATTATTTCATCTTTATTTGGTAAATATATAATACACGTTTTGGTACACATACTGATTGCTTATTTCTCATATTTCTGATATTCATTTAGGTTATGCTCAATTTAATTTACAAGAACGCGAAGAAGATATTTATGATGTATTTGAAGAGTCTATTGATAAATCTATTCACGAACATGTTGAAGCAATAATTCTCGCTGGTGATATTTTTCATAATCCGAAACCAAATGGAGCTGCAATGATAAAATTAGCCCGTGAATTGAAAAAATTGAAGGAAAAATTAATTCCTGTTGTTTTTGTGCTCGGAGAACATGATATAAGTAGAACCAATGATGTTCCTTTATTATTTTTGTACCATAATTTGGGATTAGCTAAAAGACTTACTCCTGAAAAGCCTGTCAAAATTAAAGATGTATCAATATATGGATTTAATAAGGAAAGGCGTTCCAATATAGATAACGGATTAATTAAACCGTTTAGGAGACTGGAAAAGATTGTGAAGGCTGACGAATCTAAAAATAAAATTCTTGTATTGCATCAAGGTTTGAGTGATTTTAATAAGTTCGCTGGTGAAATTTTTGCTAGTGATTTACCTGTAGGGTTTGATTATTATGCAATGGGTCATTATCATGATAATATTCAAAAAATATTCCCTGAATTAGACAATAATTTAGTTGCGTATCCTGGATCACTTGACGTTGGTCATAGTGAATCTATATCCGATGTTGAAAAGGGATTTTTAATTGCTGATATCTCGAATAACTCTGATAATATTATGACTCAATGGATTAAAATGGAAAAAAGAAGACCTCAATTAAGCTATTCGCTTGAATTTGACGAACTAGGTAAATATGTTGAATATCTTTTGAATCAATCTGGTAAATATTCAAAGAAACCTGTATTGGAATTAAAAATAAAAGGACATGAAGTAGATTCTAAAATTTTAACTAGTGAATTATCTAGATTAAAAGATCAATTTTTGTATTATACTTGGAATATTTTTGAAGAGGATTCAGTTTCTGGATATTCTTATGATAATGAACGTGATCTTGATATTGATAAAGAGATGTCAAAATTAATCTTACATTCTCTCAAATCTGAAAAACTGACAAATTTATCTCTTGATCTTATTAATATGATTAATGAAGGATTCTCTGTCGGTAGCATTAATAAGGATAAAAGTAAAAATATCGTCGATTATATTTGGAAATATTATAACAATAATAAAATAGAATATCAAAATAAGGATGCTGATAATTTGATTGATAAAAAAATTAATATTAAATAACTTCTTATCTCACAAAGATACTCAGATTGAGTTTCAACCTGGAATAACCGTATTTGTGGGGCACAATGGATCTGGAAAATCAAGTATAATTGATTCAATAACTTTTGCATTTTTTAATGAACATACTAGGAAATCTAATAGAAACTTGATTACAAAAGGTATTAATCAATCATTACCTGAGGAAACTGGATCATATGTTATTATGGATTTTTCAGTTGTATCATTGGATTATAAAATTCAAAGACAAATTAATCCACAAGGACATCTTGTATCTGTTAAACTAGAACAACTGCGAAAAGATATTTCTTCGGATAAAAAAGATTTGCAAATTAATAATTATAGACCATTAATTTCTGGAGAACGGAAACAACTTGGAGAATCTGTCATAAATGAAGTTGAAAAAATATTAAATATAGATTATAATAAATTACTAATAGCTAGTATAATTCAACAGGGTGAGATAAATAGAATAATAGATTCTCCACCAAAAGAGTTTAAAGAATTACTAAATAGTATGATGGGGTTGGATAAACTTGATAATTCTTATCTATATATGCATCATATTATAGATGAGTTTAGAAAGTTACTACGAGAAAATACTGATGGATATGATGATAATCATGTAAAAATATTGAGAACTAAAATAAACGACAATAAAACCAAGTTACTCGCATTAAATATTTCTTTTAATGATACTCTAAATATTCTTTCTATAAAATCTATGGAACTTGAAAAAATTGAAAAAGAGATTGAAGAGTTGGAACCAAAAATTTCTGCATTGCAAGAATTGAAGGCGTTAGAAACTACTCTATTAAATTATTTAAAAGAAAAAACAAGGTCTTTAAAAAATGAAATTGAAAAATCCAAGAAGATTCTTTTTGACGTTAAGAATGCCTTCTCTACTTTGGAAAATAAAGAAGAAATTTACATGACGTTACAAATGATTCAGTCTGAAAAAGAAGATTATGCTAAAAATCTAAATGAATTAGAATGGGAAATTGGGAAATTAAATGGTTTTACAGAGTGCGCAAAAAAAATTCAAATAAAAGATGGTAAATGTCCTGTATGTAATTCTAAAATAACTGTGGTAAATAACATGTTTGATATTTCTCATATTAAAAAAGAAATGAGCAACAAACTCCAAAAAAAATCTTTTGTTGTTTACGAATTAGATAATATATCTAAAGAAGAATTTGATTATAGAAAAAAAGAGAAAAACATAGTTATCGCAGAAAAGATTTTGTCATCTTTTGATGTTTCTTTGATTGATGATGTAGATATCCTTGAAGAAAAATTGTCATCTTTGAATAATGATTATTTGCTTTTATCTAAATTAACTCTTAATAATTTTAATGACATTGATATTTTGTCTTATAAAGTAGATGACTATTCTTCTAGACTAATTGATGAGATACTCATTATGCGAAACGATCTTGTAAATATAGATATAAACGTTATTAAGCAAAAGAAATTATATAAAAATAAAATATCATCTGAATTTTTGGATCTGCAAAATCAAAAAGCAATAGTTGAAAAATCCATTTCTGATCTAGAGTGTGAGAATATTGAATTTAGTGATCTAGTAATGAAATTATCTTCGGCATCTAATTTTATTTCCGATTTAGAAAAGATAAGAACAATGGTTTTTAATCGAGATGGTGTAGTAGCTTCTAGTTTAAGAACTTGGGCTTTAAATTTGATATCTAAAAGATCATCTGATTATATAAATACATTTAATGTTGGTATATCCAAAATATCTTTGGTTGAAAAGCCCCGAGAAATAAAGGTATTATGCTATGGTAAAAGAGGTGATATGGATATTATATCCTTAAGTGGCGGTGAAAAAGTTGCCGTATCTTTAGCTTTGCGAATGGGCATAGCTTATTTAATGGGATCATCAAAGATTGATTTTATTATTTTGGATGAACCGACGACTAATTTGGACGAAGAACGTAGGAGATCTTTTGTGAATATTATTTCAAACGTGTTTAGTAAAGGTGTTGGACCTCTATCTCAAATTATAATCATTACTCATGATGAAGAAATATTTGAAAACTCGGAGATAGAGCAGATATATAAATTTTCTATGAGTAACAATGGTTCCATTGTAAACCCTGTTTAATAGTGCTCTTATTCTTGTCTTATATTTAAAAACCTTAATATTTGTTCAATATTTTAATTCTATGATAATAATAACATGCGGCTATCTCGTTTACCTAGAGAGGCAAGAAGAACTAGAAAACCTAAACAGCCTAATTGGGTAAAATATCCCAATAAATCATGCTGGATTCAATGTACATATTATAAATGCGGTCATTGTTGGAAATATTCTGGTGGAAAAAACTGGGCTGAATGTCCTGTTTGTCATACTAGCAGTAAGGTTGCTACTGCAAAGAAATCATTTGTTATTAGCAAGGTTGCTACTGAAAAGAACTATGGTCAAGAAAACAATTATGAAGACAATTTCACCATGGAATAAAATATAGTTATTGATTTGTAGGTATAAAATACGAGTTTTCGTCTTCGGCTAACAGCAACTGAATATTTTTTTTATTAATATTCTGATCCGAATCTGTTATATTTTCTAAATCATTGAAAATAATCAAAGTTTTCTCAATTTTATATTTTCTTGGAATCATCTGGAGAAAGAAATTTAATGTGTATAAATCTTCAAATTTTTCCTCCGCGATATCTTTTAAATGTTCATCGAATAGATTAAGCGTTACCTGTTTTTTACTTTTTATTATTAGGGCGATGTTCATTAGATGAGAAGATTGTGTATTCCATTTATACTTTTAAAAGATTAGTCTATGTATTCTTCTCTGATGTACATTTGAGTTTCTTCAATCGATAGTTCTTTTTTTATTAAATTATTTTTCCATTCTCTTATTGGTTCTGGATCTTTGCCCATAGTTCTTTCTTTTATTTCATCAATTTTTATAAATGAAGGTAGATTTACCCATTGACCTACGAAAAGCGCTTCACCTGGGTTTAGTGACGGTAATTGCTCTATAATTTTTTCATTAATTGCTTCGCTAGCTGAGCCTATTTGTGATTGATCTTCTTGTTGTACTATTTTCATTATTGATAAAGAACCCATTTGGCTTAAGACATTTGGATCTAATGATCTAGGTCTTTGAGATACTATGATCAATCCTACACCAAATTTTCTACCTTCCCTTGCTACTTTTGATGCAATATATTTTGTATCTGTATTTTCATTTTTTGGGATAAATACATGTGCTTCCTCTATTACTACGATTACCGGACCATGAAATAGTATTTGATTTTCTATATTGTGCTTTGACTTTAAGCTCTTACTTTTTGATAGCTTTCTTTGATGCAATATTGATTCTAAGTAAAAAGAAATTGCCACATTAGCTTGTTTTTCTGTAAATTCTATTAAATTGATTACATTTACCTTTCCTTCTCTGATATGTGAAACTGGATCTGAAGCATTGGGAATTAAAATGGTATCAAATCTTCTTCTTGCCTCTTTAATTTTATCTAATACTCTTTCAGATGAAGTTGTAAATCTTTTTTCTTTGTAACTTATTTCATTAATGTTAGCTTCTAAATAATTCCAAAAATCATCTTCTGTTTTTTTTTTCAAGTCATCATTATCAAATGCTTTTAATAGTATGGTATTTTGAATATCTGCATTGTCTCTTACTTCTATCACTTCTGCAAATTTTTCCGCAGTAAGTAATCTTGGATTTATTTGAGCCTGTACAAAATTTATATTTTCGCCTTCTAAAAATCTGTATTCATCATGGTAATCAAAAATAACCATTGTACCAGGGATCTCTGATATAGATTTAGCAATTATGCTTACTAGATTGCTTTTCCCCATGCCTGTCATGGCTAAAATGCCTAAATGTCTGGTTGTAAGTTTGTTGATGTTTATTCTAGCATTTACTTGATTATTTCGAAGTAATGTTCCTACTTTTAACCACGATTCATCGTCAGGATTAAATATTTCTTTAAGATCGTTCTGATCTGCTTTATATACTTCAGTTCCTGGTAATGGTGGTATCTCTGGTAATATTACTTTTGATTGTTTTAATTGATCTAATAGACCTAAAATTTTAACATTTACTTTAAAACTTTTATCTCTTTTATTTATTTCAGCAACAATTTTACTTTCTAAAGCTTCTTGGTAGTTTGAAATTTCACCTAACGCATCGCTTTTAATAAAACATGATTCTACAACTCCTAAAATTTTTTTTTTATCATTGTTTGTGATTATTACATATTCTCCAAGACCTACTGGTTCTCTTCCTTCAAAAACAATATAACCTGAATGTGCAACCCCTATTACTACACCCAAAAGATCTTTATTTGTTGAATGAGTTTCGTAAGATGGTAGGTCAGATCTTTCAAACATGATCTCTTTTCTATCTTGTTTCCATTATATTTATTTAAGCGATTTAAAATACATTTTTATTTATGCGGTTAAGATTTTTTAGATTGAGTTATGATCATATATTCCTTTAGGTTATATACTACCCGATTATTTTAAAACTAATTATTTTTATCTAATCCTATGATAATCTACTGTTTATTCTATATTTGTATTGAATTTAATGATTTATTTATAATGTAGTGTTATTTTTATTTTTTGTTAATTTATATAGTTTTTATTACTTTGACTATGTAGTATTGTCGTAAAAGTGTTAATTTTAGATATTCTTAAAGAGTCTGCAAATGCGGTGTATAAAAATACTTCTAATATTATCGGGACTATTGAGGGTCAGGAAAAATTTGACAGAGGTGCAGGAGGTGATATATCAACTAAAATAGATCTAATTGCCGAAAAATCCGTATTTGAAACTCTGAAGAAAAATAATTTTGTTCCCACTGTTGTTGGAGAGGAGTGTGGTTTAGTAAAAGGTAATGATGATGGTTTAATTGTCATGGATGGGATAGATGGTACAACCAATGCTAATTGTGGTTTGCCTTTTTATTGTTGCTCTTTAGCTTATTCTCCTAAAGATCAGCTTCAGTATGTTACCGATGCAGTGGTTTTCAATCTATTCACTGGTGATGTATATTATGCATCTAAAAATAAAGGTTCATTTGTTAATTCAAAAAAATTAATCTTAAAAAAGCCTCTCAAGCCTATACCTGAAATGGTTGTGGGTTTAAATATTTCTGGACTACCTGAAAATCTCTTTTTATCTATATCTAAATTGGTGTCTTCTTTTAATCATGTTAGGCATCTTGGTGCTAATGCATTAGAATTATGTTATTTTGCGCAGGGATCTATCGATATCTATATTGACATAAGAAATAAAATTCGGTCTATCGATATGGCTGCTTGTTATTTAATAGCTAAAGAGGCAGGGGGATTCATTTTAGATACTTCAGGAAATGATTTGGACTGTCATCTTTCTGTTGATACTAAAATGTCTTTTATTGCCATATCTAATTCTGAGCAATTTAAATGGATATCTGATTTAATTAAATAATTTATAATTTAGTAAATGCTGTTGGGTAATTAAATTAAAGTTTAATTTGTTTATTTTTATTACCTGTATGGTTGTAACTGTCTAATCTCAACTATGACTTTTATAATATTTTATAATTTTGTGGATCACTTTATGTTTTCTACTTGATATGTTCGACCTTTTTGATTTCCTGTAACTCGTATAAGTTAGGATTCATCTTTTGCTTTATTCTATTAAATTTGGATCTATATTTATTAAATTAAAAAATGATTTTCTTCTATTAATTTCTGATTAATAATGTGATTCTTTTAATTATTATTATTATTATTATTATTTTATACGCTCATCAAATAGTATTATAGGAAAGGTATGGCAAGATAATTTGCATTTTCAAATTGAAAAGTTGTAAAAATTATTAAAATAATTTATTATTTATAAATTAATTATGTAATTAAAAATTTAATTACTACTTTTTGATATTTAAAGTGTGGATTTATTTAAAAAAAAACATAAATGTGATACGGATGGTGAAAAATTTGACACATATGAGCAGTTGATTGAACATGCTAGGAAAGTACATCATTATACAATTTTGAAATGTAATAAATGTAGAAAACAATTCTTTCATGAAAAAGATCGATTACACCATGTGCGCGAAGAGCATGGCAAAGAAATGGATGCTAGAACTCATAAAAATGACTATAAGCGTAAAAAGGAAGGGTATTCATCAATAAAAATAAATCCACATGACGGTGTTGACTCTAAAAAAATGTGATAATAAATATCAAAATCCTATTAGATTTTTATCTAATTTCTTTTTTAAGATTTTGATCTTTATCCATTATTCAAACGGAAATTGATAATAATGATAATTTAGATCAAAAATCATTTTCAATAATCTTGTTGCTTATTGTATTAATTGTAGACATATTTTTCACGATCCGAATTAGTTTGTCTAATGAAATATTTATCGCAATTTTGATATTTGTACCTAAATTCAATATCTGTTTTTTTTGAAGTTCGTTACTTTCTGTTATCGCTATGCCTCCCAAAAGGATTGGGGGGGAATTTAATTCTGAATTTATTTTTTTGATCAATCTTTTACATGATTCTATATTGTCTTTTAATGTGACGGAAATCATGATTATTGAAGGACTAGTTTCTTTAATGTATTTTATGATTGATTCGGTAGGGGCAGAGGGTGATATGTTGTGTACATTGTATCCTTTATGTAGTAATACCGATCCTATTATGTTACATGCGATATTGTGTATTTCTCCATCAGGTGTACATAAAAGAACATTGTCTTTTTTTTTATTCTTTATTTGAAATTCATTGATCCTGTGTATTGTTTCGTTAATCGTATTGCTGCAAATATGTTCAGATGCTACATCTAACTTATTTTGTTCCCAAAGAAGTCCTATTTCATATAAAACCGGTTTTAATACATTATCATAGAACTTTAATAAACCGAATTCAGTTTTATAGTTCTCGTATATTTCTAAGATTTCTTCAACATTTCCATTTTTTAACTTATCTAATACACGATCCTTTAGATTTTCTTCGGGAATTCTTTTTGAATGAATACTATTTTTTAAATTTAGGGTTGATAGAATTTGAGGATTGTTTTTATATTCTACTGGTATATCTTCAACCGTAACATTAGCAGCTTTGCCTAGATATTTTATTGTAATTTGAGTTGAAATTTTTTTATGTGGATTCCATTTACTTTGAACTAGATAAAGATAATCTATATTTTTTACCTTTTTAACTCTTATAAATGCCATATATTATTTTTGATTTATTGATATTAAAATAGTGCTAATTATTTTCATAGTGCCTAATGGTGAATTATTGTCTGAAATATGCCAATTAAATGATTACTTTCATTTATCGTATATATCATTTTGAGAAGGTCATTGCAACACAAATAGTCAAAATTTTATCATACTTATCTGGAATTAAGAGTCTATCCCAAAATTATCTTTCTATAGATGATCATACAACAAGATAACTGTATTAATCCAAGATAGTTTTCTGACTTTTTCTCATACCTGGTGAACAGTTTCCTGAATCTGTTGTGCCATGAGTTGGTTCTCTCTATAACCCATCTTTTTTGCAGAATGTTTTTCACGATTTGAACAATGTTGTACTGTAACCTTGATCCTCCTTTTGTTCTTCTTTTTCATCTCTTTTTCTCTTTAGAGGAATGTGCAGTACATATCCTCGTTTGATTATAGTTCTTGCTCTTCAGATTCGGAATTGTATGCTTTGTCTAGACATAGATATTGAAGTTTTCTTTTTCTTCTTTTTCCTGTTGTTTTAGTTTTATATGGTGATAGTCGTTTGACAACTGCATTATCAACCACATCTGTTACTAGTTTGATGTCATGAGTACTAGCAGATGGTATTACAGCAGATAAAGGTATATCGTTTTTATCTGTTAAAATATGTCTTTTTGTGCCTAGTTTGCTTCTATCGGTGGGATTGTTTCCGGTCATCGCCCCACCAAGGGCGACTTTATAGATATACTATCGATGAATTGCCATGTCCAGTTGATGCCGACAAGGTCATCATAAATTACTAGCAATCTTATCCATACCTTTTTGAATATATCAAGGCTATTCCATTCTTGAAACCTGCGGTGACAAGTAGAACTAGATCCGTATTCTTTGGGTAGCAGGTTCCATTGACATCCTGTTCAGTATATAGAGAATTCCATCGATCACTTTTCTATATTGAATAATTGGTCGACCAACCGTCTTGAGTGGTTTCTCTTTTGGAAAAATGCTTTTAATCTCATCCCATAATCTATCTGGAATTTTGAATATGGTAGGATGTTTGTTTTTCTCCTTCTTCTGAATGAAGGCCACAGTTTATCAAAAGAAGGAAAAGAGCTATAATCCTATCGAATTTTGGGATAGGCTCTAAATATACACTACGGATTTTCTGAATTATATTATAAGGTATTCAAAATCTATTAAAAATTTTCTATTTTATTTTATTACAAGTGGTTAAATATTGATCATTTTTTACCTTAAGACTTTTTACTAGTATATTGTAACGATAATACAAGATATTTCTAAAAATTTTATAAATTAGAATTTGTGCTCACAGGATATAGTTTTATTGAATTTAAGATGAAATGGGTATTCCAA
>Ga0134126_10004533_pt1 | contig 17368 bp, 10 predicted proteins | sample KB31752_FD_96881 | JGI IMG/M metagenome (GOLD analysis project Ga0134126, IMG submission 96881) | Terrestrial soil microbial communities with excess Nitrogen fertilizer from Kellogg Biological Station, Michigan, USA - KB3-175-2 | ecosystem: Environmental > Terrestrial > Soil > Unclassified ...
ACGGCGATCTTCGCCGCGACCCTCCTGCTGGTGCCTTTTATCGGCGGAGAATTCATGCCACATCTGGATGAGGGCGCGCTATGGGTTCGAGCCACTATGCCGTATACGGTTTCCTTCGATACAGCCAGCAAGTTTTCACCCCAGATACGCGACATCCTCATAAAGTATCCAATGGTCACCGATGTTGGATCCGAGCTGGGGCGTCCGGATGACGGCACCGATCCTACGGGTTTCTTCAATGACGAGTTTTATGTAGGGTTGAAGCCTTACGACGACGTCTCCTGGAAGACGGGACCGATTCACAACAAGGCGGAGCTGACCGAAGACATCCAGAGGCATCTTAAAGCCTTTCCCGGGGTCATCTTCAATTACACGCAACCGGCCGAAGACGCTGTGGACGAGGCGTTGACGGGCCTGAAGAGTGCTCTTGCCGTAAAGATCTATGGCCCTGACCTGGATACCCTTCAAAGCAAGGCTCTCGACATCAAGCGCAGGCTTTCGGAGGTGCCGGGCTTTACCGAACTCACGGTGGTTCGCGAACTCGGCCAGCCCAGCCTGCTTATCGATGTCGATCGCGACAAGATTGCCCGGTACGGCATCAACGTGGCCGACGTTGAGGCGATTGTCCAGGCTGCCGTTGGCGGCCAGGCGGCAACCCAGGTCATCCAGGGCGAGAGACTTTTCGATCTTGTGGTGCGCATGAAACCAGAATTCCGCGAGAATGCCACCCAGATCGGCAACCTGCTGGTCGGCACCCCGGCAGGCCAGCAAATTCCATTGAGTGAGCTCGCGAACATCCATGAGGCTGGGGGGGCATCCTTCATCTATCGCGAAAACAATTCACGGTATATCGGTGTTCAGTACAGCGTTGAAGGACGCGATCTGCAGAGTGCCGTAGTCGCTGGCCAGCGGGCCATCCGGGACATCGCAAAGTCCCTGCCTCCCGGGTACCGCCTCACATGGGGCGGAGAGTATGACGAACTGCTTCATGCCGAACACCAGATGGAACTGATCGGGCCGCTCGCCATACTTCTCGTTTTCATGATTCTGTTTGCGCTGTATGGGAATTTCAAGTTCCCGCTGACGATCGCTCTTGGTGCATTATTGACCGGACCAGTCGGCTCTCTCATCGCACTGAAGCTCACGCATACAGCGCTTAGCGTCTCGTCGGCGCTGGGACTGCTTGCGTTGATGGGCGTATCGGTGGAAACAGCCGTGATTCTGGTTTCCTACATCAACAAACTGCGCCTGGAGAACATGGACATTCGCACCGCAACCCGCGAGGCCTCGCTGCTGCGGCTCCGCCCGATTATGATGACCGCGTTGGTTGCCTGCCTCGGGCTCCTGCCCGCCGCGCTTTCCACAGGCATCGGGTCGGACACGCAAAAGCCGTTTGCCATCGTGATCGTCGCGGGGCTGGTCTCGCGCCTCTTCCTGGGCTTCTTCGTCAACCCGGTGCTGTACGAGATGGTCGCCAGGGAGGGAGATGTTCTGAAGGTCTGACGATGACTGCCCCCATTCAATGAGCGCGCAATCGTCAATGCAGGAAAGCTGGCGGAGAGGATAGCCCTCTCCGCCATATTGGTCTAACAGTTGCAAGCGCATGACTTATGTCCGGTCGCGCCTCGGCTTAGCTAGACCGAGTGTATAGCTAAACCGATACATGCCCAACGGCCTACATCGTGTTACCAAGTTCAACAAGCCAGATAGAAAATCGGTTGCCGCTCAGTTTGGCGGCTCTATGCCGATCTGGTCATTGACGGCGTCTTGAATCCGCTGCTTGCAGCCGAGGTAACGCTCGGTCGTCTGAATGGAAACGTGACCGAGCAGGAACTGAATCTGTTCCAGTTCGCCTCCGGCGGTGTGGCAGAGACGGGCGCAGGTCCTACGCAGGTCGTGGGGCGCTAGTCTGTCGATCCCGGCTTTCCCTGCATATTCCCGAACATGCCAGACAGTCTTTTCCGTAAGCGTTTGGCCGCTCGTCTTTCCAGCCTTATGAACGCGGCGAAATAGCCGACCCGAGGAAATGTTTGCGGCCTCGGCCCATTGATCAAGGACATTTTTCACCCACACTGGCATTGGCACAGTACGTGTATGCCCGCCCTTGCCCTTCAGGTTGACGATTGCCCAGTGCTCTTCACGCTGCTGTATGTGGTCGAAATCGAGCTTTACGGCTTCGTGGCGCCGGACGCCACAGGCCAGCAGAACGGCCAGCAGGGCGCGATCACGTTTCTCTTTCAGCCGGTTTCCGTCGGGTGCTTGCCAGAGCCTCTGGGACTGTTCAGCCGTGAGCCAGTTTCCCAAACGCACGCCGATCTTCTTGACGCCCTTCACCCTGCGGATGCCGGACGCCAGATCGGAGCTAAGGAGGCCGGAATCGGCGGCCTCGTAAGCCAGACGGCGAACTGCGCCCAGACGGAGGTTGATGGTTCCAGAGGCGAGTTGCCGTGATTCCAGATGCATCCGATAGCGAATGACAACAGGGCGGCTGAACGAGAGCCTCGGCTCCGAACAGTACCAGTCCACGAACTCATCAATGGCATGTCGGTAGCCACGCTGGGCATCTACAGACGACAGGCTGTTTAGGACGGCAGATTTAACTTGGTCCAGGTCAGGTAGGCGAAGAACTATTTTGGGCTTGGGGCGGTTTCGTTTGAAAGCGGGTTTCCGTGGCATTGTCGGCTGTCCTCCTCCGCGCTACGATGCTCCCATCGACAATCCAGAACCCAAACATCTTGGACGTTAGAATGGCAGTCCGTGTGGGATGAGCAGCATTATCTAGGCCGCTGGGTGCAGGGAATCTGTGCTGTAATTCTCGGCATTTGGGCGGTCGGTGGTATATACATGGCCATAAGCGCCAAACTGCTGATGCTCTTGGCGGATTCGCAGCCACCATCGTATGTATTGGTGTTGCGTGGCGTTGCGCCTACTATGCGGTGACCGGTCGAAAAAACATCAACCGCGATAACTACTGACGAACACTTGCTCAAAGCCCAGCTCCCGGGTTGCCTACAAATATTCCGAGAAGTAGCTAACGGACTGTTTTCAAAAATAGAGCAGGAAGGAAAGGTCGCCAGCCGCTAGGCGCTACTGAACGATGACAGTCCAGGGTGCAGAGTGTACAGTCGCGCCGCTGGTTGCCGTGATCGTAAGGTTGTAAGTTCCAGGTGCCGTAGTCGCGGTTGATGAGCCCGATGCGGCTGTTTTCCCCCCACATCCGGTGGCGCTCAACAGGACCAAGCAGACTGTCAAGGTGAGGAGCAGGATGGCGGGACGCTTGCGCGACACGGGAAAGAGGAGAAGGCCAGCGAAGACGCCCAACGGAAGAGCCGCGAGCGAGTAATTGAGATTTCCGGCAATTGCGCTAGTAGTCACACTGGTTTGAAGGGTAATGGTGCTGCTGACCGGTCCAATACCGGTTGGGGTGATGGAATTGGGTGCAGCGATGCATGTGGAATTGGCGGGCGCTCCGGTACAAGCGATGGTTGTTGCGGAGCTGAACCCCGCGACCGGCGTGATGGAGATTGTGGTTGTCGCGGCGCTGCCGTGAGTGACAGTCGTCGTTGTTGCCCCGACTGAGACCGTAAAGTCGGGCGGTTGCGCAGTGACGGTGACGGGCAGTGCGCTGGATGCGGATCCTGTAAAGACGATCGAAGACGTAGTGGCACCCGCGTAGTTCGCTGTGATCGAGTGCGTGGTAATGGATAACGAGGATGTAGTGTAAGTTGCGATCCCGGATGCGTTTAGGCTGCCGCTGCCGACCAATGTCGATCCATCGTAAAAACCCACAGTGCCGCTGGGCTTAGCGTTCCCAGAAATTGGCGAGACAGTAGCCGTGAACGTGATGCTCGTTCCGATAACACCATTTGTAGATGAGGCGGATATCGCGGTAGATGTGCCGACCGTGATCGGCGTGACAGTAACACCAACTGCGGATGATGTGCTGCCGGAGAAGTTGGCATCTCCGGGATAAGAGGCAATAACCGAATTGTTCCCCGCAGCAAGCGAAGAGACGGCGAGAGTCGCTGATCCGGCGGAGAGCACGCCGGTTCCTAGAGAGGTGCTGCCCACTGAAAAAGTAACCAGTTCGCCATTCGTATTTTGACCCGCGGAATTGTAAGGCGATAGAACTGCGGTGAGCAGAACCTGCTGACCGTAGCTCGTCGCGGTTGGGCTGGCGGTCAGGGAGAGTGCTGTGGGAATAAAGGGAACGTTAGCGGACAGGGTTGCGGTTTGCCAAGCCATACCCCCATTGAGCGCTAGACTAAGCACTCCATCGCGCGATCCGCCTCCTGGCTTTGGAGTGAGCGAGACTGTGACAGAGCATGAGGCGCCTGCAGCGAGTGCAGTGCCTTGGCAAGTATCCTGCTCGGAGTACTCGTTGGATAAAGCAGCGCTGGCGAGCGTCGCTGTTACGTTGTTGATTGTGACGCTAGCGGTGGTGTTATTCGTCACTTGGAAGACCTGGGTCACGGTGCTGCCCGCTGCAACGCTTCCTATATTTGCCATCGCCGGGGTGATCGAAACCGTGGGGGCCACTACGCCAGTTCCGACCATATAGACAACGGTCGAATAGCCACCTCCCGATATTGTCATGGGGATAGGAAGACGGCCGGGCGCGGTGGGCTGAAACACTACGGCAATTACGCAGCTCTGTTGTGGTTGCAGAGAAATGCCCGAACAACTATTGCTGCTAATGGAGAAGGCAGAAGAGCCGGTCCCGCTGAGGACCGGATCGGCCACCGGGACGGCGGAAGTGCCCGTATTGGTGACGGTGACGATGCGGGTTATGGACGTTTGGCCCACCAACACGTTGCCGTAATTCAGCGCGTTGCTTGCCGAGAGTAGAAGCGGACCGGCGATTGGGTTTGAGGTGAACTGCGGAAACACATCTGTCCGCTGGGAATTTGCAAAGACGATTCCGATGTCCCCATTGAAGCCGCCTCCGTTCGCCGCCGGTGTGATCGAAACCTGAATAGTGCAGAAGGCTTGAGGTGCAATGGTGCTACAGTCGTTGGTCTGCGAGACCCCTGTAAATGTCACGATATTGTTGATGCCTATTGCTGAGGTCCCGAGGTTCCATACGCGAATAGGACGGGGGCCGACCGTGTTTCCATTTTGAGTGGGCGGGAAGACGAGCTGGCTGCTATCGATCCAGGGTATTGCGCCAATCGAGGGAGTTTGCCCGGTTGGGGTCACTGGAGATGGCGTAAAAGTCTGTGACGAAGAAAGCTGTGCATCGCTATTGATAGTGATCGTGCCGTTGGCGTAGTTGCCAGCTGAGTCGCTCGGCGTAAGGAAGCAAGAAGTGCCAGCGGCAACCGTGGCCCCACACGTGCTATGTGCATTCGCAAATCCCCCGCCTGTCTGGATACCGAAAATATGCAGATCTGCCGATCCGGCGTTGCGCAGTGTGAGGACAGGCTGGACGTAGCCGAGACTTAACTGTGGCTGATTGGCCGGCGCGATCTTCGCGACGAACGTGCTGTACCCGTTGTAGCTAAACCCGACTGCGGCCTGGTTCGAGTAATCGCTGCCAACGCTGATGGGATCGGCAATGATGTTGGGGTTTGCGCTGATGCCCAGTGCACCCGCCAAATAAATATCCCCAACACCATCTACCGCCAATCCGCTGGGCACTTGCTGGTAGTTGCGTCCTCCGAATGCGGTGGAATTGAGCAGGGATCCTGTGCGATCGAGTTCAAGTATGTAAGCGCCGGCTGACAAGTCGGAGTCCAGCGCATTTTTGAGGGGGATACTTGCACCCCCGAACGTGCCGCCCACATAGAAGTTGCCGCTGGGGTCGAGCGCAGTGGACGTTACGGCACCTGTGCCCAACATGGTGGAGAAGATGTATTTGGTGTGGCCCGGATCGATGGCCGCGGCGTACATGTTAATGGGTCCCGAAGATGGATAGAGGGCATGCTTTAGGGCGACAGGGGTATACGGGAAGTCGTAGTTGTCCACAATTCCTGCAAGGAAAATAGTTCCATCGGAAGCGACTTGCATTTCCGGGTTCGGGTCTGCTGTTCCCGTTACATATCCGCCAAGAAGCGTACTGAAGAGCAGAGTCTTGCCGTCGGGGGCGAACTCAGCAACAAACGAGCCGCCAATGCCTGATTGGAGTGAATTCTTGAGTGGAACTCCGTCGCCTGCCCCAGCCAAATAAATGTTGCCCTGAGGGTCGAGTTGAATGACACTTGCCCCAGTCTGCAGGAAGCTCGCCGACGGTCCGGTAAAGTAGCTTGCGAAGACCCAGGCGGTGCCAGCGGGATTGAGTTTGGCAAAGAAGGGGCCCGAGCAGGACGTGCAAACTCCCGCGGTATAGCCGGTCTGGAACGCGTTGACAGTCTGCAGTCCTGGATCGGCGGTGTAGCCAGCCAGGTAAGCATTTCCGGCAGAGTCGACAGCAATGCTTTTGGGCAGTTGCTGGCCGGTGCCGGTCATCGTGGAGTAGACCATTGCCCCGGTGGTGTTGAACTTCGCGACGAAGCCCGCGTTGCAGAATGTGGGATTGCAGACACCTAGGTTCTGGGATGTCGTTGGGAAATTTCCATCCGAAGTAGTTCCGACGACGTATGCGTTCCCGTTCGGATCAATTGCGATGGAGGAGGCGGTGCTGAAGGCCTTGGCCGGGATGTAGGTTGAATACAGGATCTGAGATCCTGTGGGGTCGAGTTTCGTGACGTACACCTGTTGAGTACCGCCACCGCTTCCCACCCCCGAACCGGTGACCGGGTAATTGCTCGCATTGGTCTGGCCGGTCAGGAAGACGTCACCGGCAGAGTCGATCCGAAGTCCGGCGACCGTTGTGGCGAAGTTCATGCCGATGATTTTGGTATAGGCGACGACAGGGTCAATGGTTAGTGGCAACGTGTGGTCGTAGGTAGCAACCGCGAAGCCAAGCTCGCCGTTTGAGCCAAGAGCAAACTCCGCATGGACGGGGACTTGTTTGCCGTGGATGGTCTGATAGGCGGTCGGAGCAAGAAAGCTTAGATGATCCCTTCCGCAGCCTGAGGAGCCGGAGAGAACAGCAGAACCGTCCGACTCAATCTGGAATTTTGAACTCGACCCGAGAGCGAGGTGGAAAGCCCCAGGATCTCCGCCAGGAGCAACTTCGAGGTCGTACTCCAGGCGTCCACTATTTCCGTGAAATACCAGATCAGCGCCATCCGCCGCGTCGGAATAACGAAGGCGGCGCATGAGTGGGACTGATTCGATCCATCTGCTGCGCTCATCCGGATAGTAGTTCACGACCCCGCCGGTTCGCTCTTCTGCCTTCAACTGTATGGGGCCGGATGCCTCGATCATCATGGGCACGGCCTGCCCGCCAAGGCAGGGCAGCAAAACTTGATTTGGGGTGAAAGCAAGCGTTCCGTCCGACGTGTGCGCGAGAAAACGGACTGACGAATCTGCCCGTCCGTGGTTCTCTTCAAATGCCAGAGGCAACATGGATTGGTTCCAGCTGTCTTTGGTAAGCGGAACGATGAGGCCAACCTGCTGCGGGGAAGCCGCAGGGTCAGAGCTTTTGGGTTCGGCTAAGGCAAATTGCGACAAGGTACCTATAACCAAAATTGCACTGCAGCAGTGAATAAGGAAGCTTTTGGAAGCATTGGAGGCAGAAGGACTAGAACCGAAAAGAGACAAAGCGGGCATGAAGGCCTGACCTGACGAAGCTCATATTGAAAACCAGGAGTGCGGAGAATTATAGAGTGCAGTCGCAATTAAATCCGATCCGTCTGCTGACAATAGCCGGTAGGCGAACAAACGCCGACGTTACCGATTGCGGGCGGTTAACCGGCCACTCGGAAACTAAGAGCGGCCAGGAACATCAGCTTCCGGACGACCGTTTGTTCGAGTATTGGCGGCAAATTGTCTCTCAAATATCGTCGCGACTCGCGACCTGAAAGAAATCTTCCCGCTCTCAGCTTCTGCTTCCCAGTGTTAGACAGACGGGGAACATTCGCGAAGGAAGCTGCGCGTCCCTCCCCCTTACCAGACGCAATATATGGCCCCACTATACTGAGGGACCGCTTTTTGTATAGGCTCGCCAAAAGACATCGCTCGCGCGCCTCTTTTGTGGATCAGCCCATCTCCACGTCTTCACTTTGGAACCACGCGTTCTACCCGCCGCGAACCTGACAACGATCTAGCGACTATCCACAGGTGCGTTCTGCTGTGACTTGCAGCCGAGAAGGGAAGCGAGGACCAGGAACTACGCTGCGTTCTTCATACCTCTGAATGCAAGTATTCTCTCGCCGATTTAGCTCGACAACGCCCCGATTTAGATAGACAAAAGCGGAGAAATCGAGCTGAAGAGGGCTATCAGGGAGACTATGGAGACTTTCGGGGGCCGCATCGCGCGGCCCCCAACTCTTTTCAATCCTGATATTTCCAAGGTTTTCCGAAGAAATTGGGAGAAAGTGCTTGATTTATGGCGGAGAGGGAGGGATTCGAACCCCCGATAGCCTTGCGACTATGTCTGATTTCGAGTCAGGTGCATTCAACCGGGCTCTGCCACCTCTCCGCTCTGCTGTTATTTTATAACAGCCGTAAGGAGCGTCATCCCCGGGAATATGCCCAGCCAAATTATCATCGCGCCTGAAGACCGGGTGTTTGTTCTTACCGGCGCGGGCATCAGCGCGGAGAGCGGCCTGCCGACCTTCCGCGCCTCCGATGGCCTATGGGAGGGCCACCGCATCGAGGACGTCTGCACGCCCGAAGCGTGGGAGCGCAATCCAGGCCTGGTCTGGGAGTTCTATTCCGCGCGCCGCGATTCCGCGTGGCGCGCGCAGCCCAATCCCGCGCATTTCGCGCTGGCTCAACTTGAGGCCAACCTTGGTGACCGATTCTTTCTTTGCACACAGAATGTCGACGACCTGCATGAGCGTGCCGGTTCCCGTCGTCTGCTGCACATGCATGGCGAGCTGGCCAGGTCGCGGTGCCAGCGCGAATGCGGGCTGCCGCCGGTGGAGGACCGCGCAAGTTATCGAGATATCGGCGAGGTGGGCTTCTGCGCGTGTGGCGGCCGGCTGCGGCCCCATATTGTCTTTTTTGGCGAGATGACGCTGGGCATGGACCAAATTGAGCGAGAGATCGCCCGCGCGACCGTGATGTTAGTGATTGGCACCTCTGGCTCGGTATATCCGGCGGCCGACTTCGTGCGTTGGGCGCGCCGGTCGGGATCGCGCACGGTCTATGTCGGGCCGGAACGGCCGCTCAATGCGGAGGCATTTAGCCACATCGTGGAGGGTGCCGCGGGCGAGATCCTCCGGGGCCTGTTTGGCGGAGGGCCGCCGAAACTGTCCTAGCTGACACACCTTGCCGCCTGGGGATGGCATAGTCCACCGGAATGGCGCATACTGCGTCTAATAAGGTGCGGAGCCGCGTCCGCCAGCAGGAAGTGGCCTCCGGGAGCAAACCCCATGCGTACCCTATCTGCTCTTTTCGCGGCAGCCGTCCTGTTCTTCACCGCGCCCTCTTTCGCGCAAAGCTCAACCTCGCCTGCGGCCAGTCCACAGGCGCCGACGGCCTCGCAGCCTGCGGCACAGCCGGACGGCTCCAGTTTGCCGAAAGATCCCGGCATGTCTGTCCCGCCCGATGCAAAGCCCAGTGATAAGGCGCCTGCTAAAGACGATGCCAAGGCCACGGCGAAGACGGATGCGATCCCGTCGCCGGGCGAAGATCTCGATCCTCATATCAAGAAGGGGAGTGAGGACGATGTAGCCGCCATCGGTACGCGCAATATCGGTGGTCGCGGTTTAGGCAACTGGTATTCGACCAATTGGGAGGTGTCGACGGGCAAACAGTATTCGATGGAAATCGAGAAGTCGGCCCATATGATCACCGACCCGGTGGTGACGGAATATGTCAACCGCATCGGCCAGAACATCGTCAAGAACTCCGACTGCAAGGTGCCGTTTACCATCCGGGTCATCGATTCGGACGAGATCAACGCCATGGCCCTCCCAGGAGGCTTCTTCTACGTCAACTCCGGGCTGATTCTGGCCGCCGACGAAGAGGCCGAGCTTGCCGGTGTGATGGCGCATGAAACCGCCCACGTTTGCGCGCATCATGCCGCACGCGAGGCGACCAAATTGAACTACATGGAGATTGGGTCGATTCCGCTGGAGATCATGACCTACGGAAGCTGGACGGGGTACGGCATCTACGAGGCCTCGCAGTTGGCCATCCCGATTACCTTCCTCGAGTTTTCCCGCGAGTACGAGTCGGAGGCCGACTGGCTAGGGCTGCAGTACATGTACAAGGCGGGATACGATCCGCAGGCGCTGATCCAGATGTTCGAGAAGATCGACGCGCTGGAAAAACACAAGCCCGGTGCGCTGGCCAAGGCCTTCTCCGACCATCCTCAGACCCCCGACCGAATCATGCGCTCCGAACAGGAGATCGCGACCATCATGCCGGCGAAACCCGACTATATGGTCAGCACCAGCGAGTTCGACGATGTGAAGTCGCGGCTGGCCCGGATTGAGAACAAACGCAAGCTCAATGACAAGAGCAACGGCAACAAGCCGACTCTACGGCGCGTGGGCGGTTCAAACAACGATCCCAACAGCAGCGGCGGAAGTGGTTCCAGCACCGACGATGACCGCCCGACGCTGGGACACCGCGATTAGAACCCGCGCGGAAGTGATTCACGAAGGCCGCGCGATGCGCGGCCTTCCTATTGTGGCAACCCCCCATCTACCGCGTATCGCGCGATAAAATTGCGCTATGCCTTCGCAGAAAACCGGCTACACAGACGATCACGCAGCAGCAGGCCTCGACGCCAGGTTTCCCTCCATCGATACCTGGGCCAACCAGTTCCAGGGCTACGAGATTCTGGTCGACGACCCCGAATTCACCTCGGTTTGCCCCAAGACCGGCCTTCCGGATTTTGGTCGCATCACGATCCGCTATACGCCGCGCGATCTCTGCCTCGAGTTGAAAAGCCTGAAGGAATATCTCTTTACCTACCGCAACCTTGGCATCTTTCAGGAAAACATCGTCAACCAGATTCTTGACGACGTAGTGAAAGCCTGCGATCCGGTATGGGCAAAGGTGGTAGGCGACTTCCGGCCGCGAGGCGGCATTTCGACAATCGTAGAGGCCACCTACCCGCGCCCGAAGTGAGGGCAGAGGTTCGCGAACCCATACAGTGCGGCGAGCGCAGACGCAAAAGTTGCAGCTGGATCAACAGCATTCGCCGCAGAACGGCAACTTCGTACGCTATACTTTCTTTGTCGCCCCTTGGGCCTGTCCCTGTGTGCTTGAGGCATTTTAAGTGCTTCGCACGACCACAGGCTTGTACGACCTCCTGCCAATCTATCGCTGATGAAGGGCTCGTCAGCGCGTAATTTCCCGCATCTCTTGGACGAGGTTTTTTGTTTCCATGCGCATTGCATCTGTAGGAACCGCATTTCCGCCCCACCGATATCCGCAGGCTGTCATTACCGAGGCGTTGAAGCAACGCATGCAGGACAAGATTGAGATTCCGGCGATCCTGGAACGGCTCCATCGCAACTGCGGCGTCGACTACCGCCACATCATGTATCCCCTGGATACGCTTGGCACGCTCAAGGGCTTCGGCTCCATGAATGACCTCTGGATCCAGGGAGCGATCGAACTCGGCGAGAAGGCAATTCGGAGTGCGCTCGATCAAGCGGGGCTCGAGCCGGCGGATATTTCGGCGATTTTTTTTACTTCGGTCACTGGCATCGCCTGCCCCAGCATTGACGCACGCCTTGCCAATAGAATGGGCTTCCCCAAGGACATCAAACGCACCCCCATCTTCGGTCTCGGGTGCGTCGCTGGCGCTGCCGGCATCTCTCGTGCCGCGGATTACATCAAGGCCTTTCCCGACCAGTATGCCCTGTTGCTGTCGGTGGAGTTGTGCTCCCTCACCTGGCAGGAGCAGGACTACTCGATCGCCCATATGGTGGCCAGCGGCCTGTTCGGCGATGGCGCCGCGGCGGTGGTTCTAGCTGGAGAACAGACGCCACTGGCTCAACGCCGGAGAGAGGATCGAAAGCCGTGCCCAAGGATCGTGGCGACACGTTCCACGTTCTACCCGGATACCGAGCACCTGATGGGGTGGAAGATCGATCAGAGCGGCTTCAATATTGTTCTCTCAGCAGATGTACCGGAGTTGGTTAAGAATCAGCTCCGCAACACAGTGGAAGACTTCCTGGCTGAAAACAACATGGAACAGAAGCAAATTTGCAGCTACATCTTCCATAGCGGCGGGCCCAAGGTGCTGCAGGCGATGGAGAGCAGCCTCAACCTTCCTCCCAATGCCCTGGAGTGCTCGTGGAACAGTCTGCGCCAGCGAGGAAACCTCTCTTCTGCATCTGTTCTTACAGTGATGCAGGACTATCTACAAAATCGCCCCGGCGGCCAAGGGTGCTACAGCATGATGGGGGCGATGGGACCGGCATTTTGCTCTGAATTGCTCCTATTGCAGTGGTAGTGGGACAGCTTAAATGCTGAACGGGGGCCACCGACGGCCCCCGCCTCGCTTAATCTGCGTTGAGGTTTAGGCGTGGCTGAAGCGGCGACGTGCAACGCCGAACAGACCCAAAAGCCCAGTGCCCAGCAGTGCCAGCGACGCCGGCTCAGGGGTGACGCCAGTTGTGGAGGCCTGCGCTGCGAAAGAAGTAACGTCGCCGACATTCTGGCCGGGGACATAGGAGCTGTCAAACTGGAATGTGGCCGGAGTGTTGGTATACGTGTGCGTTCCGGAGCCTGTGAAATAGCCGTTTCCGGTGATGTTCAGGCAGACATCTCCGCTGTTGCACCCAGGAATGGAGCCGTAGCTGGCAGAATAGCTTTGGATGAAGAAGGCGAATGTCTCTCCACCGCCCGCCACCGTGAACAATTGCAGGGAACCCCCGGGCGCCGAGATGTTCGTTCCCACGGTGTACGGGTTTGTGCCGCCGATGAAGGTGACGGGGTCTCCGCCGCTCAAATAGGTAGCGAAGGTGCCACCCGCGCCGTTGATGTTGGCGATCACAGCGGTATTGGGGGTGAACGTGATGCTGCTGCTTGTGAACTGGTCTTGGCCACCGGTTTGGACAAGGTAAGATCCGGGGGCGATGGTATCGGCGTGCGCGACGGCGAAGCTGCCGACGGCTAAGGCAGAGATTACAGCGAGGCTCTTCAGCATTGTTAGTCTCCCAGGGGAAATTGAAGGAATCGACGTGCGAGAAGGTTCCTCTCACAACAGGTAGAGGATGTTTTCCTGTTGCAGGTTGTGTGCGGCAAAAGACCGTTGCTTCTATGCTGGAATACCTTTTGATGGCACTACAAAGTTCGCGCCGGGCTGCTATTCTCGCCAGAGAATGACCACGATTGGCAGGCCAGGTTCAACAGACAAAGTCGTTCGTGGAGCGACGACAGCGCTCGTTCTGCTGACCGCGATGAACTTCGTGAATTACCTGGATCGCTACATCCTGCCGGCGGTGCAGGAGCAGATAAAAGGCGAATTCCGCTTGACCGATGCGCAGATCGGTTCGCTCACCTTGTGGTTCATGGTCGCGTATATCGGGATATCGCCTATCACAGCCTGGCTGGGCGATCGATTTCCGCGCAAACCGATGATCGTCGCTGCGGCGCTGGCCATCGCGGCGATGAACTTTCTGACCGCCAGCGTGCACGACTACCTTTCCCTGAACCTCCGCCACGCGGCGCTCGGGATCGGCGAGGCCTGCTTTGGGATATTTGCGCCGGCACTGCTTGCCGATTTCTACCCGGCCGAGCAGCGCAATCGTGTGATGACGATCTTCAATGTGGCGCTTCCGGTCGGCGCGGCCTGTTCCTACGAGGCTGGTGCCTGGGTGGCGCAGCACCACGGGTGGAGAATGAGCTTTATGTCTTCTGCGCTCCCCGGCGTGTTAGTCGCGCTGCTGATCCTGATTTTTCTGCGTGAACCGAAGCGGAATGCCCGCAACGACGTGAAGACCGACCGGCAGAGCGTGTTTTCGCTTGTACGAAACCGGGCTTACCTGTCCTCAATTTTCGGCTACGCGGCGGTGACGTTCTCGCTGGGCGGCATCTCCTGGTGGATGCCGTCCTTTCTGCACCGCGAGGAGGGTTACTCTGTGGAGGCCGCCGGCGGCATCATGGGGCCAATCATCGTGGTGGCCGGATTAGGAGGCACTGCGTTTGGAGGATGGGTGGCTCAGCGATGGTCGCGCAGAACGCCCAAGGCGCTTTACCTGCTGCCGGCCCTCAGTGCAGTGCTAACGGTTCCGCCGGCGCTGATGTGCTTCTTTGGACCCGCAAAGCTGGTCATACCGTCTCTGTCGCTTGCTGTCTTCCTGATATTCCTCGGCACCGGACCCGTAAATGCAGCAACGCTGAACTCCGTGCCTTCAGGGCTTCGGGCCACGGCGATGGCAGGGCAGCTTTTCGTCATTCATGTGGTGGGAGACATGCCCTCGTCGAAGATCATCGGCATTATCAGCGACCATTCGACTCTGCGTTTGGGCCTGGGCTCAACTCTGTTAGCGATGCTCGCAGCCGCCATGATCTTTTTCGCCGGCGCCCAATATGCTCCGCCTCTTGAGAGCCCCACTCAAGCTGCCGCATGATGCATGTTCTCGTCTTGGTTGCCTGGCTGATAGCGCTGGCATGGGTGTTTAAATTCGCGGAAGCGGCAGCCGGGTTTCCCAGAGTGCCTGACTTGAATCGGCCGCGGTATGATGCAGCGCCAGTCGGCGAGCCCAAGGTGGTCGCAATTGTTCCGGCACGCAACGAAGCGCTTGGCACCGGACCTTGCCTCCTCTCGCTGCTGGGTCAGGACTACAGGAATCTCCAGATCATCGCAATCAACGACCGCTCAGCCGACGAAACCGGCGCACAGATGGATGAGATCGCCAGAAGCGCCCCGGGTCGGCTGCGAGTTCTGCACATCACAGAACTTCCGGACGGTTGGCTAGGCAAGACCCATGCCATGGCAATTTCCGCCCATGAGGCGATCGAAAGTCTGGGTGCGGAGTATCTCCTCTTTACCGATGGCGATGTGCGGTTTGCACCGAGCGCCATCCGCCGGTCTCTGGCATACGCGCAATCTGCTAGAGCGGATCATTTTGTGCTGATGCCCACCATGCTGGCCCAAACCATCGGCGAAGGGGCGGTCCTTTCCTTTCTGCAGACGATGAGTCTTTGGGCGGTTCGCCCCTGGCGAGCCTCCGATCCACGCGCAAAACGCGACGCGATTGGCGTGGGAGCTTTCAATCTGCTGCGGGTCACGGCCTATCGGCAAATCGGCGGCTTTGACGCGACACCTATGGAGGTCCTGGAGGATCTCTACCTTGGCCGCCGCATCAAGTGGGCAGGCCTGAAGCAAGCGGTCGCGATCGCGCCTGGAATGGTTGAGGTCCACTGGGCCGCAGGCGCGCGCGGCATCGCTCATAACATGACGAAGAATATCTTCGCCGTATTTCGCTTCCGCCCTTTCTTGCTGCTGGCGGCAGCATCATCGGTGGCGCTGTCCTCAATCGGGCCGGTGGTCCTCGCTCTTTTTCCTGCGACACGGCTGGCTGGCTGCATCGCGTTGTTCGCAGCTGGTGGGCTCTATTGGATTTCGTCGAAGATCAACCGCATTTCCGCGGTGTATGTCATCTTCCTCCCCGTGGCCGCCGCGCTGGTGGTCTATGCCATGGTCCGTTCCATGATGGTCACCCTGCGCGATGGCGGTATCACGTGGCGAGGAACGTTTTACGATCTGGCAACCCTGCGGCGCCACATGGTCGCCCCTCCGCGGCGGCAAACCGGTCGTGATGCTGCTGGGATAAGATGAGGTGAAACGGCCTCTTCCGTGTCTTTGCCGCCGGAACGATACCCGGTTTCTGCAACTAAACAGCGGGGTTGATTCGTCAATCACGGTAAGCCGCGAGCCGCCTAAGGCTGCCCCATCCCCGTCGATGGCTTAACAGGAGAGTTCATTGCAATCCGATCCAGAACTGCGCCCGAATATCGGTTCCGATCACCAACTCCCCAAATCGACTGATCCGGCAAGCAGACCACAGAAGGGAATGCGCGCCCTTGTCTGGATCGGCGTGCTGATCGTATTTGCTGTTGGCTTTTTTCTGGTATGGCACAGCAAGCAGACGACACAAGCCGCGCCAGGCGGCGGTGGCCGCCGTGGCGGGGGCCGAGGAGCGGGCGGCGGCGCAGTGAACCTGACTGCCGAAGCGGCGCGCAAAGGTGATATTGGGGTATATGTCGATGCGATAGGCACGGTTATTCCCGTCTATACCTCCTCCATCACGAGCCAGGTGAACGGAGTGATTACGGCAGTCCACTACACCGAAGGCCAGATGGTGAGGAAGGGCGATGCGCTCATCGACATCGACCCGCGTCCCTATCAGGCGACACTGATGCAGGCTGAAGGTATTCTGCAGCGCGATCAAGGCCTGCTGGCTCAGGCGCAGATGGACCTTGCACGCTATCAGGCAGCGTGGGCGCGCAATGCCATCCAGAAGCAGCAGGTGGACGATGAGGAAAAGCTCGTCGAACAGGACCAGGGCGTCGTCAAGAACGATCAGGGCACCGTACAGTTCGATCAGATTCAGGTGCAGTTCTGTCACATCGTTGCGCCGATTGCCGGTCGAGTCGGCCTACGCCTCGTCGATCCCGGAAACGTCGTGCAGGCCAACAGCACCACGGTGCTCGCGGTCATTACGCAAATCCAGCCCATCACGGTCGTCTTTACGGTCCCCCAAGACCAGCTCGGCGGGATTCTGCCGCAACTGAAGAAAAGGGCCAGGCTCCCGGTCGATGCCCTGGACCGGACTGCGCAGAACAAAATCGAAAGTGGCACGCTGCTGACTCTCGACAACCAGATAGACACCACTACCGGCACCGTCAAGGCCCGCGCGCAGTTCGCCAACAAAGACGGCGCGCTTTTTCCCAATCAGTTTGTCAATGCGCGCCTTACGGTCAAAACGTTGAAGGACGTCACGCTCATTCCGACAGCGACCATTCAGCACAACCAGCAGGCCGCCTTTGTGTATGTGATCTCTGACGGTCACGCACACATCACGCCGATTACCGTTGGTGTCACCGACGGCCTCACCGCGCAGGTGACGGGTGTCAATCCCGGCGATCAGCTGGCCACCAGCGGATTCGAGAAGTTGCAGAACAATTCACCGGTCACCATCTCGACCGGCAATGGTTCGGGGAGTCCCGGCGGCGGCAGAAATGGTGGCGGTGGCAGAGGGCACGGCCAGGGGGGACGCCAGCACAACGTGGGCAACGCTTCCAGCGGGAGCAGCGCCCCTTGAGTCCGTCGCGTCCTTTTATCCTGCGGCCCGTCGCGACCTCTTTGCTCATGGCCGCGATCATGCTTGTAGGCATCGTCGCC
>Ga0134126_10004534_pt1 | contig 17367 bp, 11 predicted proteins | sample KB31752_FD_96881 | JGI IMG/M metagenome (GOLD analysis project Ga0134126, IMG submission 96881) | Terrestrial soil microbial communities with excess Nitrogen fertilizer from Kellogg Biological Station, Michigan, USA - KB3-175-2 | ecosystem: Environmental > Terrestrial > Soil > Unclassified ...
CAAATGTGTAACGCCACATGATCAGCGTAGCGGCATTCATCATCGGGAAAAACGTCCCATCCTCCCGTTTTCGCGTTCGTCAGTATATTGACGACCTCAAGCAGTATGGCGTTGAGCTTTCAGACTTTTGTCCGCGTACTGGCGGGTATCCTCCGGAACAGAAATGGAAAAGGCCTTTTTGGGCCGTTGCGTCTCTGGCAGGCCGCGTGCCGGATATAGTGCGGTCTTTCAGCTATGATGTCACCCTTCTCCAGCGCGAGATGCTTTCAACTTTCCTCACTCTGGAGCCTTTTACGAAACGCCCGCGTGTTCTGGACGTGGATGATGCGATCTGGCTGAATCGTGGTAGCTCATTCGCGCGCAAATTGGCGGCCATCTCTGACTCGGTGATTTGCGGAAATTCTTTTTTGGCAGAATACTTCCGCCAGTGGAATGCGAACATAATGATTCTGCCCACTGCCGTCGATACCAACCGTTTTGCTCCGCTCACGGCTAAGCCTTTCGGAGATTCGCCGATCATCGGCTGGTCGGGGAACCGCAGTGGTTTCGCGGACTTGAAGATGATAGAAGCTGCGCTGCGCACGGTTCTGGCTAAGTACCCGAAAGCACGGCTCCGCGTCATGGCCGAGCAACGTCCGACTCTCGATATTCCCGTGCACCAGTTGGACTTTGTGCCATGGTCACCCCAGGTTGAAGTCCAAACGATCCAGAGTATGGATATTGGAATTATGCCGCTTCGCGACACGCTCTGGAGCCGCGGCAAATGCTCTTACAAAATGCTTCTTTATATGAGCTGTGGCGTTCCTGTAGTGGTTTCGCCCGTAGGAATGAACGCTGAAATTCTGGAACTGGGCTCCGTTGGCGAAATCGCCAGCAGCACTGACGACTGGATCGGTGCTCTGGAAGCACTCATCGATAATCCGAAGCAGGCGGCAACCATAGGTGAACAGGGCCGGAAAGTCGCGCTCAAGAGTTTCAGTATTGAGGCGCTGGCGGGAAGATTCGCTGATGAACTCCTCCGGGTTGCTGGCCATGGATGGAAGCGAACGCCAGACGCGTTGGACCAATAACCAATGCGCGCGATGCATGTAATTACGGGGCTATCCACCGGCGGGGCCGAAACAATGCTGCTGAAGCTTTTGTCAGCCGCGTCGGGAAGCATGGAACACGTGGTGGTGTCCCTGGGCGACGAGGGGACCATTGGACCACGGATTGTCTCGCTGGGTGTTCCGGTCCATTGCCTGGGATTGAAGCGGAATGCGCCGAACCCTTTTCAAGCACTCTCCATCCTGCGGCTGGCTCGGCGCATCGATCCGCAACTGATCCAGGGATGGATGTATCACGGCAATCTCATGGCCAGCCTGGCTACGCTGGCTCTACGCAAAAACGCGCGGCACAAGAAGGCGCCGGTGCTATGGAACATCCGGCAAACTGTTTACGATCTCCGGCGTGAGCGGTGGTTAACCGCGAGATTGATTCGGCTGGGCGCGCATCTTTCTGCCCGTCCGGCTTCAATTATCTACAACAGCCAAGCCAGCGCCACTCAGCATCAGCGTTTGGGCTATCGCGCGGAAAAATGTGTGATCATTCCCAATGGTTTTGATTGCGAGGTCTTGCGTCCGGATGACGCAGCCCGCAGGGCGATGCGAGCAGAACTGGGAGTCACCGACGACACAGTTCTGATCGGGCTTGTGGCACGCTACCATCCTATGAAGGGCCACGCGGAGTTCCTGCAGGCTGCTGGCATGATAGTTCGGTCATATCCGCAGGTTAGGTTCGTGCTAGCGGGATCTGGCGTCAGCTGCACACAACCGCAGTTAGTGGAATCGATCAGACAGAATGGACTTCAGGGTTGCGTTATCCTGCTGGGTGAAAGATCGGATATTCCATGTTTGAACAATGCGTTCGATATTGGTTGTTCTGCATCTGCCTGGGGAGAAGGATTTTCCAATTCAATCGGTGAAGCCATGGCCTGCGGCGTCCCGTGCGTTGTAACCCAGGTTGGTGATAGTGCGTATATCGTTGGAGATAGCGGTTTAGTCGCGCCCCCGCGTGAACCGGAAGCTCTTGCCGATGCCATCGTGCACCTGATTGATATGGGCCGGATAGGCCGTCAGCAGCTGGGAGCGAAAGCGAGGAGACGAATTGAAACCGAGTTCGGTCTCCCGGCCATTGTGCGAAGATATGAAAATCTCTACTTAACCCATTCGCGCAAATAATGCTCCTGCCTTAGCACCATCCATCCGTCTCAGGCAATGCACCTATTTTGATAATGAGCACCCTTTGTTTATCTAGGAGAAATAAGTCCGCAAAGTTTTCGAATCGATCTGATAGAGTATCTATTCACCCCCCAACCCTTATTGAGAGGCTCCTGGTGCAAATTGCTGTCATTGGTTCCGGTTATGTAGGGCTTGTTGCTGCAGCCTGCTTCTCCGAGCTTGGCCACAAGGTGGTTTGCGTGGACAATAATGCGGAAAGGATCGCAGCGCTGAACGCTGGTGAAGTTCTAATCCATGAGGAATTCCTGCCGGAAGTGCTGGGACGCAACCATGGCAGGCGGCTGACCTTTTCCTGCGATTCGGCTGAAGCAATTCGCAGCGCCACCGCCATTGTGATTGCGGTGGGAACGCCCCAGGGAGCTGACGGGCAGGCAGACCTATCCTATGTGGAATCCGTGGCACATGAAATTGCCCAGCGGACAAATGGCTACAAGTTGATCGTTGAAAAGAGCACCGTTCCCGTCTATACCAATGCCTGGATACAAAAGCTGATGCTGGAGAACGGCTGTGCTATTGAAGATTTTGACGTTGTATCCAACCCTGAATTTTTGCGTGAAGGGACAGCCATAACTGACTTCCTTTATCCTGACCGAATTGTGGTTGGGGCCGATAGTGATCGTGCCAGAAAATTTATGCGTGAAATTTACTCACCGCTGCTCAACGGAAGCTATTCCCGCGAATCCGGAGCGGTTCCGGGCCCCGACAACGCAGAGGACGTGGAGTACCTGGAAACTTCGACGCAAAGCGCGGAGCTCATCAAGCACGCTTCCAACGCGTTTCTGGCCATGAAAATCTCTTTCATAAACATGGTGGCTAGCGTTTCTGAGCGGGTAGGGGCTGATATTGAAGAGGTGCGGAGAGGTATTGGAAGCGATAAAAGAATAGGGCAGAAGTTCCTGCGCGCAGGCATAGGTTACGGTGGGTCCTGCTTTCCTAAAGACGTCGCAGCGTTCCAATCTGTAGCCCGGGCGTGCGGCAGCCGCTGGAACCTGCTGGAAGAGGTTTCCAGAATTAATCAGGAGCAGATTGCCCGGTTTTTGCAGAAGGTCCGTGGCGCAATAGGGACACTCAGAGGTAAACGCATTGCTGCCCTGGGTTTGGCGTTCAAAGGCGGCACGGATGACATCCGGGAATCGCCGGCGATCAACGTAATCCAGGGGCTGTTGGCGGAAGGCTGCAAAGTGACGGCTTTTGATCCTGCGGCGATGGAAAAAGCGAAAGAGGTGTTAGGAAAGAGTGTTACGTATGCCCAGGACGCTTATGCGGCTGCCGAGAATGCCGATGCATTGGTCATCCTCACGGAATGGAAGGAATTTGCCGTTCTGGATTTGAAACGTCTTCGCAGATTGTTGGCCGTTCCGCTGGTTCTGGATGGCCGGAACCTGTATTCCCCTGAAACAATGTCCCAGGCTGGACTCACTTATCACAGTGTTGGCAGGTATAACGGCAAGAATCGATCTCTGGATTTTGCCATGCAGGATGGAGCGCTCCAATTGCGACCAGCATTTGGAGATTAGAAAAAACTTATATAGCTAGGGTACCCGCAAGAGCGATATATTTCTTAGTTTTAAAAACCAGAAACGGGAATTATTTAACATATTTTAATCATTGGTGTGTCTAGTCACTTAGTATGGTGGGACGCTTATCCACAAACAAGATTAGCTTTAGGAGAAGGAAATGAGGGTTCTTATTACCGGTGGTGCGGGTTTCATCGGATCGCACCTGGCGGAGCGGCTTGTCAGCCGTGGTGACCAAGTCGCAATTGTTGACGACCTATCGACTGGTTCAATTCACAACATCAAAGCTCTAAAGACATTGAACAATTTCGAATACCTTGTAGATAGCGTTACGAATGAACAAGTTATGGCTGAGTTGGTGGACTCCGCCGATGTGATTTACCATCTTGCAGCCGCTGTTGGAGTAAAGCTGATTGTGGAAAGTCCAACGCGAACCATGGAAACAAACATCCGGGGCACTGAAATCGTTCTTGAACTGGCTGCCAAGAAGAAGAAGCGCGTTCTAGTTACTTCAACGTCTGAGGTTTACGGCAAACGGGATTCCGTTCCTTTTCAGGAAGGGGACGATCTGGTCCTTGGCCCTCCCGATAAAGGCCGCTGGAGCTACGCCTGTTCCAAATTGATCGATGAATTCCTTGCCATCGCTTATTGGAAAGAAAAGCGGGTTCCGACCGTGGTGGCCCGTATGTTCAATGTTGTGGGGCCACGCCAGACCGGGCGATATGGCATGGTTGTTCCCAGCTTGATCAAGCAGGCGTTGGCTGGAGAAAATTTGACGGTTTTCGGAGATGGATCGCAGACTCGATGCTTCACGCATGTTGCCGATGCCACCAACGCCTTAATTGGTCTGGCGGAACACCCTGGAGCCAATGGCAGTGTTTATAACATCGGGTCCACAGATGAGATTTCCGTTCTCGAACTAGCTCAACGCATCAAGCGTTTAACTGGATCAAACTCGCAGATTGTTTTCATCCCTTACAGCCAGGCCTATGAAGAAGGATTTGAAGACATGATGCGCCGCGTGCCCGACTTGTCGAAAATCAACCAACTCATTGGCTACGCCCCCACAATGTGCTTGGACGAAATTCTTGCCGATATTATTCGGCACCACCGAGGCGAGCCCAAAGTGGTCCACACAAATGGTCATGGCAAGTTTGTTGAATCAGCGCTTACCGCGGCCGCAGGGAGATAATGACGCGGCTGCAATTTAGTTTTCACGTGGGTCTGCGCCGCTCCTGCAGAGACACAGTAACGTCTAGACATCCCAGGCTTTAGGTAGAAGTTTGGCAATCCCTCTTGCGCGATTGATGAAGGCCGGTCTGAGCGGAGTTTCCGGTCGCTTAAGGTATTTTGTATGGAAGTGCTGCACTCATTCCGACAGACAGTATCCGGATTTGGTGAAAGGCTGGCATTGTCCCAGGTGATTTGGCTGGCTCTCGCAGCGATAACAGGGTCAATAGTTTTCACCGCCCTCTTGATCAAAATGGCAGTGGTGAGGGGATGGGTTGTTGTGCCATCTCAAAACAGGTGGAGCAAACGCACCGTTGCTCAGTTCGGCGGCGGTCCCGTGCTGTTGATTTTCTGGCTCACCGCGATGATGTCGCCAGCCGGGCGCAATTATTCGGTCCTCTTGCTGTCTACTGTGGCGCTGGCTTTGCTTGGCTTCATTGACGACATAAAAGGGCTTGGGCCAAAACCGAAGCTGCTTGCAGAAGTTCTGTTGGCGGCAGGCACCGTTTCCTCAGGCATTATCTGCCCGCTGACGCCTAGTTTCACGGTCAATTGGATTTTGAGCGTGCTTTGGATCGTGGTAATTTCCAACGCTTTTAACATCATCGACAACATGGACGGTCTGGCCGGAGGCGTGGCCATCATTGGCTTGGGCGGCATCGCAATCCTGTCTGGATTGGCCTCGCCTATCGGCACCCTCTCAGTTTTATTGATGTTTTCCGTCGGCGGGTTCTTCTTGTTTAACTTCAATCCTGCAAAGATCTTCATGGGTGATCTGGGATCGTTGCCCATCGGCTTCTTTCTGGCTTCCGCCTCCGTAGTTACAGCCAGCAAGGTTGCGGTTCCACTATCGGCTGTTGTCATACCTTGCCTGATACTGTTTGTGCCTGTCTTTGATATGTTCCTGGTGAGTTCGACTCGACGATTCAACGGCCGGCCCATTTCGGAAGGCGGTCGCGATCACGCTTCGCATCGCCTGGTTTTCCTGGGGCTGAGTGAAAGACGCGCGGTTGCATTACTGCATGCCATGGCAGTGTGTGCCGGCGGGCTCGCCGTTCTTTGGGCACGCTTGAATTCTGAATGGGTGAACGTAGGGCTAGCCGCAAGTCTCATCAGCGTCTTTCACTTCTGGTGGTATCTGGCACGGGTAAAACTTCCTGATAGCTGGTTTTCCAAGGCCCTGGTGTCACCTGTTCCCGAGTTCCTGCGGCTTCGCGGAGCAAGAGCGGCAAAAATGGCCCGCGATTTCGCGCTGATCGTGCTCGGAATCTATATAGTTGCATTGCTGTTCCCGGAGAGGTTTGAACTGCTTTCCGCCACCAGATTGTGGATAGCAGCCGGCGCCGCTGCTTTGCTTCAACTCGGGTCTTTCTGCATCGGTGGAATGTATCGTGCACAAGCAATGCGGTCATCAGGCAAAGAGCTCTTTGATGTTCTGAAAGGCATGGCATTGGCAGCCTTGTTTGTTTTTTCTTGCTGCTACATCGCAGGATTCTCATTTACATGGGTTTTGCCTCTGCTTGCGGCGAACACGCTATTGACGACTGCGATGCTGCTCTCCAGCAGGTTGCTGAATGTTGGGCTTGGCCGAATCCCAGCACAATTGCACCTGCGCAAGATGCCGGATGGATTCTTGCCAACCCAGACACTGGCTTTAATCCATGCCACACACCCGGCGGAAAACAAGTTTTCTCGTTTCTCTGCTTCCCCTGAAATGGCAGACAAGGCGGAACTTTCTTAACTCTTTTGGTCGCTGTAAGTTTGTTTAATCTGTAAAAGGGATGTTCGGTATGAAAAGGGTATTGCTCACCGGCTGCGCCGGATTTATTGGATTCCATGTCACGCAACGGCTTCTGCAATCGGGCCACGAGGTCATCGGAATTGACAATCTCAACCGGTTTTACAATGAGGGCCTGAAACCGGCCCGGCTTGAGATACTGAAACGGCATCCAATGTTCAAGTTTATTCCTGCCGATATCGCAGACCTTAAGGCTGTCTCCGATATTTTCCAGAATGAACCGTTCACGTTGGTGGTGCATCTGGCGGCCCAGGCAGGAGTAAGATATTCGCTGGAAAATCCTCATCTTTATGTGCAGAGCAATCTTGCCGGCTTTGTGAACGTCATTGAAGAATCCAGGAAGAAAAAGCTGGAGCATTTTGTTTTTGCTTCTTCCAGCTCTGTCTATGGGGCCAACAAGAAAACGCCGTTTTCAGAAACCGATAATGTTGATCATCCCATCAGCCTTTATGCAGCAACCAAGAAGAGCAATGAATTAATTGCCCATGTTTATGCGCACCTTTACGGACTTCCGGTAACCGGACTGCGTTTCTTCACTGTGTATGGGCCTTGGGGCCGGCCAGATATGGCGATTTTCAAATTCTGCAAAGCTATTCATGAGGGATCGCCCATTGAGGTTTATAACCAGGGGCAGATGCATCGCGACTTTACTTACGTCGATGACATTGTCGAAGGCATTGTGCGGGTGCTTGCGAACTCCCCTGCCGTTCAGCCGAATAACGGCGGATCGGACGTGGCGCCGCACTATCGTGTGTACAACATAGGGCACAACCATCCGGTGGAACTCTTGAAATTAATTCAGGTGCTGGAAAATAAGATCGAAAAAAAGGCCAATATCAAGTGGCTACCGATGCAGCCCGGAGACGTTCCTGTCACCTATGCGGATATCGATCGTTTAGGCGAGGATGTCGGCTATAGGCCGCACACGTCGATTGAAGAAGGAGTTTCCCGCTTTGTTGACTGGTATCGCGAATTTTACAACCTGCACAGCCGGGCGGCCGCTGCTGTTCCGTCTTTTTCAAGATAAGATGGCCCATTCGGACTATCAGCGAACGCAACGGCCGGCGAATATTCCATGAGCGCGGCTCGCCCTAAAATTCTTTTCGTGGTTCCCGACGACTGGTATTTTTGGTCGCACCGACGGCCTATTGCTTCCGCGGCATTGCAGAATGGGTATGACGTTTTTGTGGCCGCTCGCGTTGGCACTTTTGGCGAAAAAATTATTGGAGCGGGCTTTCGTCTCATTCCGCTTTGCCTGGATCGCAGCAGTTATTCTTTTTTCCATGAGCTTCGTACTATTTCAGAACTGCGCAATATTTATCGGCGAGAGAAGCCGGACATCGTCCATCACATTGCCTTGAAGCCTATCCTTTATGGCTCTATGGCTGCTCTGGGCAACAGCAGAATGCAGGTCATCAACGCTTTTGCAGGCCTGGGATATCTGGTTTCGTCTCCATCATTCAAGGCCCAGGTGCTTAAGCGAGTGCTCTGGAAAATGTTTCGCTTTCTGCTGAACCGCCCGAATTCTTTTTTGCTTTTGCAGAATCGTGAAGACCGAGATCTGCTCGTTGCAGAAGTCGGCGTGCCGCAAGAGAAAACCACGATCATTCGCGGTTCGGGCGTGGACGTGGATGAGTTTCAAGCAACCGCTGAAGCTCCCGGCACCCCAATTGTCCTGTTGTCCTCCCGCATGCTATGGATCAAAGGCATTAGCGATTTTGTGGAAGCCGCGAAACTGCTTCGCGCCAGAGGCATGAACGCCCGCTTCGTTCTGGCCGGCGATACAGATCCCGGCAGTCCCGGCGCGATTCCACGAGAGAAATTGCGGGAGTGGCAGAATGCCGGGCCGGTGGAGTGGTGGGGACATCAGCAATCAATGTCTCGGATGCTACAGCAATCAGCCGTTGTGTGTCTGCCATCCCATGGTGGAGAGGGAGTGCCAAAAGCTCTGATTGAAGCGGCCGCCAGCGAGCGTGCGATTGTTGCTACCGATGTGCCGGGGTGCAGAGATATTGTCCGGCATGGAACCAATGGGCTTTTGGTGCCGCCCAAAAAACCGGCGGCGTTGGCTGATGCCATTGCTCAGTTACTGAATGACGCGCCATTGCGGGCTACAATGGGCCGTCGCGGACGGGAGATAGCCGTTAACGAGTTCTCTGAGGAGCAAGTTATTCAGCAAACGCTGGCCTTATATCGACAGTTGTTCAGCGCCGTCGTTGCACCCATGAATGCCGATAACCCGGTTCGCGAAATTTGAGCAGGGAGTTGGTAATCCAAATTTCCGACAGCAAAGATTTTAAGACGAGCAGATTAATCCTATCGCCAAAACCAGATACACTTTTCGTCATATTCATTCATGAAATTTAATTTCTTAATGCGTCAAATTTTACTGACCATACTATCTCTGGCTCTGGCCTGCCCTGCAAAAGCTGCGTTCCTGCCATGGCAAATTGACCAATTGCCAGTTCAGGCAGCGGACCAGAATTCCGCGGCAGTGAAAGATGAAGCAACTGCAGAGCAGGGAACAAGTTCATCTTCAACCTCTTCCTCAACCTCGCCAGTTCAGGATCAACTGCCCACCGAAAATAAAAAGAAAGCTGAAACCCAAAACCGGAAAGATCGCGCAAAAGGAACATCGTTCAAGAGAATGTTTCTGAGTATTCCTGGCGATCAAAAAGCCATCTGGACCAGCCCATTCCACATTCGAGCAACCGATTCTGCGTGGCTATTGCCTTTAGCAGGGGTAACAGCAGGTCTGATTGGTAGCGACGAGCACAGCATGGCGCGGGCGCGCGCAAATGCGACGGCGATTACCTTGGGACAAAATGTTTCGGACGGAACATTGGTTGGCATGGCTTCAGTGCCCGCTTTTATGTACGTGTGGGGCGGACTTCACGGCCTCCCCCGCGCTCACGAGACTGGATTGCTATCTGGCGAAGCGCTCATGAACAGCCTGGTGGTGGACGAGGCGTTAAAAGTTGCTTTCGCGCGCGCGCGACCGACCACAACGGACGGCCAGGGAAGGTTCTTCCAAACAATAGGAAACGCATCCTTCCCCTCGACCCACTCAATGCTGGGCTGGACGCTGGCTTCAGTGATTGCCCATGAATATCCCGGTTGGCTTTCGCAGACCCTTGCCTATAGTGGCGCCACGGCGATCAGCGTGAGCCGTGTAGCGGGTCGGCAACACTTTCCGTCGGACGTGGTAGCCGGCGCCGCCGTTGGGTGGCTGATCGGGAGGCAAGTTTTTCGCGCGCACCATGATCCGGATATCGATGACGCTGAATTCGGTTCATTCGTATCCGATCCGCAGGACGGCGGCCGATCTCGTCTGGGCTCGGTCTTTGTTCCTCTGGATAGCTGGGTTTATCCCCAGTTGAAACGCCTTGCAGCAATGGGGTATATCCGGACGCAGTTCCTTGGTCTTGAGCCTTGGACGCGCGAGGAGTGTATACGGCAAATCCAGGAAGCGGAATACTATGCGCAGGATCTCTCTACGCCTGTTTGGATTGCCAAGACAATTGAACTGCTCAAATCCGAGTTTAGACAGGACGGCCAGCACTTTTATTCCGCTGGTATCGATTCTCTTTATGCCCGTTACCAGAACATTTCCGGCGTGCCATTGCGAGACAGCTATCATTTTGGGCAGACGATCTGGAATGATTATGGCAGGCCCTACGACCAAGGCAACAGCATTGTTACCGGCGCTTCCGGCAGCGCTGTAGCTGGAAGATTTTTTTTCTATGCTCGAGGCGAATACCAACACGCGCCCGGCCGAGGGCCTTTAACCCAGGAGCAAAGCATTGTTATTGCGTCCATGGACCAGAATCCGGTGCTGCCGCTCTCCCCGGTTGCTGCGATTGATCGTTTTTACCCTCTCGATATTTATGCCGGAGTTCAACTGGGAAAATTCGCGTTTTCATTCGGGAAGGAAAGCATGTGGCTCGGGCCGGGCGCAAGCGCACCGTTGATGCTCAGCAACAATGCCGATCCCATGTATGGGTTGCACCTGACACAGACCACGCCGATTGAACTGCCTTGGATCTTCCATTACCTGGGCCAGATTAAAACTGAGTTTCAGTTTGCAAAATTATCGGGCCACCAGTTCCCCGCGCGACCTTTCTTTAATCTCCAAAAAATCAGTTTTCACCCCACAGAAAATCTTGAAGTTGGATTTACCCGCGCATCCATTTGGGCTGGAGTGGGCCATCCTTTTACAGCACGGGCATTGGCAAGGAATTTCGCGTCTTTTGGGGATAGCGGCCTCAAGGCCACGGACCCCAATGATCCAGGAGACAGAAAATCAGGACTCGATTTTTCCTACAGGCTTCCCGGACTTAGAAACTGGTTGAGCCTCTATAGCGATTTCTATAGTGACGATGATCCTTCTCCACTGGCCAGCCCGCGCAGGGGAGCCATGAGTCCGGGGCTGTATCTCTCGCATTTCCCCGGCATTTCCCGGCTCGATCTTCGTATTGAGTCTGCGTCCACCCAACTCATGGGCGCAGTGGACCATGGCGGTACATTCCTTTACTTCAGCACCGAATATCATGACGCAAATACAAATAAGGGAATCTTGTTTGGAAATGCCACAGGCCGAGACGGCCGCAGTTATCAGGGTTGGAGCACGTATCATTTATCAGGTGAGACAAGCATCCAGTTCAGCTATCGCAATGTGAAAGCCAGTTCGTTGTTCCTGCCCGGCGGAGGAACACAGAGTGATGCCAGCACGCACCTGCTCTGGAGAGTACATCGAAGCTTGCAGGTTGACGCCTTTGTGCAATACGAGCGCTGGCTGATTCCTGTTCTCAAGCCCACAGCGGAACACAACGTGACCGGCCAGGTACAACTGACTTTCACTCCCAACTGGCGCATTCATGCCGATTGAGCAATCATCGGCGCCCATTTTTCTGGGCTGGTATTTACGAGTTGAATGATGCAGAGGAGCGCGATGCCGATTCGGCCAGGTCGCCTGAGCAAACTTGGTAGATGTCTTCACACAAAGCGCGTAGCACCTCAGCCACACTCCATGCCTGTGCGAAGCAACCACGCGGATGATGCGGAAAGTCGCCATCAAAGATTTCTGAAATCTGTCCCAGTCCGGCTTCGTTTAGATGTTTTTCAATGCCGCGCAACAGTTCATGTGCACGGGTTCGCGACTGTGTCGATCTGCCATTCACTTTCATATAAGCTGAGATGAATGGCCCCAGCAGCCACGGCCACACCGTCCCTTGATGGTAAGCCGAATCGCGGCTGCGTTGATCGCCCTGGTAGGTGCCTCGGTATTGCTGGTCGGCGGAGCTCAGGGTCCGCAGCCCAACCGGCGTGAGCAGTTCACGTTCTACAATTTCGACCACGGCACGGGCACGTTCCGCTGAGAGCATGGAGTAATGCAGGCTGACTGCGAATATCTGGTTCGGGCGCATCGACCCGTCTGGCCGACCATTATTGACCACGTCGTACAAACACCGGAGATCATCGTTCCAGAAAATACGATTGAACGTCTCACTGGCGCTAGATGCCATGCGTGAGTATTCGTTTCTCCGCATTTCGTCTCCGAATCGCGTCGCTAAATCTTCCATGACGCGCAGAGCGTTGTACCAGAGCGCCTGGATCTCAACCGGTTTGCCGCTGCGCGGGGTCACTACCCAATCGCCAATCTTGGCATCCATCCAAGTGAGTTGCGCACCTGGAGCGCCGGCATTGAGCAGCCCGTTTTCTTCCGCCTTGATGTTGTAGCGTGTCCCCTTGATGTGGAAGTCAATGATCTGGGTGAACACGGGATAGAGTTCGTTGTGCAAGAAATCGTAGTCGTTGGTTGCCGCCGCGTAGGCGCGCGCAGCCTCAAAGAACCACAGCGTGGCGTCCACCGTGTTGAATTCTGCTTTTTCACCGGAATCAACAAAGCGGTTCGGCAGCATGCCCATATCTGTGTGGCGGGCAAAGTTTCGCAGGATGCTTTTGGCAATGCCGGTACGCCCGGTAAAAAGTGTGAGACCTGGCAGCGAAATCATTGTGTCGCGGCCCCAGTCTGTGAACCAGGGATAGCCGGCAATCACAGTCCACTCTTCACCGCGCCGCGCCAGGAATTGATCTGCCGCGACCGTCAGCGCCCGGACCAGCGGATCGTCCACTGGCGACGATGCAACCAGCTGATGCCTGCGTTGCAATTCTGCATTGCGGATCGCAACGCCCTCCCGGATATCTTTCTGTTCGGTTGAGGCAATAACAGTTGCGCTCTGGTTCTTGTTGAGCTTCCATGTAAGCACAAAGGGATTGAACAGGTCCTCCTGAAAATCGAGACCTCGTTCCCGTTCCATCCGATAGACAAAATTCTTGTACCAATAGCTTTGTTCCTGAAGTTGCGAAGCGTCATGCGCGAAGTAGAGCCGCGGCAGCTCCTGATAGGGCTGGAGGCTGGCAGCATTCGGTGCGATTTCTAGCGCACGATTGAATACGCCATTCTCGTGCGTGGTGGAATGATAGTCGCGAAACGCAACCAGCGGCCGCACTTCCAGCACTATCGCCGCCCCTTGAGGCGCTTGCAGCAGCTTATACTCAAGCTGCACGGTGTTGCTGCCCTGCGGCATAAAAACGGTCTTTTCCAGGCGCGCGCCTTCTACTTCAAAGGTCCATGTTGGAAAAGGATCCAGCCGAAAATTGCTCAGTAATAAATATCCTTCAGGATGAATCGCGCCAGCGTATTCATTGGTTGCGTATTCGTTAGTTGAAAGCCCGATCCGATGGCCGCCAAGGACGAGCGTTTCCTCCAGCTTGGAGAGCAGAAGCATGCGTCCGACCGGCGGTTTGAGCGCCGCCGTAAGCAGTCCGTGGTAGCGTCGCGTATTAGCGCCGGTAATGGTGCAGCAGGCAAATCCGCCGAGACCATTTGTTTCAAGCCACTCGCGGCCCAGGCCCGCTTGCAGATCGATGCAGGCGCTTTTGTCGAAGCTAATCACGTTCCTGCCACGTTGGCTGCGGGTTCGCGACGATAGGTTTTCGACACATTGGAGCTCGCGTGATTCTGTGGCGATTCTCGTTACGCATTTTCGACCGGTAGCTCGTGCGCCTGGCGTGCAACGCAGGTACTAAACTACCTGTTGCAGTAGTTCCAGAACGGTGTTTTTAAGCCGCACAGGATCCGCGATTTCCGAGCCCTCCGCGATCAGGGCCGTCTCGAAGAGAAGCTCTATGGAGCGATCGAGAGACGGGTCCTCATTATTAGCCTGGTAGCGATCATACAATCGCGCAACGATGGGATGGCCAGGATTAAGTTCCATAATGCGCCGCTGCTTGGGACCACCGCCTTTACCCTTCTGCAGAAGGCGCTCTAAATGCGGACTGTATTCATGTTCCTCGGTCACAAGACACGCAGGCGAATCGACCAGCCGCGTGGATAGCCGTATCTGCTTCACGTGCTCATCTATTTTTTTCTGACAAGCCTGAAGAAAGCCTGCATATTCTTCTTCTTTTTTCTTGACCTGTTCCTCAAGCTCTTTTTTCTCTTCTTCCGTTCCAAGGTTAACTTTGCCTTTGGTGACGGATTTCAAGCGCTTCCCGTCAACCTCATGAAGATGCTCCACTACCAATTCATCCACCGGATCACATAGATAGAGAACTTCATAGCCTTTTTGTTTTGGAACTTCGAGATGCGGAGAGTTTTCGATGACCTTACGCGAGTCGCCAGTCAGGTAAAGAATTTCAGTCTGTTCCGGCTTCATTCTTTCGATATATGCTTTCAATGTGGTCAGCTCTTTTGGATCATGAGAGGACTGGAACAGGAGCAGCGGAATCAGCTTTTCCTTATTTTCATAATCCGAGCTGACGCCCTCCTTCAACGCTCTTCCGAATTCGCTCCAGAATTTGGTGTAGATTTCGGGTTCCTGTTCCCGCATCTCGGTGAGCGATTCCAGCACCTTGCGCGTAAGCCATTTGCGAATCTGCGTGATGTGACGGTCTTGTTGCAGGCGCTGGCGAGAGATATTGAGTGGCAGGTCGGTGGAGTCCACCACGCCTTTGATAAAGCGAAGATAGCTGGGCAGCAAGTCCTCGCACTTATCCATGACCATCACGCGCCGGGCATACAGCCGCAGACCGGCTTCGGCGCCGTGATAAAAAAGATCTTGCGGAGCGCGCGAGGGAATGAACAGAAGCGCCTCATACTCAATGGTCCCCTCGGCTTTCAGTGGAAGTCTCTTCAGGGGCGCTGTCCAATCGTAGGAAAGATGTTTATAGAACTCGTTGTAATCGCTTTCACTCACCTCTGATCGGCTGCGCGTCCAGATGGGCTTCATTGAGTTCAGCGTCTTGGTTTCAATTTTGTTTGCTTCTTGCTCGCTCTCGCCCGGTTCCTGACGCGGACCCTCATAGATTATCGGATAGGCAATGAAGTCTGAGTACTTATGGACGATCATCGCGAGCTTCCAGCGATCGGTATAGTCTTCAATTCCATTTTCAGGATCAGGCTGTTTGAGATGCAGAATGATTTCAGTCCCGCAGGCGGTCTTTTCAGCATCCGCCACGGTATAAGAGCCATCACCGACGGATTCCCACCTGCTGGCGGTCACTTCACCGGCCCGGCGGGTCAGGATGGTGACTTTGTTTGCCACCATGAACGCTGAATAAAAACCGACTCCAAACTGTCCAATCAACTCGGCCATAGCTTCAGCGGATTGCGATTCCTTCATCCGCTTGCGCAGCTCACGCGTTCCGGAGCGGGCGATTGTGCCGATATGTTCTATAAGTTCTTGCCGGCTCATTCCGGTCCCGGTATCGCTGATAGTCAAGGTCTGCGCTGCCGGATCCGGCTTCAGCCGAATCTCATAGGGGTGCCCCTCCTCCACCAGCTTCGGGTTGGTTAATGCTTCAAATCGCAACCTGTCCAAAGCGTCAGACGCGTTGGAAATCAGCTCCCTTAGGAATATCTCTTTCTGGGTATAGAGAGAATGAATCATCAGGTTGAGAAGCTGAGTAGTTTCAGCCTGGAATTGGAATGACTCAACAGCGGGCGCAGTTGACATGATCTAACTCCCTGGAAATTAATTGTGCAGACATGCTTTGAAGCACATTGGGATTTCAACGACAGAACCAAACTATTTTATCGTAAGCGCGGGCTACATTGGCTTCCGCGCTGCTCCTGTTTTCAAATTCCCCGATGTCGGCGATGTCCTGGCCCGAAATGGGAATACTTTCGATGTATTGTGTATATAGTGGAGAATATCCCCGTCTTGGGAGTCGGAAAAGAATGGAGCGCAATTTAACTCCAGGCCCCTTCGTGCTCCTTCTTGTTCTTTATGGTTTCCGAATTAACTGAACCAGTGTTGGTATTCAGCGATATCATTTCACCGGAACACCTCAAAGGCGTGATCCAGGCCAAGCCTAAAGACCAGCAAACCTGGCTAGCCGGGAGATAAGATCGCATGCAGACTGAAAGACTGGGCGAGCTGACGTTCGATCTGGCGTAAGCAGGAGAGTCAATGGCATTTCTTCAAAATCAGGGCGCACGGATTTACTGGGACGAACAAGGGACCGGTGATCCTGTTTTGCTCATCATGGGGCTCGGTTATCCTTCCTATCTGTGGCACCGCACACGTCCTGCGCTGAAGGAGCGCTATCGCACAATCGCGCTTGATAATCGGGGTAGCGGCCAAAGCGACGCGCCTCCAGGACCATACTCGATCGCGCTCATGGCTTCCGATGCTGCGGCTGCGCTGGACGCCGCCGGAGTCGAGCGCGCACATGTCTTCGGTCTGTCGATGGGCGGCATGATTGCGCAGGAGTTCGCGCTGCAATATCCCGCGCGCGTGCGCTCGCTTATTCTAGGATGCACCGCGCCAGGAGGCCCCAACGCTGTGAGGGCAGAGAAGCGTGTTACCGAGATTTTGATGGGGATAGGGTTGGGTCCGGAAGAACATGCTCGCGCCATGCGGCCTTACGTCTATGACTCGTCCACGCCGCTGGAGCGAATTGAAGAGGATTTGGCCATCCGCCGGAAATGGTTTCCCAAACCAGAAGCCTACAAGGCGCAGTTGCAGGGCATCTACGAATGGGAAGCGTACAGCCGATTGCAAAAAATTACGGCGCCCACGCTTGTGATCCACGGCGAAACGGACCAACTGGTTCCAGCAGGCAACGGGGAGCTCATTGCGGCACGGATCAATGGAGCGCAACTTGTGAAGTTGCCTCATGCCAGCCACATCTTTGTCACCGATCAGCCCGAAGCCTCAATCACGGCGATCATGGGTTTTCTTAGCAGCCAGTCTTCGTGAAACATCGTTTGGCCGTACCGGCTCGCGCGTGCATGAGCGAGAGTTGTTATTATCCGGCACAATGTATTGTCCAAATTAGGGCTGAATTACACTCCTGCGGAGAACATTTATGAATCCTGGCATGTTCATTTGAATCAACTCCTGAGCCAATAAGCGGTAGCTGGTTGGAGCGGAGCGCCATAATTCAATGAAAATAGGAATAACCTGTTATCCCACGTACGGCGGCAGCGGTGTTGTGGGCACGGAGCTCGGAATTGAGCTGGCGCAGCGCGGCC
>Ga0134126_10004535_pt1 | contig 17362 bp, 17 predicted proteins | sample KB31752_FD_96881 | JGI IMG/M metagenome (GOLD analysis project Ga0134126, IMG submission 96881) | Terrestrial soil microbial communities with excess Nitrogen fertilizer from Kellogg Biological Station, Michigan, USA - KB3-175-2 | ecosystem: Environmental > Terrestrial > Soil > Unclassified ...
AAATGCTTGGTGACAATAGAGAAGTGGACCCACTCCTTCCCATATCGAACAGGACAGTGAAACGCTTCATCGCCGATGATAGTACGAGTTTACTCGTGCGAAAGTAGGGCATTGCCAGGCTTCCTTATTATGCCATCCGCGCGAAGGCGTGGATCCAGATTCCCACCTACGTGGGAATGACAAATAGATCATATCTCCCTCTATAACAAGACTTCTGGAGGTTTTCTCCAGAGTCACGTTATAGGGCTTATTTTATGAATACTAAGCCAGGTTTTTAATTAACCTGGCTTTTTTATTTTGTGGTGTATATAACGTATGATACATGCAATTTTATTAATGGGGCCAACGGCAACAGGTAAAACTGATTTAGCGTTAAAGTTGGCAGAAGAGTTTCCAATTGAAATAATAAGTGTTGATTCAGCACTTATTTATCAAGGTATGGATATTGGTACGGCAAAACCATCTTCAGTTGAGCAGAAGCGTGTAAAACACCACTTAATTGATATTATCAGCCCGCTAGAATCATATTCTGTGGCGCAGTTTATCGATGATAGTGTTAGACTAATTCATGAAATTAATGCCAGAGGTAAAATTCCGCTATTAGTTGGTGGCACAATGATGTACTACAGTGGCTTATTAAATGGTATATCAGAACTGCCACTGGCAGACCCAAAAATCAGAGCTCAGCTTGAATTAGAGGCAAATAATTCTAGTTGGCAAGAATTACACACCAGATTACAACAAATTGACCCACAAGCGGCAGAAAAAATTAATTCAAATGATAAGCAGCGTATATCCAGGGCATTAGAAATATTCTATCAAACAGGTAAGCCAATTAGTGTTTTACAGTCTGAATCAAATATAAAAAAATCCAGTGGAATTAATTTTTTACCTTTAGCAATTGTGCCAGAGAATAGAGAAATTCTCCATAAACGAATAGAAGCACGCTTTAATAAAATGCTTGAGAATGGATTTGCCCAAGAAGTGCTAAATTTACATAATACTTTTCCAGAACTGACAATAAACCATAATTCGATGCGTTGTGTTGGTTATAATCAGATGTGGCAATATTTAGATGGGCAGATAAATAAGCAGGAGTTATCTGAGATGGGAATTGCGGCTACCAGACAGCTAGCTAAACGTCAAATAACCTGGTTACGCAGCATGGATGTAGTTAATTTAGATACAAATAACCTTAATTCCAGTATATTGTATTCTAACCTTTCAGAATGTGTTAAAAATTTTCTCAAAAAAGACTAAATAACATCTATAATGAGCTAAAGTCAAACTTTTTGGAGGACGCCTACCGAAATTCTATATGGATAATTTTTTTAACATAGTTAACGAGAAAAATCCAAACGTTTTTTAGAACCCGGCATATATTTCACGCCAGGTATTATGGCGCTAATTATTGAAATTATAGCCGCTGTTATCATGACAATCATTATTGATGATGTTAATGAACCAATCTTATTTCCCAAAAATATAATTACAGGAGCAATCATGGCGCATATAGCAATACAAAGGTTATAGGCAAAGCTTACCCCACAATAGCGAATTTCTGTAGGAAATAAACTAACGATTATGGGAGGGAGAGATGCTGATACCGTACAGTTTAAAATAGTAATTGCGAGTATTCCAGCGCTTCGAATAAAAATGTCATGATTAGCTATCATGTGCAATATAGGTGAAATAAAAATAATTATCAGAGTGCAACCCAAAATAAGCATTGCGTGTAAGTTAAGTTTATTGCCAAACCAACCAAACAATGGTAATATGGTCGAAAATACTACGATTGTAATCAAATTTACACGTAGTGCCTCGTTATGAACCATTCCATAGTGTTGTAAAAAAGTTGGCATAAAGAGTAAAATAAATAGTGTCAGCACCGCATGAATTGTAGTAATTCCAATGCATTGAAGCGTAAGTAGTTTATATTTGGTAAATAATAAAGTAATTGGTGCCGCCACAACCTGTTTATTCTTAACTAAAGTTTCATGATAAGGTGTTTCTACCATTAAACGACTGGTATGACGAGCAAATAGAAGGATTAGAGCGCCTAATAAGAATGCTATGCGCCATCCCCAAAGATGTAGTTGTTCATGAGATAGATAACTCATGAGGAGACCGCTAACTACTGAAGCAAATATAATCCCGCGCATAGTACCGATAAATGTAGTACTCATCCAAAAACTTCTGGTATGCGGTTCGCTTAATTCAGAAATATAGATAAATGAGCCGCTAATACTCCCCCCGATGGCAAATCCCTGACAAATGCGTAATATGATGAAGACAGCAACAGAGTAAGGACCAATTTGCGCATAGGTAGGCATGATGGCAATACAAAAAGTTGCTATACCAATTAGAATCATTGAATAGTAGAGACTGCGGCTACGACCATATATATCACCAATATGTCCAAATACTAAACCACCAATAGGTCTGGCCAGAAATCCGATTGCGAATATAGAAAAGGCAATTAACTGTTCTGTTTCGTTGTTGTTTTGCGGGAAGAATTGATGACCAAAAATTTGGATAAAAAATCCATAGATAATAAAGTCATACCACTCGAATGCACCGCCAAGACTTGCGCTAAGTGCAGCTTTTACTTTCATCCTATATCCCCAATGCACGTATTATATAAGCACGAACCCAATTCTACCATATGCACATGGTTTAATGGCGGCAGATATATAAAAATATTGGAAAATACCAAGACGTCATTCCCGCGAACACACACGTGTGGGACAGGCGCGCCTGGGAGGTGGGAATCCATGCTCTAGAATATTGTTCATAAGAGAATGTTTTTTTATATGAGTGCCCACTATTATGTGTATAATACGGTCATATTTATCATTGTTTGAGAAGGGTTTGTGTGACTACAATTGGAGAACGTCTTATTTTATTACGCCAACTTATGCAAAAGCATAAGATTGATTTTTATTTAATTCCTGCAACAGATGCGCATAACAATGAATATTTGCCAGAATGTTGGTTAAGACGCCCATGGATTAGTGGGTTTACCGGTTCTGCGGGTGAGGCTCTGGTATCATTAAATTCTGCGTATTTATGGACTGATGGCAGATACACATTGCAGGCTGAGCGCGAGTTAGATAGTAAACTGTATACGTTAATGCAACAAGCATTATTTACGGCAGAAACGGAAACATGGTTACGAGATAATTTATCGGGCAAAACTCTAGGGGTTGACCCACGTGTTGTAGGAATTGCTCGTGCTGAGAAACTTGAACAAATCATGAGTGAAGTTGGCGGCAGACTATTACTAATTGATGATAATTTAATTGATGAATGCAAAATGCAACTAAGTGAAATAATAAAGCTGCCAGTTGCGAAAGTATATATTCAGGAAGAAAAATATAGTGGTGAATCAGTAGAGAGCAAGCTTAGTTGGTTACGTACTGAATTAAGCCGGTATAAAGTTAATCACCTGGCACTAAATGTATTAGATGAAATAGCCTGGTTATTTAATTTGCGTGGAGATGATATTGCATATAATCCGCTTACGATTTGTTATGCAATAATTGGATTGGATGATGCTTGCATATATGTTGACCAATCTAAACTTTCACCGCAGATAATTGAAGTTTTAAATCAAAATAAAATTCGAATTGATATGTATGAGAGTTTTGGGAATGCTGTGCATGGATTAAAGGGATGTATCTGGCTAGATGAGAAGATGTCAAGTTTTTGGATGTATCAAAAGATTAATCAAGCAAGCGAAGTTAGACTTGCCAGGAATCCGATTGTTTTTAGAAAATCGCGTAAAAACCAGGTAGAAATTGAAGGTGCGAGAAAAGCACATATAAAAGATGCTGTTGCCATAATTAATTTTTTTCACTGGTTAAATAACCATTGGAAAAATGGTGTTGATGAAATATCCTGTGGAGAAAAAGTATTTGCATATCGTAAGCAACAAGAAAAATTTATTGGCTTAAGTTTTGCAACAATTAGTGGGTTTGCCGGGAATAGTGCGGTGATACATTATCGGGCAATCCCAGAAACAAATAAGATTATTAATGATAGCAGCCTATATCTTTTAGATTCAGGTGGTCAATTTCGTGATGGTACAACGGATATTACCCGTACCGTTCATTTGGGTGCTGCAACTAATGAACAAAAGCGTCATTATACTCTGGTACTTAAAGGGCATCTGGCAATAGGCAGAGCTGTATTTACTGCAGGTACTTGTGGTGAACATCTTGATGCTTTAGCTCGCACACCTCTGTGGCGTGAGTTTCTAAACTACCGCCATGGTACTGGTCATGGAGTTGGCAGCTTCCTATGTGTGCATGAAGGACCGCAAAGTATATCACAATTTGCTACAGGTGTCGCTTTGGTTCCTGGTATGATAGTTAGTAATGAACCGGGTTTATATCTTAAAAACAAGTATGGTATTCGTATTGAAAATTTATGCGTAGTGACTGAAGTTAGCTCTCCGGAGGCAAAGTCTTCTGAGTTCGGACCATTTTATCAATTTGAGACACTGACTATGGTACCTTATTGTAGAGCATTGATTGATACGAGCATGCTAACAGAAGAAGAAATAACCCAGATCAAAGATTACTATAAGCTCATTAAAAGCAAGATTCGTCCCTTACTTGATGAATCGGTGCGCAAGTGGTTAGATTACGAAATAAATATTTTTTAAAAAATTCCCCTCTGGAGGGGTGTCAGACTAAGTCTGACGGGGTGGAGGAGTATAACAGTGCTAAAATACTCCCGGCTGCTCCATGTTAAAAAATTAATGAAAACAATAAGTTACATATGAGTTGAAAGAAAAAAATGGTTTTTAGTTTTTTTAAAAAAAAAGATAATACGGCATCTAAAGAAGAGGCTAAACGAGAGGCTGCTGTACAATTAGATACTACAGAAGTCCAGCCCGTTTCATCTGATCCTGTGCATGTTTCTCCTGAATCTACGTCTGTCGGATCTACTTCCATACAAGCACCAGTTGACACAGCTATGGCTCCAGTTGTTTTGCCAGATCCTGTGCCTGATGCTGCAACCACATCTAAGCCCGCAAAACTTTCCTGGACCGAGCGATTAAGATCTGGTTTATCCAAAACGCGCGATACATTTAGTAAAAAATTATTAGGTGTATTTGGTGGTGGTAAAATCGATGAGAATTTGTATGAGGAATTAGAAGCTATTCTTTTATCTTCAGATATGGGATTACCAGCTACAACTGAATTATTAAACCAGATTCGTAATAAAGTTAGATTAAGAGATTTAAAAGATGGTGCACAGCTAAAAATAGCTTTGCAAGAAAGTATTGCAGAACTATTGCTACCCATTGAAAAGCAGCTGCAGACTGAGGGGCATAAGCCTTTTGTAATTATGTTAGTTGGCGTAAATGGTGCGGGTAAAACCACTTCAATTGGTAAATTAGCCAAATATTTTCAGGATCAGGGGAAGAGTGTTTTATTGGCTGCCGGGGATACCTTCAGAGCTGCAGCACGTGAGCAATTAATCGAGTGGGGCAGTCGTAACAATGTGACCGTTATTTCTCAGGCAGGCGGAGATTCGGCCGCAGTATGTTTTGATGCTATACAGTCAGCTATCGCTAATAAGATAGACATTGTTATAGCAGATACGGCAGGTCGCTTGCCGACACAACTTAATCTTATGGAAGAAATCAAAAAAGTTAAACGTGTAATTGGTAAAGCGCTGGATGGTGCGCCACATGAGGTGTTATTAGTATTAGATTCAAATATAGGTCAGAATGCATTAAACCAGGTGCGCGCATTTGATGATGCGCTGAGTCTGAGCGGGCTGGTGCTAACCAAGCTGGATGGAACAGCCAAGGGCGGAATAATCTGTGCCATTGCGCGTGAACGACCAATTCCACTTCGGTTCATTGGTGTGGGCGAAACCATTGATGATTTACGCCCATTTAATGCCTCTGATTACGCCAGCGCTATTTTTGAATAATAGTGGTGAAAAGCTATCTTACTAATTGGATAGTAAATGCCAACTCAATTGGCAAGCCACTACTGTTGATATTCCCCATTAACTTTTACATGACTCATAACTATTATCGTTTCGTCATTGCCGTTCTCGTCTTTCTCATACTCATATTGGCCATTAGCATTCTTTACGTATATATCGTACGTATAGGTTTTGCCCCCAATAGTTTTCTTGACCTCCTCTTTTTTCTTTTCTTTCATATAGGTTAATGTCAACTCAACCACATCATTATTACTCTCAAATAGTATCGCCCCATCATTCTTATACTCATAGAAAGCTGGGATATAATTATATGTAACCGCAGGATCAGGGGCATTAACAGTAGGAACCTCCACACCATTAGCAAACCAAATCGAATCTTGTATTTTCTTACGTATTGCAACACCCGTGATCCCACGCTCAGGAGCTTTACCAACCAGTCTGGCATTAAGATATTGATTGTAATAATCTATAATGGCTAATTTCTTTCTATTTTGATCAGAATTATTAGGATCATTCTTATTAAGCTCTCTTTTTTCAGGAACACGGTTTGTATTTCCGTTTGTCTGTAGAACAACCTTATGTCCACCAATCGAAATGGTCCTAAACTTGGGATTTTCTGCACAAGCAGTTGATTGTGAATCGTCTTCTGTGGTAGTAAATAACCTAGCTTCACCTGCTGCAATTGAAACTTTGCTATCAAATGTGTCCGTTCCACGATTTGTTTTTTCAGGTTCGCTATATCCCCAACTGGTAGCGCTCGCAGAATTCCAGCAAAGATTACTAGATGGTAACTCAGGAAAAGCTGGTAAATCAGGAGACATAGCTACAACAGCAGAATCAGTGCTATTTACAATATCAATCTTCCAAACAGTATCCGCAAAAGAACACGTTGACAACATTAGACCCGTAATAAGCATATCTTTAGCTAATGACTTCATTTTTTTCCCTTTCTCATAGAAACGCACACCAAAATCCAGTTTTTGAATCTCATAAAGCACTATCTTTGATGTATATTAACATGGGTTTGAAAAAAATTGTAATACGGAATTTCCGTAGATAAAATTATAATGACTCAAAACCACTATATATTGTGTTATAATGTGTTATTGGGTACTATATATAGGGTTTTATAGGGGGCGCAAAAATGGATTTATTTAAGCAAGATGAAGTTATAAAAGATGTTGTGAATATTGCCGAGGGCAGTGGTCGCGTAAGTATCGTTGACAAACGAATAATTAATGGACAGACTGATGTAAATCAATTGGTACCATTTAAATATAAGTGGGCTTGGGAAAAGTATCTGGCTTCATGTGCAAATCATTGGATGCCACAAGAAGTTAATATGCAAAGAGATATTGAACTGTGGAAGAATCCAAATGGCTTGACTGATGATGAGCGTCTGATTGTTAAGCGTAATTTAGGTTTCTTTGTGACGGCTGATAGTTTAGCGGCAAATAATATTGTATTAGGTACATACAGACAAATCACAGCTCCGGAATGCAGACAGTTTTTATTACGCCAGGCATTTGAGGAAGCTATTCATACCCATGCTTACCAATATATTGTTGAGAGTCTGGGTTTAGATGAGGCCGAGATATTTAATGCATATAATGAAATTCCATCAATCAAGGCAAAAGATGAATTTTTAATTCCGTTTATTAATACTCTAACCGATCCTAATTTTAAAACTGGAACGCCTGAATCTGATCGTGATTTATTAAAATCATTGGTTGTATTTGCCTGTATTATGGAAGGGATATTCTTCTATGTCGGATTTGTGCAAATTCTGGCGCTTGGCCGGCAGAATAAAATGACCGGAAGTGCGGAGCAGTACCAGTATATTTTGCGTGATGAATCAATGCATTGTAATTTTGGTATGGATCTAATCAATACGATTAAATTGGAAAATCCACATTTATGGACAGATAGTTTTAAAGAAGAACTTACAGTGCTATTTAAACGCGGTGTAGAGCTTGAGTATTCGTATGCTGAAGATACAATGCCGCGTGGAGTATTGGGGTTAAATGCCAGTATGTTTAATGAATACCTACGTTTCATTTGCAACCGACGGATGCAACAAATTGGGTTAGAGCCTTTATTTACCGGGGTTAGCAATCCATTCCCGTGGATGAGTGAAATGATGGATTTAAAGAAAGAGAAAAACTTTTTTGAAACCAGAGTTACCGAATATCAAACTGGCGGTGCTCTAAACTGGGATTAGTAACGTGCAAAATAGCAATAATAAAATGGTGACAATGATAGTTGCTGTCCAGCAGGTAATTAAGGATTATACTAAAAAAAATCCAGAAATAATAAAGCAACAGCATTTGGAGCGTTCAAAGATATCTTTAATAATAAAGACAGTGTAACTATCCAAAAGAAGTTAAGAAATGAATGGGTAAATTGGAATTAGCCAGTGCAAGAACTATATACTAAAATCACAAAAAAAATACCTAATTTGCGTGAACGTGCAAACCAGCTGCAAATGGTTTTGGCGATTGATCAGTGTTTTAAAACTACCAATGATGAAATCAAAGATGGGCATAATATATGTCTGGTTGAAGCGCCAACAGGTACTGGTAAAAGCCTGGCATACTTACTCTCAGGTATTGCTAATGCCAAGCATCTAAACAAAAAATTTATCATCAGCACTGCAACAAAAACCCTACAAAGTCAGCTAATTGAAAAAGATATTCCCTTATTTGCCAAATATAGTGGCATTGAATTTGATGCATGTGTAGCAAAGGGGCGTGGAAATTATTTATGTCCATACCAATTGGAGCTGAGCGCAGCAGCAAACACCGGAGATCTATTAGATAATACTACTTCTGATACATTGGCAGAGGTTAAAAAACTATTTGCCAGTGGCTCCTGGGATGGCGATTTGGATGTTGCACCAATTGTAATTGAAAATAAAATCCGTCCGTTAATTACGACTGACAAAGAGCGTTGTGTTGGTATGTCTTGCTCATATAATCAAAAAGATAATTGTAATTGTCCATTCTATAATAGTCGCAGCCGTATAAAGGCGGCGGATGTTATTATTACCAATCATAGCTTACTTCTGGCTGATTTAGCTCTTGGTGCTGGGAGTGTTCTTGGCGTAAAACCAAGTGATTATTTGTTATGTGTAGATGAGGGACATACTTTTGCAGCAGTCGCAATTAATAGTTTTACGGGTAGTTTTGAACTAAAAAATTCGGCAACGATATGTAATAGTTTAGCTAATTTTATTTATAATCCGCAGACCAGAAGTTATGCGCATACGAATACCAGCTTATGTGATGAACTATCTGGCATGGTTATCCAATTACAAGATAGCTTAGATGATTTAACGCTTATTCTTGAGCAAAATGGGCAAGTTTTTGTAGATGAGCGAATAATTCTCAATGAGTATTTGAATCCGGCGATTGGTCGTGAGTTTCAGGATAGATTTATTAATATTACATTACAATCAAGTAATGTATACGCCGCACTAAGTAATATTATTGATGAGATTAAGCAACAGATCAAGGAAAATCCAGATGCATTGGTTGAGCATAGTCTAAATCGTTTAGGTTTTTATTTATCAACTATTGAAAAGATTATGCAAACATCGCAGTATGTGATTAATCAGGATGATTCACGTTATAATGCTAATGCTAAGTGGATAGAGCTGCAACTACGTAAAGGCGTGACTGAGTTTATTATAAATGCTGGATTAACGCATGTTGGTAATATTTTATTTAATCGGTTATGGTCTCAGGTGTATTCGGCGGTTATTACTTCTGCAACGTTAGCTATTGGGACAAACTTTAAATATAATTTACATAAATTGGGTTTAAGTTTGTATGAAAAGGTGGCAACATATAAGCTTGAAACTAGTTTTATTTATCAGCAGCAAAGTCAGATTGTGGTGCCCAGATTCAAGTATGCTCCGGATTTTGCTTCCCGGAATGATTTTGATGTTGAATTAATCGAGTATTTAAATAAAACTATAGATTATGCGGAATCATATGGAACATTGGTTTTATTTTTTAATCGCAAGCAGTTATTAGAGGTTTATGATAAATTAAATAAGCCAATTCAGAAACGCATTTTATTACAAACCGATTTCATGAGTAATCAGCGGTTAATTAACCAGCATAAGCAGAATATAGACAAGGGCATACCCAGCATTATTTTTGGGTTAAATTCATTTGCCGAAGGGGTAGATTTACCTTCGCTTTATTGCATGCATGTGATCATTACCAAGTTACCGTTTGAGACGCATAAAGATCCACAAAATATGGTGCAGGAGTACTGGGTAAATTTTGAGAAGAGCAATTATTTTATGGATGTTGCATTACCCGAGACGAGTATTCGGCTGATTCAAGCAACTGGGCGGCTTATTCGCGATGAAGGTGATTATGGCCAGGTCACAATCTGTGATAATCGCATAATATTCAAAAACTACGGCACATCATTACTCAATGCGTTACCATTATTCAATCGTAAGTACAACAGTCAATTTCTAAGTGAATCCTTCACTAAATTAGCCAAATAATTCCAAATAATAAAATTTGTAATTCAAGCTGCACAGCAATTCCCCTCTTGAGGGGTGGCAGGCAAAGCCTGACGGGGTGGAGATTTCCGTAATATTAATTCACCAACAAATAGTCAAAAATTTGCGAGTAAATTTGATGGCAATGGAAAAAACTCGCGATTAAATTTGACAGCTATGGAAAAAACTCATAAATGTGGTTGCGCTCCATTTGCTTAAGTATTTTTTAAAACTTTAATATGATTTAGCCATAAAAGTACTGTATAATGACTCCCTTCTGGCCGGGAACGCATATTAAACTATTGTCATCTTCGGGCTTATCCCGGAATCTATGATCTCAAAAAATATTAATCTAATAAATATTTGTTAAGGAAAAATGAATGAATAAGAAAATACTGGGGTTAATTGGCTTTTTAGGGTTTGCATCATTTAGCGTACAAGCTTTTAGTTGGGAGAAATTACGTTGGGAAATACAGATCGCCAATAATACTGCAAATCCAATTAAAGTTGAGGGTACATTTACTGATGGTTGGGTGCATTGTTGGTGGACAGACCAAGGTACTAATGATTTTTTGCAAGCTCAGAGTATAGAGCCTGGGCAAACGAGGCAGTTCAATACTAACGAGATGATAGGATACGGATATGCTGCGTACGATCCTTGTACTAATGACAGTTTATATTCCTGGATGAATTTTTATCTTGATGGAAAAGTTCTAACATTAGGTTCAGATCATGGTAGGTTTACACCTACGGGTAGTGGTCGGACTCCTGAGGCGCCTATATATATGTTAAATGGCGGAGGAGAATGGTGGATTGACCTTGATCATAAAATTCTGTCACCTGATGGTAAGCCTTTTTATGTGAACAGTGGGACTATCTTTAATTTTGATAGCAACCCGTATATATCAGCAAATGTAACCTATAATGGTCCGGATGATATAAGTTACACCATGGACCTCATAAGAAATCAATAAAGTAGTTACATTATAAGTTCAAGGATAGTTATTATTGTCATTCCCGCGGACACACTCGTGTGGTAGGCGGGAATCTATGCTCTAACGTAGTAAATTTCACTGGCAGACCTGCACAATTAACTGGTAGTAATCAATAGTAGTTTTTATGCTGCAATTTCTTTGTACATATCTCTTATATTTAGCTCAATAAATAATAGCTGGATATATCTATCTACAGTTATAAAATGTTCTACTTGAGTCAGACCTTGTTTATCACAGTAAGCCGATTTATAAAAGCCTGTCTGTTTTTTTACTGGGGTACCAGTAATGCAATCAAGCCAATTAACGGTAGTCATAAGCTTATAATGTATTTGGGGTATATCGGATAGTCGTATACAGAAATCACTTAAATCACAGTAGCGCCCTTTAGATTTATTGTATCTGCGTTCTATTTTTTGGATTTCTTTAAGACTTTGATTATTGCATCCTAATCCAGTTATATCACTGCAAAAATTAGTAATAATATTTTTAGCTAACTTAAGCTTATATTCAGGTGTATAAAAATTTGACATAATACGCCCCTCATATCTTTAATTCATAGCTAATAGGGTATAAGGAGAAAGTGAGAATTGAGGTTATATTTGTACAAATAGATTTAAGATTATTAATTATAGATATGATTTGGTTGGGTTTGTTCATGATGTTAAGTCCTTGAATTTATTGTTTTTATTTTCCACGTTTTCAAAGTGGAAGCCAGGAGTTGAAAACACCGGTCAAGGAACGGCTGGGCTTATTTCCCTTGCGGGTATTATATTCGCCCCTCCCGGCATAGATAATGACTGTTTATAGTCATAAATATGCTAGAGTATTATAAAGCACGAACATAACTAACTACATTTAAGTAGATAGTTAATCTTGACATTGGAGTTTTCAAATCCGTCCGTTATGATAAGCTATAAGAGAGTAAAATGTCAAACTCAATTAATTGGTTTTATAGATCCCGTACGCTTTATTATTTTCTGCTATTTTAGAATTATTGTATAATAATTCCCCTCTGGAGGGGTGGCAGGCATAGCCTGACGGGGTGGGGACGTTGTATATAGAAAGCATTTAAAGAGTATTTAATTTAAAACAATTTAAGTAGTGAGTATCATCATGAGTGATTATGAATTTAATTACAGAAAATTACCAAGAAACATCAGTTTAACAAATAAAGCTCGTGAATTACGTAAAGCTGGTAATTTAGCTGAGGTTATATTCTGGCAAACTTTTAAAAATAAAGCACATCTAGGATTTGATATAGACCGTCAATATATAATCGGTAACTATATTGTTGATTTTTTTATTACTGAATTAGGTTTAGCATTTGAGATTGATGGGCAAAGCCATGACAGTAAAGGTAATTATGACGAAGCCCGTGAATTATTTTTAAAAGGATTAGGCTTAGAAATAATACATTTTACAGATAAGCAAATTCGTTATCAAATAGCTGATGTTAAGCTAATAGTTGTAGATTGTATAAAAAATAGAGTTAGTGCATTAATGGAAATATAAGGCCCCACCCCGTCAGGCAGAGCCTGCCACCCCTCCAGAGGGGAATTATTTCAGCGTGATTTTTGAGTTTGGGAATATGCCTACACACATTTCGGAATTGGAGATCGTAAGTAAGCGCGGCGATTTTTTACGATTGTCGTGACACGTATAGTCAAGTTATAAAAAGCTTGCTACTATCAGTTTAGACCACCAGGTTGATTTGGATCTTGTTTAAAAGCATTTGTCCTGCATAAATCACTACTACCTTCGGCATATTGATCACAAATATAACGAAGTTCGGTAACTAGCCTCATCTTTACAAAGCCGTCATCGCTCTCATACTGACAATATGGTAAACTATTAGATATAATTTTATAAACATAGCCGCCGCCATTAGCATCTGGCCAAATTATCCCCTCATCAGGATAACTTGTATCCTCAACTAAAATTCTCCAGGTATGCCCACCTATTGTTTTCTCATGGAGACCTTGCGTTTTTAAATTTGCCGGAACAGGTGGACATTTTAGTGCTTGTGCAATACTAGTAACAAGAAAAAAACTTGTAGCAACACACATGCTTAATATGAATTTTTTTTTCATGATTACATCTTTCTAAAAATTCTGGTTTAAACGCACACACAGCTTTAGTCTAACATACTTTCAGGTCTATGTCAAGCATGTTAGCCTCATCGGTTTTATGATCCCGCGTGATTTCTTACTTTCCGCTATTCTAGGTCCTGTACAATAATTCCCCTCCAGAGGGGAATTATTTCAGCGTAATTTATCGCATGTTTTATGGTAAAATAGCAGTCAAATATCTTGAGGAGCAGATTTTTGGGACAAGTTAGAATTATTGGCGGAATACATAGATCCCGCATCTTGAAATTTAAAGATGATGTAACTGGTTTGCGTCCAACACCAGATAGAGTACGAGAAACAGTATTTAATTGGTTGGGGCAAACGCTAACTGGTAAAACCTGCCTGGATTTATTTGCGGGTAGCGGAGCTTTTGCGTTTGAAGCCATGTCAAGAGGTGCCAAATCAGTACTTATGCTTGAATCAAATAAGGCGGTATATACTGATTTACTTAATAATGCCAAATTACTAAAAGTAGATAATGTTTTAATTAAGAATCAAAATGCCAAAAATTATATTAGCCAGAGTGCTAAACCTCTTGGGGAATCAGACTTCATTTTGCAACATAACCAGCCTAAACATGATGGTTTATTAAAATTTCCCACCGGCTGGTCGCCGGCTTTTGATATAATATTCATTGATCCGCCGCATAAGAGTGAATTATTGCAACAATGCTTAAAGGCATTGTCTGGTAGTACACTCATAAATGAAGATACTTCAATATATATAGAGTATCAGACAAAGCCAGATTTAACGGGCTACGAGGTCATTAAAGAAGGTCGTGCTGGAGTAGTACATTTTGCTTTGTTAAAGATTAAAGGGGTTTAGCGATGGGAACGATAGCAAACTTACATGATATAGATTTTTATGCCTGGACAGAACAACAGGCAAAATATTTAAAACAAAAAGCATTGGATAAATTAGATTTAACCTATTTATTTGAAGAGGTTATGAGTATGGGGGCACGGGAAAAAAGTGAGTTGAAAAATCGGTTGGCACTGTTAATCATGCATTTATTGATTAAACAAGTATTAGATGAGAATTTTTTACCCTAAGATGAATTGTTAAACTAACCTTGCACCACAATAACCTTGTTAAAGGAATGCAGCTTGCGCATAATTCATGTACTAGTCATTGCAGAAGGTAAAAGCGAATGCATTTTTATTCGTAGAATATTAGCCCGCTATTTTCTGCATCACACTGGTTCGCGAATTATCTTACATGCAGTTCAAAATGAGACAAGTTTTGGTTATTTTGGTGGTGTGGTAAATTATCCAAAATTGGTGCAAAATATTAACAGACAACTTGGGTATCACCCATTTAGTTATGTTACAACATTTATTGATTTTTATGGTTTAGCAACTATTGATTTTCCGTTTTATGCAGAGGTGTTGGAACATTCAAGTGATCCATATGGACAAGTTGCCAGGCTTGAGAGTATTTTGTCACATGCGGTCGGGAATCATGAGCGGTTTATCCCATATCTGCAACTACATGAATTTGAGGCTTTATATTTTGCCGATTATGAACGGTTTTTAAAAATAGATCCGAGTTGGTCAAAGAAGCAAAAACATAGGATAATGGAGATTGTGGATAAAAATCCAAATCCCGAATTAATAAATAATAGTTATGATACTGCGCCGTCAAAACGCCTACGTAATATTTTGCATTATCATAAAGTGCAGCATACTGATTTATACCAAAATGCGGTACGCGGTCAGGCGAGGTTTGTTATTGATCATATGCGCTATAAATGTCCACATTTTAATGTGTGGATTAAAAAAATATTAGAATTATCGTAACTACTCAAGCGTCATTCCCGCGAACACACGCGTGTAGGACACATGCATGTGGTAGGCGGGAATCTATGCTCTAAAAATTGTGTAACTAATGCTTGACTTGAAAGTGAAGGTTTATTGTGTCATTAATAATAACAGAAGAATGTATCAATTGTGATGTATGTGAGCCTGAGTGCCCTAATAAAGCAATTTATCAGGGACCGGAAATATATGAGATTAATCCGGAATTATGTACTCAATGTGTTGGTCATTATGATGAACCACAGTGCCAGATTGTATGCCCGGTTGCATGCATTGATATTGATTTATTGCATCCGGAAACAGATGAACAATTATTAGAAAAGTACCGTAAAATATGGCCAAAATAACACATGCATGTGGAACCCACACTCGTGTGATTCGTGCAGTTGCTGGAATACTGCAAAATGGTTCACATGTGTTTATGTCCTCACGCCCAATTGGTAAGGTGCATGCTTTAAGCTGGGAGTTTCCTGGAGGGAAATTAGAAACCGATGAAACTGCTGCAGAAGCTTTAGTTCGTGAATTAAAAGAGGAAATTGGTATAGAAGTATCAGTGCAAAATTGTGTGCCATTAACCTTTATTGCTCAAAGTTATGCACATGGCGATGTTGAATTACATGTGTTAAAAGTCACCAGTTGGACTGGAGAGCCTTGCTCTTTAGAGGGGCAGGAGATACATTGGCATGATATAACTAAGACTTGTAGTAAAGAGCCATTGCTAATAACTACTCAGAAAATCTTGGATATATTGGCAAAATCCAATGCTAAGTAGGGAACAAATCGCTTATCTAAAAATTATTACGATATTTTCGCTATCAATGCATAATTGGTGCCTAATGTTGTATCTGGCAGTTTTTGCTTCAGTTATACCCCGGTAACGATACTATTTTTTGTAACCGCAATTATAGTTATCATTGGTGTTATAATTACTAATTATTCGTTAATTACTCGTCAGAGAGTATAAGGAAAGTTTATGCGTCAATATTTGGACTTATTAAAACATGTATTAAATAATGGAGTAGAAAAATCAGATAGAACTGGTACGGGCACTATCTCTACTTTTGGTTACCAGATGCGCTTTGATTTAAATGCTGGATTCCCATTAGTTACTACGAAGAAAGTTCATTTAAAATCAATCATCCATGAATTATTATGGTTTTTGAATGGCGACACCAATATAAAATATCTGAATGATAATGGTGTTTCTATTTGGAATGAATGGGCGGATAAAAATGGCGATTTGGGACCAGTATACGGACATCAATGGCGTAGCTGGGTAAATCAGGATGGCAAGGTGATTGATCAAATAAGTGATGTGATAAAACAGATTAAAACCAATCCTGATTCCAGGCGTCTGATTATTTCGGCGTGGAATGTTGGTGAATTGGATAAAATGGCATTAATGCCATGCCATCTTTTATTTCAATTTTATGTCAGTAATGGCAAGCTATCCTGTCAGCTATATCAGAGATCTGGTGATGCATTTTTGGGTGTGCCATTTAATATAGCTAGTTATGCATTACTAACGCAGATGATGGCGCAGGTGTGTGGTTTGGGTGTTGGTGATTTTGTGCATACTTTTGGTGATGTGCATATTTATTCCAATCATCTTGAACAGGTGAAATTACAGATGTCCAGAGAAGTAAAAGCACTGCCGCAGATGAAGATAAATCCTGAGGTAAAAGACATTTTTAAATTTAAATACGAAGACTTCGTTTTAGAAAATTATGATCCGCATCCAGCGATAAAAGCCCTAGTTGCAATTTAGAGAGTGTCATTCCCGCATAATGTGTCATTCCCGTGTAGACGCATAGGCGTCAACTTAAGGAATTGAGATAGATATTATAAGTGTTTTGAAGGATTGATGATTACATAAATATTAACAAAAAAAGGAGCTTTATTCTATAATAGTATTTCTCTAACACAGAT
>Ga0134126_10004536_pt1 | contig 17362 bp, 12 predicted proteins | sample KB31752_FD_96881 | JGI IMG/M metagenome (GOLD analysis project Ga0134126, IMG submission 96881) | Terrestrial soil microbial communities with excess Nitrogen fertilizer from Kellogg Biological Station, Michigan, USA - KB3-175-2 | ecosystem: Environmental > Terrestrial > Soil > Unclassified ...
CACGCTGAACGGAGCGCCGCCGGCCACCAGCACCACGATCAAAGGACTGACCAGCGGCACCTCCTATACCTTCAAGGTGCAAGCATCCAACGTCAACGGCTCCGGCCCGATATCCGCCGCCTCTAACGCGGTCACGCCGACCGGCCTGACCGTTCCGACAGCGCCGAGCAACGTGACGGCCGGCGCCGCGACGAGCCAGGCGCTCGTGAGCTGGAGCGAACCCGCGAGCAATGGCGGCAGCTCGATCACGGGCTATACCGTCACTCCCTACGTGGGCGCCACCGCGCAGACACCGGTGGAAGTCGGCTCCAGCGCCACCTCGGCGGTCATCCAAGGTCTCACCAACGGGACCTCATACACCTTCACGGTCCTCGCCACCAACGCCATCGGTAGCGGCGCGCCATCGGCAGCTTCGGCCTCGGTCACTCCTCGAAACACCATCTTCGACTTCGCCACGCCCACCACGATCGACTCGGGCGATCCAGCCTCGACCGAGGTCGGGGTGAAGTTCAGCTCGGAACTGGCCGGGACGGTGAGCGGAATCCGCTTCTACAAGGCGGCGGCCAACACGGGCACGCACATCGGCAGTCTATGGACAGCAAACGGGACACAGCTCGCCACCGCGACGTTCACCGGCGAGAGCGCCTCCGGCTGGCAGCAGGTCAATTTCTCAACGCCCGTGACAATCAATGCTTACACGACCTATGTCGCCGGTTATCTCGCACCGGCCGGTCACTACTCCGAAACGCCGCTCGCGTTCGAATTCGTCAGCGTGGACAACCCACCGCTTATGGCCCTCGACAGCCCGGTCACCCCTAACGGCGTGTACAAGCACAGCTCGACGAGCACCTTCCCGACTGCCAGCAACAATGCCACCAACTACTGGGTCGACGTTGCTTTCACACCCTATCCGCTACCGGGCCAGGTAACGAACGTGAGCGCCGCCGGCGCTCCCGAATCGGCCACTGTGACCTGGAGCGCACCCTCGAGCGGCGGCCCGGTGACCGAATATACGATCACCCCGTATATAGGGACAGAAGCACAGACGCCTGTCAGCGTCACCGGCACTCCGCCGCCTACCGGCGTGACCGTCCAAGGCCTGACGAACGGCACCAGCTACACGTTTACAGTGCAGGCATCCAACGCCAACGGCGCGGGTCCCGTGTCGACGCCATCGAACGCGGCTACACCGACTCCCCCGACCATACCGACGGCACCCAGCGGCGTCTCGGCCTCCGGGGCCTCGAGCCAAGCGCTCGTCAGCTGGACCGAACCGAGCAGCAACGGCGGTAGCCCGATCACCGGCTACAAGGTGACCCCTTACCTGGGCTCCAACGCGCTGACGCCCGTCGAAGTGGCCGGGAGCTCCACCTCGGCGATCGTCAAAGGACTGACCAACGGCACGTCCTACACCTTTGCGGTGGCGGCTGTCAACGCGGTTGGCCAAGGCCCGGAATCGGCCGCCTCGCCCGCAGCCATCCCCCAGGACACGATCTTCGACTTTGGCACCCCGTCCACGATCGATACCGGCGATTCCACCTCCACCGAGGTCGGGGTGAAGTTCAGCTCGGAAACCTTCGGGCTCGTGAACGGGATCCGCTTCTACAAGGCGACAGCCAATACAGGCACCCACATCGGCAGTTTGTGGACGGCAAACGGCACACAGCTCGCTTCGGCAACCTTCACCAACGAGAGCAACTCCGGCTGGCAGCAGGTCAACTTCTCGACGCCGGTCGCGATCAACGCCAATACAACCTATGTGGCCGCCTACCTCGCGCCCAAAGGCCACTATTCGACCAGCGTCTCGGCATTCGCGAGCGAAGGATTTGCCAATGCGCCACTGGCCGCACTTGCCAGCCCGCTCAGCGCGAACGGGGTGTTTGCCTCGAGCGCCACGAGCACCTTCCCGACCAGCACCTTCAACGCAACCAACTATTGGGTGGACGTCGACTTCATGCCGGCGCAGGCGCCCGGCAAGGTGACCGGCGCAAACGCGGTGGCCGGCAACGGGTCAGCGACCGTGACCTGGAATGCGCCCTCGAGCGGCGGCCCCGTCACCACCTATACCGTGACCCCCTACATCGGCAACGAAGCGCAGCCGGCCACCACCGTGAACGGCTCGCCGCCGCTGACGAGCGCCAAAGTGACGGGCCTCGCCAACGGCACCAGCTACACGTTCACCGTGCAGGCCTCCAACCCCAACGGCAACGGCCCCGTCTCCGAACCCTCGAACGCGGTCACCCCGACCGCGGTCAATCCGCCATCGGCTCCCACCGGCGTGGTGGCGAGCGCCGCCACGGGCCAAGCACTGGTGAGCTGGAGCGCACCCGCCAACAATGGCGGCAGCGCGGTGACGAGCTACACGATCACCCCCTACATCGGCTCCGAAGCACAAACGCCGAGCACGGTAAGCGGCTCACCGCCCGCGACTTCGGCGATCGTCAAAGGACTGACCAACGGCGCCTCCTACACGTTCACGGTCACGGCCACCAACTCCGTTGGCAGCGGACCGGCGTCGACGCCGTCGAGCGCTGTCTCCCCGCAGGACACGATCTTCGACTTCGCCACGCCCGCCACGATCGACTCGGCCGATGCCCACTCGACCGTGCTCGGCGTCAAGTTCAGCTCCGAAGTGGCGGGCACGGTGACGGGCATTCGCTTCTACAAGGCGAGCACCAACACAGGAACCCACCTCGGGAGCCTTTGGAGCTCCTCCGGCACACTGCTCGCCTCCGCAACCTTCGGTAGCGAGAGCGCATCGGGCTGGCAGCAGGTTAGCTTCTCCTCGCCAGTAGCGATCAGCGCGAACACGACATACGTCGCGTCGTATCTCGCGCCCAAAGGCCACTACTCCGATACCTCCTCGGGCTTTGCGACCGGCGGATTTGGGAACGCTCCGCTGGCGGCTCTTGCGAACACGGTGAGCGCCAACGGCGTATACGCCTACAGCTCGACCAACGTATTCCCGACCAACAACTTCAAAGCCACCAACTACTGGGTGGACCTCGACTTCCTCCCGTACCCTTGACCGCCGGTCACAGCAAAGCTGCCCTGGCGGCGATGGCGCTGCTGGCCTGCGGGTGTCTTACCGGTGGCTGCGGGAGCCAGGCCACGAGTGCGACGAGTACGCGGGTCGGAGGAGATCTCGTGACGAGCGGCGTTGTGACTCAGCGAGCCGCGCCAGGCACCGGAGGGGACAGCGCCAACGACGACAACCCGACTCGCGCGGACGTTGGCAGTAACGACGAGGGCGGCGGTGAAGTGAGGCCGTGCAAGCTGGTGACGCACTCACAAGCGCAGGCTATCCTCGGACACTCGATTGCGGCCCCTCAAGAAGCGCCGCTCGGACCGACGTGCATCTTTCAGAGCACGGGATCGCCCGGCACGATCACCCTTGCCGTAGAGTCGATCGACTTCGCCTCGATCAAGGCACACATGCACAACCGCAAGCAGGTCAAGGTGGCGGGCCATCGCGCCTATTGCGGCTACTACGGGCAGCAGATGACCTACGTCCTCCTCCCCGGCGGCCGGGTCCTGAACGTGACAGCTCCCTGCTCGCTGGGTTTGCGCTTTGCGGCCGCGGCACTGCCGCATCTGCAATCCTGAGCAACCCCTTACGGACGGTAGCCGGCCGCCACCCGAAGTCGCCTTGGCACGTAGTAGCCCGCCGGCGGCGAATGTTCGACCAGCGATCCCCACGTCGTGGTGAACCAGTTGGGCCGCCAGTAGACGACGCTGTGTCGAGCCCCAGGGGCCCTTGCCGCAGTCCCATCGCTGGAGACGTTGTATTCGAATTGGCAGCGATCGCGGCAGGCGCCGAGGGACATGTCGGGGCTACGGCCGGTATTGCCCCTGTTCAGCACGTCGATGTTGTAACGGACCTCGTAATTGGAACCGGCCGGGCAACCCGGCGTCTTGTAGACGATGGTGCCATAGGTCGAGCCGACCACGGTGTTATGCGTGAGCGTCAGACCGGCGGTCGTCATCACCTGCACGCTATAGGCGGCCGCGTCGTCGACGAACAGGTTGTTGGATATCGTCGTAGCGCTCATCGCATCGGCGCACACGCTGCCACCCGGACCGGTCTCGAACAGGATTGGAGTGATCGCTGCTGGATGGCCGGGGGTGCCCAACACGACGTTGTTGGAGAAGGTGTCGTTTACCCCTCCCTGCCAGATTTGCCACACGTTCAAGTGAGTACACGCCACTCGGTCGGCAGGGATCGGGCCTTCGAAGAGGTTGTGTTCGACCCTCACGCCGCCCGGCCCGGCTCCGCCACCTTGAATGTAGTGCCAGCTTACTTCCTTGAATACGTTGTGCGCGATGGTCACATCTTCGGCGTTGTAGAGCGTCACCGCCTGACCGCCGGCATAGCCCGAGTCGCAAGCCGCCCCCGGGAAGTCGATGTTGCGCATGTAGTTGCCTTCGATCCTTACTTTTCTGATCGGCCCCGACCCTCCGTAGAGGACGATCCCGTAGGCAGCGTTCTCAAAGCTGTCGGCGATGAACTGGTAGTCATGACTTGCGGCGTTCTGAGAGTCGCGCATGTTGAAGCCTTCGCTCATGTGCAGCCCTTCAAACCGCAGAAACGAGCTGTCGCGCACTTCCATCCCTGCCACGGTCACGCTTGTGTTTGCGCCGGCGGGCCGAATCGTCACGTAAGCGTGGTGGGAGGCGCCCAAAACCGTAATCACCGGATAGCTACCCGCCGCCATGCACACGGTGTTCCCGTCGGCTGCACCCGCGATCGCCTTGGCGATCTCATCCACCGGTTCACTTGGGTAGACGGTCGTGCCGCACACCACCGGCCGCGAACGATCGCGCAGTGGCGTACTGGCTGAGGTGTTGCCTGCGCGGTCGCTCGCACTCAGCACGACGATCGCCGCTATCGCGCCGGCGAGGAGAACGAGCACGGGGATCAGTCTCCTAGCGGGCACCGCTCTTCGTTCTAGCCGATAGGCGATCGATAACGGCGCACGACCGCTTCGGCGCACGATTGCTTCGCCGAGCTCAACGGTTGACGGCCGGTGCCGCTCGCCCCGCGACGCGGCGCAGCCGACCGACGGGAATCAGGTGTCCGAGGAAGCTGCGCAGACTCGCGAGCGACGCCGGGAAGCACAGGCGCAACGCGAGCAGGTAGCTGCAGGCCCCGAGCAGGGTCACCGAAGCGAGATATGGGATCGTCGCGGCATGCTCGGATCGTAGTGCCATGCTGAGCGGGGTGGCGACCGCGACGAGCACCAGGCTCGAGATGGTCGCGGGGCAAATGTCGCGCCACAATCGCGCAAGCGGATTTTCAGGGGATCTACTGAGCAACAGGACATAGGCCACCACCAAGAACGCCGTGTGCACGACCGCGGCTGCCACCGCGACCGCGACGATCCCCATCGGTGCGACCACGAATACCGCGAGCGCATAGACCAGAAAGTGCCCCCAGCCGAAGCCCATCACGGCGCGAGCCCGCCCTGAGGCCATCAGCGCCGCGCCGGCGGCGTCGATCGCGAGCGTCGATGCGCCGCCTATCGCCAGGATCTGGGTGGGCACGACAGCCGGCTCCCACCTATGGCCAAACAACCACGGCACGAGCACGGGGGCGAGGATCGCAAGCAGGGCCAGCATCGGAAACAACACGATCGTCAGCATCCTCACCATCCGCAGGCGAAGCTCGCTCATGTGCTCCGCGGACTGGGTTCGAGCGAGCATCGGAAAGCCGACCGTGTTCATGACCTGGCTGACCTTCTTCTGATATTCGACCGCCAGCGTGTAGGCGCGGAAGTACAAGCCGGCCGGGAGCACCCCCAAGCGAGCGCCAATGATCGCGTAGTCGCAGTTGCGAAATCCGAACCAGCTCGAAGCCGCGAGCGATGCAGGCAGCCCAAAACTCAAGAGCTCCCGCGCCTGCTTGCGGTGAAACCATGGCAAAGGCGGTGGCGCACTGATGCACAACAACACGAGTTCGAGCGCTTCGCCGGCCAGCCAACCGAGCACGAGCGCCGTCGCATTCATGCCGGCTACGGCCATACCGATCGTCGCCCCGACGCGCACAAGCGTGCTGGTGACTTCGATCAGGCTCGTGCGCCGTATCGCAAGGCGGCGCTGCAACTGCCCTGAGGACACCGTGCCCAGCGCGACCACGAAGCACAGCGGAGCGCACAGCCTCACCAGATCGGCGGTGTGCCCGCCGTAGAGCGGAGCGACGATAGAGCCGGCCGCCAGGAGCGTCAGCGCGACCAACCCGAGCCCAATCGACAGCGCTATCGCGCTGGCGGCCTGCAGATGCTCGCGAGTCAGCGAAGGACGCTGAACTATGGCGGCGCTCACCCCTGCTCGCGGGATGACCGCGATGCTTCCGGCTATCGCCGCCACGGCGAAGCGCCCGAATTCGGCGGGTGAGATCAAGCGGGCGAGCACGACGGTCGAGGCAAGCAGCACGATTTCGCCCGCCGGTCGTGCCACCACGGTCCAGCGCAGCCCACGCAACGCCCTCGTGCGCAGCTCGGAGCGACTCAGCGAATCGTCGACGATCTCATCCTCGCTCGCTCGAACACCTTCAGGCATATTCGATCCTTGCGCGGCGAGGTCCGGCAAAGCTCACGTTGCTGTCGCCAGACGTGGCGCCCCACGCGCCAGCCGAGCGAGCTCGCGCGAGGGCACGACATTCCCCTCGGGCCCTGCGGCCGCGATCACCGTCAGAGCGGCCACCACGAAGAACATGTAGGGAGCTTGCGGGAAGGAGAGCGCGTCGAATAGAGCGCAAACCACCAGGAACGCGACACATCCGGATGAGGTGGCCAGTGCGAGCGAGGCGATCGTCGGTCCACGCGTGCGAATTGCCCGACGTGCAATGACCACGGGCGCGAGGATCATCCAGATGAAGGCGAGCAGCCCGAAGGCGCCCACCTGCCAGAGCTCGTCGATGTACTCGTTGTCGTTGATTCGAAACTGTGCGGGCTGTTCGGGATTGAGCGTGCCAAAGCCGCGCCCAATGACAGGATGAGCAAGCACGTCCGGAGCCACATCGGTGAAGTCGCCGACTCGGTGCGAGGTCGAGTTGCTGTTGGCCGCCCTGTTCAAATCGAGGACGGTTCCGAGCGCTCCCGGGGAGGCGAGGTGGACCACGGCCCCGAGCACGATGATCCCCACCGGCGCCAACCGCAGCACTTGGCGCGGTCGATAGCAGGCGATGTAAATCAGCACCGCGATCGGTACCAACAGAGCCGTCTTTCGATCGGTCGCAAGCGCTCCGGCGATCATCAGAGCCGACGCGATTGCGTTGAGCCACCAAGATTTGCGCGAGCTAGCCTGGAAAACTCGAACGAGGGAAAACGGCATCACGATCACGAGCATCGTCGCGGCGGCAAGCCCGTGTTGTGTTGGACCCACCACGACCACTCGCCCTTCGGTACCGAACGCCGGGTGGATGTCAGTCGGCGATGGTACGACACGGGCAACCGGCCCGAGCAGCGCATCTGTCCATTCGTAGAAGAAGTTGAATCCGGTGCGACGCTCGACGATCATCGCGATCGACATCATCGTCGCAAGGCCGATCAGGTAGGTCGTAAAGCCACGCACGTCCTCGAATCGCAATGCGGTCATCGCAAACCAGCAGAGGATCAGAAACGAGCCAAGCAGCGCGAAGCGCTTGCCGGCCAGCTGCAGGTCTCCGAGGTTGACGATCCGACCGACATCCAGTAGCAGGCTGGTCAGGGCGAGTGCGAGGAACACACAGGCGGCGGTTACGAACACCTTCGATCGCGGCGTCCTCAAGAATGCGCGCTGATCCCCACCAAACCACACCCACGCCAAGACGAGCAGGATCACGGCGAAGCGGTCGATGCGCGAATCGACCGGGAGGTGGACCTTCAATTCCGTCGATGCGATCGGGACGAAGAACAACATCGCCAGAAAGCCGGCAAGCACCCACGGCAGGGGGCGACGGGTATGTGGAAAGGCGTCCCCGGGACCCTCTGAGGACCTGGCGCCCGCACCAGCACGAATGTCCTGTCGATCAACCTGCGCGGGGGGGGTCGCGTGGCCCGCGCCGGGCGGAGCTGCCACGAGCGAGCCGCTCACGAGAGCTACCTCGGGGACGTGAAGGGGTGTGCGCTCATCGCCGACTCCTGCCCGCGCCCAACATGAGCTCGTCGGCGGGAACATCGCCCACCTTGGTTGCGGCGACGTCGGTGGTGTGCAGCTCGTAACCGGCCACCAGAGTCTTGTCGGCCTCATCTGCCGGCTTCTGCGGCTTTTCATCGGGCGTGTCCTGATGCTTGTCGAGCGACCCGCTCGTCCGCCAAATCGCGACGAACCGGGAGCCAACCAGGACGAGCACGCACCAGAGCAGGAACACCATCACGAAGACCATCACCGCGAGCGCCTTGCTGATGCCGCCGTTGACCACGCCGCCGATCGCCGGACCGAGCTGTCGAATCGTGACTCTCGCCGCACTGGGGGTGCCACTGGCGCGCTGGAGGTCGGCGACGTAGCGCTGCAAGCCCACAACTGCCGCGTTGGCCAGAGCGATCGCCTGGGCCGTCTTCGGCGCTTGAGCGTAGATGTTGATCGTCGGCTGACTCGTGTTGTTGCTGAATTCCAACCGATATGGATTTGTCTCGCCGGTGATCTCGACGTTGCGCTTGAGCGCCGTCGGCTCCTGCACCACGCGCGGCTGCTGAGGATTGACCGGCCCCGCTGCATAGATCTGCCCACCGGAAAGCCCAACCTGCTGGCCGATCACCGCGAGTACCGCCGGGCTAGCCATGAAGTTGGCGTACACCGAAGCACGAATGCTCAGCGGTTCAAAGGACTGCGAGAGGTTGCCCAGCACCGACTTGGGCGAGTCCACGAGCACCTGCGTATTCGCGCTCGAGTACTGGAGAGTCTTCGGCTTGAGCGACGCGCCGTCGAGGCGATAGACGCTGAAGACGGCGGCTGCCACCGCAACGAGTACCCCCACCAGCAGCAGGATCCTGCGTTTTGAAAGCTCCCTGAGGACTAGTGCGAACTCCATCACCGCAAGCAACGACGTAGGTCGTCATTTTTTTTTGCGCCAGGATCAAATGGAATTTTTGCTGCGGTAGCTACCTATGCCCGATCCGGTGGCGCGCGAGAATCCGCGACCTCTGGCGTTTCTTTGAGGATGAGCGCAATCGCCTCACAAGCAGTGCCAAGCCAAACCACGCCTGGGTCCTCCGGAGCACCCGTACCGGAGCTCGGCTCGCAAGCATCTGCCACTCCTCCAGCGCCTCGGCGAGTGTTGATGCTCGTGGAGAACAACTCCGTCCCCTCGGACCGGCGCGTCTGGAGCATCGCCACCGCGCTCGTGCGCGCGGGATATGAGGTCGAGGTCGTCTGCCCGGTCGGCTCCAGAGAGAACGAGCGTGCCTCGTTCGAGGCCCGCGATGGGGTGAGGATCAACCGCTATCGCCTGGCGCCGGCGAGAGGCGGGATGAGCGGATACTTGCGCGAGTACGCCACCGCGCTGTGGCGCACCCGGCGCATCGTCCGCAAACTCGTTTGCGAGCGCCCGTTCGACATCGTGCACTCCTGCAACCCGCCGGACTTCCTGCTTTTCGCGGCGTGGCCGGCCCGTCGCAAGGGCGCACGAATCGTCTTCGATCACCACGACCTCACACCCGAGCTGTTCCAAGCCCGCTTCGACGGCAGCCATCGCCTCCTGCATCGACTGACGCTCGCGGTGGAGCGACTTTGCTACGCGGTCGCCGACGTCGTGTTGGCGACCAACGAGTCCTATCGCCAGATCGCGCAAACCCGAGGCGCGAAGCTGCCCGGAGAGGTATTCGTCGTCCGCAATGGCCCCGATCTCCGCCGCTTTCTCGCACGCGAGCCAGATCCGTCTCTCAAGCGTGGACAGCCGCACTTGGTCGGCTACGCAGGCATGATGGCTCCTCAGGACGGCGTGGACCACGCGCTGCGTGCCTTGGCTGTGCTGGCGCAGAGACGCGAGGACTGGCACGCGATATTCGCCGGCGACGGCGAGTCGAGGGCCGAGCTGATGCGCCTGTCCAGTGAGTTGGGCCTGAGCGATCGTGTGGAGTTCGTGGGTTGGCTCGAAGACGAGGCAATGGCCACGCTGCTGTGCAGCTGTGACGTATGCCTTGCGCCGGAGCCTTACACACCGCTGAACGACGCCTCGACGATGATAAAGATCGCCGAGTACATGGCGATGTCGCGCCCGGTCGTCGCCTACGCGCTGCGAGAGTCGCGATTCGCCGCCGGCGACGCGGCCGTCTATGCGGAGCCGAACGACGTAGCCGCGTTTGCCGAGCGAATCGAGGAGCTGCTGAACGATCCGCAGCGCCGTGAGAGGATGGGACAGATCGGGCGCGAGCGCGTCGAGCGGGAACTCTCCTGGGAGCACTCGGAGAGAAATCTAGCCGCCGCCTACAGCAGTGCGATCGAACGTGCCGGCCACGGGCGTGCGCCCCGCAGGCGCGCACGTTCCCTCCGGAGCCGAACGGGCCCGCGACATCGATCTCGTCCCCCGGGCGCACGGAGGCAGGCACGATGACAGGCCTCGCGACCGGCGGCACAAAGCCGAGTGTGAGCGTGATCGTGCCGTGCTTCAACTACGGCCATCTGCTTGGCGAGTGCGTTGCCAGCGTGCTCGACCAGGATGGAGTCGATGTGAGGCTGCTTGTGATCGACGACTGCTCGAGCGACGACAGCGCCGACGTCGCCGCACGCCTGGCCGAGCGCCATGACCGCATCGAGCTGCGTCGCCACGCACGGAACATGGGGCTGATCGCCACGGCCAACGAGGGCCTGCAATGGGCCCAGGGCGACTATGTGGTGCTGCTGTCCGCTGACGACCTGCTTGTTCCAGGCTCGCTGCAACGGGCCACTCAGGTGATGACAGAGCACCCAAACGTGGGATTGACCTACGGGCGTGCGCTGCGTTTGACTGAGGGAAGTCAGCTCATCGTGCCAGGCGAGCGCCGGCGCTTGGCCAAGAAGCGGTCGGCCAAGATATGGAGAGGAGCCGACTGGATTCGCCTACGCTGCCGCTCGGGCCACAACTGCATCGCCTCACCCGAGGCGGTCGTCAGGACCTCGGTGCAGCGAGCCGTAGGAGGCTATGACCCGTCTTGCCGTCACACCAGCGATCTGAACATGTGGCTGCGTATCGCTTCGGTCGCCGACATCGCGTTCATCCGAGGGTCCAGCCAGGCCATTTATCGAGTCCACGGGGACAGCATGTGGCGCAGCCATGACAGCCCGATGGTCGACCTGCACGAGCGTCGAGCCGCGTTCGATGCCTTCTTCACCGAATGCTCGTCACGTTTGGAGAATCCCGGCAGCCTGCGAGACACGGTAGCCCGCACACTGGCCCGTCAAGCCCTGTGGAAGGGGAGCAGGACTGTCGACCGCGGGGAGGATGCCGAGCTAGCGCGGGAGCTGATCGCGTTTGCGCTCGATGTGTATCCAACAGCGAGGCATCTGCGCGAGTGGCGGGGTTTGAGGCTGCGTCAAAGACTGGGGGCAGGGCGCTCGCAGCTGTTCCCACCATTCCTACTCACCGGGGCAACCCACCGGCTGCGCCACCATGCCAGCTGGCTGCGACTGAGGCACTTGGGCGTATGACCCACACAGAGCGCTCACCCGGCGGCTTGCTGTCGGCCGAGGCCAACAGCTATGTGATCTATGCGCCCACACCGTGGGACAGTCCACGACAGCCGGCTCACAACCTGGCTGACGCACTCGCGCTCGATCACCGGGTCCTCTACATAGACCCTCCGCTCAGCCCGCTAAGCCCGTTCCGCTACGGGCTGCGTGCAAACACCTGGGCACGGCTGCGTGTGGTCGCAAGGCGCCGCGTGCGCCGCGCGGGAGCTCTGCATGTCTTCAGCCCCCTGGTGCTCCCGCCGATAGAGCACAGGCGGATGCGCGCGCTCTCCACGCCTTTGCTTCGCGCACAGATCCGACTTGCGGTAAGGCGGTCGCTGAAAGCAAAGGCACCGGTCGTCCTGGGGTGGCGCGGGCTCGAGGAGCTGGCGGGAGCCGCCGAGGAGTCTATACGCGTGGGTGTGTTGATGGACCATCCAGCGGCGGGCGCGTCGCTGCTGGGACGTGACGCGGACCAGCTCGAGCAGGAAGCGAACGCCATCTGCCGCTCGGCCGATCTGATCTGTACGACATCGCAGCCGATGCAAGAGTTGCTGGCCGAGCGAGGCTGGGAAAGCGAGTTTGTCCCATTCGGCTTTCCCAAGGACCTGATCGGAGCCTTCGAGGAGAGCGAGCAACCCCCAGAGTACAGCGCGTTGCCACGCCCCTTGCTCGGATATACAGGCGGGATCGACGACAGGCTCGACTACGAGTTGATCGTCAAGCTCGCCGACAAGTTCAGCCATGGTTCGCTGGTGTTCGTCGGACCCGTGAGCCCCCGTCTCTCCCAGGGTGCGCGGTCGGCGCTGGCCTCGCGTGCGAACATCCACCTGCTCGGCGCCAAGCCACGCTCGCGACTTCCCGCCTATGTTCGCCACCTAGACGTCGCGCTGCTGCCGTATGAGGACAGCCTGTGGACACGCCACCAGTCGCCGATGAAGGTCTGGGAGTACTTCTACGCCGGGCCGCCGATCGTGGGCGTCGGATCGGTCGAACTGCGGAGCTTCCCTCCCCCACTTGTCAACTACGCGGAGCGAGCCGATCAAGTGCCCTGGCTCGTCGAGCAGGCGCTGGCCGATCCAACCGTCGGCCGTGCCGAGCGCCGGAGCTTTGCGCTCGCCAACACTTGGGAAGACAGGGCCCGCCAAATCGACGCACTGGTAGAGCAACTGAGGGTCACCAAGGCCGCGGAGACCCCAAGTCGCCACGTCGCCAAACATGTGCGCACGGGGGCGCTGACACCATGACCCAGCGACTATTGCTGATCTCGCCGGTCCGCAACGAGGAAGCCCATATCGAGCGGATCGCTCAGGCGGTGGCCCGCCAGAGCAGAGCTCCAGACCTGTGGGTTGTCGTCAACGACGGCTCCACCGACCGCACCTCCGAGCTGCTTGCCAAGCTCTCTGAGCAGATCGACTGCTTGAGTGTGCTGGATGCGCCTCCGGTGGCCAGAAAGGGCGTCGTAAACGATCGCCTCGCACTGGCCGCCGAGGTCAGGGCTTTCAACCTCGGGTTGGAGAGCGTTGACTGGCGATCCTTCACGCACATAGCCAAGCTCGACGGCGACACCGAGCTGCCGCCCGACTACTTCGAGCGCATTCTGGGTGAGTTCGAGCGCGATCCGATGCTCGGGCTTGCGGGTGGCATGTACGCTGACCCGGCGCCCGGCGGCGATGGCTGGGAGGTTGTCGGCATCCCATCCGATCATCATGTCCCCGGCACGCTGAAGTGCTATTCGCTGGAGTGCTTCCAGGCAATCGGCGGGTTGCCTGAACGGCTCGGATGGGACACGATCGATGAGACTTACGCGCGCATACACGGATATCGCACACGGGCCTTTGACGATCTTGTGGCCCTGCACCATCGACCGAGGGCCAGTGCCGACGGTACGCTCAGAGGCCGAGCACGCCACGGTCAGTGCGCGTATATAGCCCACTTCACGCTGTCTTGGGTCACCCTTCGCGCGCTCAAGGTCGCCTTGGCGCCTCCGCGCGGGCTTTCGGGCGTGGCCTTCCTCTATGGCTATCTGCGCTCAGCCGTCCGCCGCACTCCGAGAGTGGACGATCCTGTGTTCCGCCGCTTCGTGAGGAGAGAGCTGCGCGCCCGCATGCTGGCCGCCGTCGGTTTCAGAATGCCAAGGAGAGCGTAGTTCGCGCTCATGAACAGGCCCAGTCGTCCCTGTCACAAAATGCAATCTGAGGCCGTGCGCGAGCACGGGGTCACGTCGAGCGTTATTTAGGGATGTCTTGCAAGGGGATCATAACTGTTGCTGCCGTTGCCACGCCGAGCAGATCGTGGCTCGACGCAACTCGATCCACATCGCTCCAGCGGGTGGCCAATCGGCCGATTGTCTGTCACGTGCTGGACGCGCTCAACGCGGCGGGCGTCGACGAAATCGCCGTGGTTACTCCCCCCAGCCTTGCCGCGGAGATCCTCACGTGCGTGGAAAGCGATCGGCGGGGCGAGCAGATCCAGTATTTCGAGCACGATCCTCGCGAGGAGGACAATGAAACGCTGGCAGCGCTCGCGCGGTTCGCGGACGGTAAGGCCACGATCGTCCACCGCGCCAACGGGCTGCTCGCGCAACCGCTTGCACCGTTCATCGCTTTGTTGGACCACGAGCCCACGGGCATCGTGCTGCTCGTTACCCAGGGATCTCGCAACACCGAGCAGCTCGGACCCTCAGCGCGTGAGGTGCTACGCGTGACAGAGCTCGACTCCGACAACGCCACGCTCGGGCTGGCCGGGATATGCATGCTCGGACCCGGCGCGCTGGACGGCCTGCTGCGGCTCGATCGTACGTGGCCTGACATGGAAGCGCTGGTGGAGTCCCAGATACAACACGGCAGCGGGCATGTGCAGGTGCGTCTTGTCCATGAGCATTGGCGCGCCTTCAACGGCAATCCGCTGGATCTACTCGATCTCAATCGCGCTGTGCTTGACACGCTCAGGGGGGAGACTAACCCTATTGGCAAGGACAATCGCTTCGAGGGACGCATCGTGGTTCATCCGACGGCGTCGGTGAGCTCGAGCGTGATTTGCGGGCCGGTGATCATCGGGGCGGAGGCCTACATAACCGACTCATACATAGGCCCACACACATCCATAGGAGAGCGCGTGCACATCGAGGGCGCGGAGATCGAGCGTTCGATCGTGCTCGCTGGTGCGAGCATTCTCCACGTCGGCGGTCGCCTCGTGGCGAGCGTGGTTGGACGCGACGCGCGGGTGTTTCGCGACTTCTCCATGCCACGCGCGATGCGACTTCAGGTCGGCGACGGCGACGAGGTCGCCTTGTGCTGAGAGGGCACGCGTCGCACGAGGATCGGGGCCCGCTTTGCGAAGGAGCCGGACCGAAAGAACCGGCTTTGATTTTCGTTAGTTGAGTGTACTGAGAGCAACGATCACGACTGGACAGCGAGGCAGAGCATGAAGACACTGGTGACAGGAGGCGCGGGCTTCATCGGCACTCACCTTGTGGAGGAGCTGGTAAGGCGGGGCGACGAGGTCGTGGTGTTGGATTCGCTCGAGGAGCAGGTGCACGGTGGCGTCGATCCCCAGCTGCCGCCCTCGGTCGAGTTGATCGTCGGAGAGGTCGGCAACCGCAATGCAGCCGATCGTGCGCTTTCGGGTGTCGATCGCGTGGTGCACCTGGCCGCCGCTGTGGGCGTCGGGCAGTCGATGTATGAGATCGCGCGCTACACCGAGCGCAACACGATGCAGACGGCGATCTTCTTGGAGCGCCTCGTGGCGCAACGTCCAATGCCCACGCGCCTGGTGGTGGCTTCCTCGATGTCGATCTATGGCGAGGGGGAATACGAGTGTCCCGAGCACGGTCGGCTGGCGCCTCCGCCGCGACCCGAGGAGCAGCTCGTGGCGCGCCAGTGGGAGCTCTCCTGTCCCCAGTGCGGCAGCGACTTGGGCCCGGTCGGCACGAGAGAGAGCAAGTCGCTGATTCCAACCTCGATTTATGCCATCACCAAGCGCGACCACGAGGAGCTGTCCCTTGTGACCGGCGCGGCCTACGGCATACCCGCGGTGGCATTGCGCTTCTTCAACGTCTACGGTCCCGGCCAGGCACTCTCCAACCCCTACACCGGGGTGGCCGCCATATTTGCCTCGCGGCTTCTCAACGGCCGGCCTCCGGTGATCTTCGAGGACGGCGAGCAGTCTCGCGACTTCACCCACGTGAGCGACATAGTTCGCGCGATCATCCTCTCGCTGGAGTCCGAAAAGGCAACCGGACAGGCGATCAATCTCGGTACCGGCCGCCCTACCACGGTGGTGCAGATCGCCCAGGCGCTGGCCGCCGGCCTCCAGACAAGCATCGAGCCCATCCGCAACGGTCAATATCGGGCCGGAGACATCAGACACTGCGTCGCCGATCCGAGCCGGGCCCGGGAGCTCCTGGGCTTTGAAGCCGCAACGACGCTCGAGGATGGCATGCGGGGCCTGCTCGAGTGGCTCGTTGACCAGGAGGCGGTGGATCGCGTCGACGACGCAACCCGGGAGCTGGCCGCGCGCGGCCTGGCTCGCTGAAACCGGATGGCCCGGATGCGTGCGCCTGGCGGAGACGTGGCCCACCTCGCCGATCTCGCGATCGTAGTCGTATCGACAAACGAGGCGCACTGGCTCGAGCGCTGCCTCTCGACGGTCTTCGAACGCGCTGGCGACGCGACGCTCGATGTGATCGTCGTCGATAACTCCTCCACCGATGGAACGCGCGAGTTCGTCGAGTCTCAGTTCCCGCAGGCGCGCGTCGTCACTTCGCCCAACCGCGGCTTTGCTTATGGCAACAACCGCGGGATCGAACAAGCGCGCGGGCGGTATGTGCTCCTGCTCAATCCGGACACGGAAATAGTGCAGGGGAGCTTCGGCGAGCTGGTGGCGCTGCTCGATGCCGAGCCAACGATCGGTTTGGCCGGCGTACGCCAGCTCACCGCCGATGGCACCTTGTGGCCTACGATCCGCCGCTTCCCCAGTGTGGGCCGGGCACTCGGGGAGGCACTGTTCTCCGAGCGCTGGCCGATCCGTCCGGCCTGGTCAGGCGAGCGCGTACTCGATTGGGCGGCCTACGAGCGCGAGACCGACTGCGACTGGACCTCGGGGTCGTTCATGCTGGCACGGCGCGAGGCGCTGCTGAGCGCAGGCCTGCTCGATGAGCGCTTCTTCATCTACTCCGAGGAGCCGGACCTCTGTTTGCGCATCAAGCGCGCCGGCTGGCGTGTTCGCCACCAGCCGCAAATGACCATCGTCCACCACGCCGGCAAGGGCGGGATCCGACCCCGCATGGTCGCTCAGGACGCCTACACGCGCAAGCAGTACGCGCACAAGCACCTCACCCCTGTGCGTCGTCTCATGTACCTCTCCGCACTTGGCCTCCGTCAGGTCCTGCGCGCCACCGGCGCTCGAGCGACCGGCCCAGAGGCCGGCGACCGTCGTGAGGGCGCCAAGCGTGCGCTCGACGCCCTCGTCGGCCGTGGCGATCCACCCTTCGGGACTCCGCCGGCGACGGCGGTCACCCCTCACCCCGGCGTCGTGGAGCCACTTCCTGCGCCGGCCCCGGTGTAGCCCGCTTCGAATATCAGGCCCACAGGTATGTAGTAGCCGGTTGGCTTGGGTTCGGTCGTGCTGTTCCAGCTTGTGGTAACCCATTTTGGGGCCCAGTTGGTTACCGAGTGGGTGGAGCTGGCGCTTTTGTCTTGTGAGACGTTGTAGTCGAAAGTACACGTTCCGGTGC
>Ga0134126_10004538_pt1 | contig 17361 bp, 18 predicted proteins | sample KB31752_FD_96881 | JGI IMG/M metagenome (GOLD analysis project Ga0134126, IMG submission 96881) | Terrestrial soil microbial communities with excess Nitrogen fertilizer from Kellogg Biological Station, Michigan, USA - KB3-175-2 | ecosystem: Environmental > Terrestrial > Soil > Unclassified ...
AGGCTCGCCGATCGGCGACTGGCTCGAGAAATACCTCGACGAGCACGGGGTGAAGATCATTACCTGGATCTGGCAGGCTGGCGGAGTCGCGTCGCGCGACAAGGTGATCCTCGTTCCCGCCGACGTGAAAGGCCTCAAGGTGCGCGGGGCAGGCAAGGAGATCGAGCTGATGCTGCAGGCCGCCGGCGCGTCGATCGCGACCTTCCCGTCGAGCGAGACCTACAATGCGATGCAATCGGGCGTTGTCGACGCGCTGTGGACGTCGAGCGCGTCGCTGATGAGCTTCCGCCTGCCTGAGGTCGCGAAGAACGTCACGACCGCGCGCGACCATACGTTCTGGTACATGTTCGAACCGCTGCTGATGTCCAAGGCGACTTGGGACAAGCTCACTCCGGACCAGCAGAAGATCTTCAAGGACGTCGGGCATTCGCTGCAGAGCTATGCGCTCGAAGCCTGCAAGGCCGACGACCAGAAGGTCGCCGAGGTGTTCACGAAGGCCGGCGACAAGGTCTACGACATGAACGAGCAGCAGTTCGACCAGTGGAAGTCGCTGGCCGAGAAGAGCGCCTGGAAGAGCTTTGCCGACTCGATGAAGGACGGCGCGCACTTGATCGAAATGGCCAACGCGGTGAAGTAGGCCGGTCGTCTTGCACGCTGCGTGGAGGGTGTTCGCGCGCCTCGTCAGGCGCGCGAACGCGTTCTTCGGCCTCGTCGGCGGGCTGCTGATCGTTGTTTCGTGCGTGGCGATCAGCTACGAGGTGATGTCGCGCTACTACCTTAAGGCGCCGCACACCTGGTCGCTCGAGTTCAACATCTTCCTGCTCGTCGCGGCGACATTCCTCGCCGCGGGCTTCACGCAGACGCACCGCGGTCACGTCGGCACCGAGGTGCTCGAGTCGGTGATGTCACCGCGCTGGAACCGGTTGCGCATCCTGACCGGCGACATCCTGTCGCTCGTTCTCTGCGCGTTCATCGGCGTCAAGGTATGGCAGTACGCGTGGCAGGCCTGGAGCGAGGGCTGGACGACCGATTCGGTGTGGGCACCGCACCTGTGGATCCCCTACTCGCTGATGGGTGCCGGTCTGACGCTGATCACCGCCGAGTATGTGGTGCAGGTCGTCGAGGCGATCGGGCGCGGTGACCTGGGTCGAGGGGAACACGCACGATGACGCCGCACGTGCTTGCGCTGCTCTTCGTCGGAGTCGCGCTCGTGCTGCTGCTGTCGGGCATGCCGGTCGCGTTCGCCCTCGGCGTCGTGTCGGTGACCTTCATGATCGGCTTCATGCCGGCAGCGAACATCAGCGATCTCGCCGAGATGCTCTACCACGGGATGAGCGATTTCACGCTGCTCGCGATCCCGCTGTTCCTGCTGATGGGCGACGCGATCGGCAAGACGCGAGCCGCCGCCGACCTCTACGAGTCGGCGTACCGCTGGCTGTACCGGCTGCCGGGCGGGCTCGGCATCGCCAATGTCATCGGGTGCTCGATCTTCGCCGCGATGTGCGGCTCGAGCACGGCGACCGCAGCGGCGATCGGTGCGATGGGCATCCCGGAGATGCGAAAGCGCGGGTACTCGGGCGGGCTTGCCGGCGGGCTCGTCGCCGCGGGCGGAACGCTCGGCATCCTGATCCCGCCGTCGATCACCTTCATCCTCTACGGAATTGTCGTCGAGCAGTCGATCGGGCGCCTCTTCATCGCGGGCATCGTCCCCGGGATCCTGCTTGCGCTGCTGTTTGCCGTCTGGGTCGGCTACAAGGCGCACCGAGACAACCGCTCGCGCCGAGGCGACGCCGGAGCGATCGCGCGCGAGCACTTCACGCTCGCCGAGCGGATGGAGTCGCTGCCGCGGCTCCTGCCGTTCCTCGTCATTATCACCGTGGTGATGATCACGCTCTACGGCGGCTTCGCGACGCCGTCGGAGGTCGCCGGCGTCGGCGCCTTCGCGACGATCGTCATGGTCGTGATCGTCTACCGCTGCTGGCGCTGGTCCGACGTGAAGCCGATCGTTCTCGGCACCGCGGGCGAGTCGTGCATGCTGATGATGATCATCGCGATGTCGTTCCTGTTCACCTACGTGATGAGCTACCTGCACATCACGCAGGACATGACGCAGTGGCTGGTCACGCTGCACATGTCGAAATGGGAATACCTGTTCTGGATGGACCTCCTCGTCGTCCTGCTGGGCTTCTTTCTGCCGCCGGTCGCGATCATCCTGATGGTGACTCCGGTGATCATGCCGGGACTGCTCGCGCACGGCTTCGACCCGATCTGGTTCGGCGTCAACATGACGATCCTGATGGAAACCGGGCTCATCCACCCGCCGGTCGGGCTCAACCTGTTCGTGATCCAGGGCATCGCGCCGGATATCCGCCTGAAGGAGCTGGTGCTCGGCGTGCTCCCATTCATCGTCATCATCCTGCTCTTCGTCGTCGTGCTGTCGGCCTTCCCACAGCTCGCGACCTGGCTGCCCACCGCGTTCTTCCGGCACTGAGTGCGCAGGCGCTTCCCGACCTTTGAGCAGGACCGGGTCGGCCGGCGTCATCCTTCGAGCAGATGGAACGCGTCCTGCGGACAGCGCATGCCGATCCTTGTCTCCGGGGCGATCGCGAGTGCGCGCAGCTGCGCGGTCGTCGCCCAGGCGACGATTGCGACACCGGCGTCGCAGCGCAGGCGCGTGAGCGGTCCCTGCTGCGCGACGTGACGCACGGTTGCGTCGAACGCAACCTCGCCCGCCATCGCCGCGATACCCGGCGGGCCCAGCGCGAGATCGGATGCGCGCAGGCTCACCGCGACCTTCGACCCGATCGGCGCCCGACCCGTGTCGAGCGGGACGAAGAGTGCGGGCGGTGCGCCGATCTCGACCACGCTGCCCGCAGCGTGCGCACGCACGATCCCGTCGAGGACGTTCTCGACACCGAGGAGCCGCGCCGCGCGCGCGTTGCGCGGTGCCGCGAACACTTTCGCGGCTGCACCGAGCTGGACGATCCTGCCGCCATCGACAATCGCAATGCGGTCGGCGAGCGCCTGTGCCTCGGCATGGTCGTGCGTGACGTAGAGCGCCGGCAACTTCGCTTCGCGCAGGAACGACGCAAGCTCGTCGCGCAGCGCATCGCGCGTCAGTGCGTCGAGCGCCGAGAACGGCTCGTCGAAGAGGAAGAGCTCGGGGTCGGTGGCGAGTGCCCGCGCGAGCGCGACGCGCTGCTTCTCGCCCCCTGACAGCGCAGCCGGCCGCCGGTCGGCATGCGCGCCTAGACCGAAGCGCTCGATCAGCGACGCGACACGCCGGGCGCGCGCTCCGTGCCGCGATGCACGGTTGCCGGTGCCGTGCATCGCACCGAACGCGACGTTCTGCGCGACGCTGAGGTGCGGGAACAGCGCGAAATTCTGGAGCACGTAGGCGACGCGGCGGGCCTCGGGCACCAATCTCGTCACGTCACGGCCGCCGATCTCGACGCGGCCACGCAGCGGTCGGTGGAACCCCGCGACGGTCTCGAGCAGCACGCTCTTGCCGGCGCCATTGGGACCGAGCAGCACCAGCACCTCGCCGCGGTCCGCGGCGAGCGACACGTCGGCGAGCGCGAACGCACCCAGCCTCAGCGCGACTCCCGTGAGGCGAAGGCCGTCGCTGTTCACCGGCCGAAGCCCCGCTGGCCGGCGCGCCCGAACGCGAAGTGGCGCAGAACGACGAACAGCACAAGCACGATGATGAGGAAGAGAACCGCTGCGCCGACGGCGTCGCCAAGTCCGAAGCGCAGGAACATCTCGTAGATCCTGATCGGCGCCGTCATCGGATAGTAGGCGAGCATCGCCACCGCCGCGAATTCGCTGATCGCACGTGCGAACGTGAGGGTGATTCCCGCCATGATTCCGCGCCACGCGAGCGGAAGGGCAATGCGCACGAACACACGCCCGGGCCGCGCGCCGAGCGTGCGCGCCACCTTGACGAGATGCGGGTCGACACCCTCCTCGAAGCCGATCCGCGCCGCGTTGACGAGGTACGGCAGGCTGACGAACAGCATCGCGACGACGATCCCCGCGAACGTCCCCCAGAAGCGCAGCCCGAACCATTGGGCAGCGGGCGCGCCGAGCACGCCTTCGCGGCCGAACGCGAGCAACAGCGCGATGCCGGCAACCGTGTGCGGTACGGTGAGCGGCAGGTCGATCACCGCTTCGACGAGGCCCTTGCCGGGGAAGCGCCGCCCTGCCAGCACCCACGCGAGCGGAACGCCGATCGCCGTCGCGATCGCGGCGGTGACTGCGGCCGCCCCGAGGCTCAAGCCGATCGCCGAGCGCACGTCCGGAAGCTGCGCCGCGCGCACGACGCCGGCGACGCCCGGCTCGGCGACGAGCTCGACGAGCGGGATGACGGTGAAGGCGAGCGCGAGACTCCCCGCGAGCCAGAAAAGCAGAAACAGCGCCGAGCGGCGCATCACGTCCCGCTACTCGCTCCAATCGCGCGCCAGCCCGCGCAGCGGCGCCGGCATCCGGTCGCGGTGCATGGCCCAGGCCGGCGACAGCGAACGGAAGCCGTTGCGCTCGGAGATCGCGCGGCCTTCCGGGCCGAGGACGAACGCGACGAACTGTGCCGCCGCGGCGGCGTGAGGTGCATTGGTCGGAATGGTGATCGCGTAGACGATCGGCTTCGCGGTCAACGCGCCGTTTTTCGTGTGCACGACGACCTTCGCATAGTCGGCCGCATACTGCGGATTGCTGAGATCGATCTCGCTCGGAAGCTTCAGGTACTGGAAATGATGCTGCAGCGCGTCCGAGCGGTAGATCGCGAGGTAGTCGATCTGGCCGAGCTGCAAAGCCGAGATGAGGTCGGTCTCGGTGTCGCGAATGTTGGTCTCGGGGGCGTTCCTGAGGATCGCCTCGCTGAGCCCCGGCCGGTGGTAATGCGCCGCGGCGAGGCCGAGCATCTGCAGGGTCTGGTAACCGGACGGATCGGTGTCGGGATTGGAACGGCCGATTTCCACGCCGGGCCGCGCGAGCACCTCGTACCAGTTGGCGGCATCGATGTCCTTCGCGAATTTGCTCTTCGGTGTGTAGATGAACGTGATCGCGTTGCCGACGAATCCCGCGTACCAGGTGGCAACCGCCGGGTCGCCGCCGGTACCGAACATGTACTTCGGAATCACCGTGTAGTCGGCGACGGCAACGACGTCGGCGGGCTCCTTCAGCACCGTCACCTTCTTGACCATCTTCACGCTGCCGCCAAACTGCGGTTGCACGACGATGCCCGCATGCGTCTTCTCGAACGCACGCGCCATCTCGGTGAACGGCTGCGCCAGCGTGCCGGCGGCGTACACGGTGAGCTTCACCGGCTCGGCGGCCACGCCGGTAGCGGGAATGGCTGGAAGCACCAGCGCCATGGCGAGGCAACCCGCGACGTTAATGATGTGCCGGCGTCGATCGTTCATGCTTCGGTTCCTCCTGTTTGCGGTGGTCGGCTCTTTACACTGCGCGCTGCGGCGAATGCGACGTCGCGATGGCGCGGCCGCAGTCGCGCAGGTCGTAACCTGCCAATCCATTGCCACACCGGTGCGACGACAGGCGCCGCAATTCGGCGACGAGGCGTTGGCCGGTCTTCGACTCGAAGGCCCGGCGCGAGAACGCGAGATCGTAGCGCTCGCTCGCGAGCGGGATGAATCCGAGATCCGCGGCGCGTGCGACGGCGCGCAGCCCGGGCCCGACGTCGGCGCCGCCGCCTGCCACCGCCCGTGCGACGTCGGCGTGCGCCGGCACCGCACGCTCCCAGCCGGCGACCGCGGCAGCGTCGATCCCGGCGCGGCGCAGCGTGCGCAGCAGCAGCAGGCGCGTTCCGGCGTCGCGCATCCGGTTGACGAAGCGCAGATCGCCGCGAACGAGGTCAGCCACGCCGCGGACCCCGCGCGGATTGCCGCGTCCGACGATGAGGCCGTTCTCCCGCCACGCGACGTTCACCAGCACCCAGTCGCCCTCGGGCAGCAGATTTCGCAGGTACGGAACGTTGTACTCGTCACCGTCGGCGTCGCACAGGTGCAGCGCCGCGACGTCGGCGTCGCCGCGTTGCAGTGCCCACAGCCCGCCGAAGCTTCCGAGCATGCGCGTCGCCACGGCGACGGCGGCGCAGGCACGCGCGAGCAACGGATCGTCGCTTCCGGCGACGACGAGCTCGCGCACCGCAGCGAGCGACGCCTCGGTCGCGTCGCTGCGCCGGCAGCGTGCCGCCCCGGCGAATTGCGCCGACGCGTCACTGTGCGCGGCTGCCTCGCCGCGGGCGCGACGAGCTGCCTCGTCCCGCGCCGCGACGGCTTGGCGATTGGCCCGCGCGACACGGCGAAGCCGCGAGCGATTGGCGGCGGCGAAAGCGAGCTTCACCATCAACTCGTCGTCACTCGCTGCCGGCTCGGCGAGCCAGACGGATAGCCGCCCGCGCCCGGCCGGGTTGAGTCCGTACACGACGCGCGAGGGCCCCCGCGGACTCGCCTCGCGCCGCACCGCGGCAATCAGCCCGCGCGCTGCTGCGCGGCGCAGCACGCGGTAGAGCTGGCCGTAGTCGATGCGCCAGAAGGGGTCGAGGTGGCGGTCGATCCAGCGCTTCAGCGCATAGCCGTGCGCAGGGCCGCGGGCGAGCAACGCAAGCAGGGGGTCGATCGGATCCATCGCATTCCACTATATGCAATACATATACTAGCATCGCATTGCGGTGGATGCCGGCGAAGCCGGCGGAACGGCTTGCGGCGCCGGCGCCGCCGACCAGACGTCAATCGATGCGGAAGCCGACCTTCAGGGTCACCTGGAAGTGCATGATGCGCCCGTCGACGACGTGGCCGCGCGACTCGATCACCTGGTACCAGTCGATGTGCTTGATCGTCGCCGACGCCTTGGCAATCGCGTTGCGGATCGCGTCGTCGGTTCCCGCCGGCGACGTCCCGACGAGCTCGACCAGCTTGTAGGTGCTTTCACTCATCATCGCCCCCTTCTGTCGACCATCGTTCAGTCGTGGTTCACGTCACGCTGCACGAGGTCGACGCGCAGCTCGACGAGGTCCTCGTCGAGCGCATCGCGGACCGATACCATGCCGAGCGGGCGCTCGAACTCGACGACCGGCAGATGGCGGAACTTGCCTTCGTGCATCGTGCGCAGCGCATGCACGAACGGCTCGTCCGGATGGATCGTCTGCGGCTGCGCGGTCATCACGTCCTCGACCCGCGTCAGCGCCGGGCTGCGTCCTTCGGCAAGCACGCGAAACAGCGCATCGCGCTCGGTGAAGATGCCCACGAGCCGCGTGTGCTCGACGACCAGCAGCGCGCCGACGTTGTGGCGCTTCATCGTGCGTGCCGCATCGGCCACCGTCGCCGCGCCGGACACCGTGACGAGCGTCTGCCCCGCGACGATCGACCGCAACGAGCGTATCGGCATGGCCGCAACCTCCGAAGCCCCGGCAACGGCGCAAGGATACCTCAGCGGAGCGCGTTCGATTCGATCTTGTCCCAGGCGACGGTCAGCGTGTTGACGTCCTGCCGCGCGAGCTCCCCGGACAGCGACGCCGGCGGCACCACGATGCGAAAGCCTCCTCCGGCATCGCGCTGGACGTCGAGCACGACCTGCAGCTTGAGCCCGGCGAGACGGATGCACGGCTGGGACGCGCTCGACCGCATGAACGCATCGATCGCGGCGTTGAGCGTTCGCGCAAGCGCCGATTGCGCCTCGGGCGCGTTGCCCGGCGTATACACCGGGACGGCGCCGTCGACGTCGAGCTTCAGCGTCAGGTCCTGCACCGACCGGCGCGTCGCCTGCGCCTCGAGCGCCGGAGCGACCGCGACGCCGGCCAGCGGGACGGCGACGAGCTTCAGCACGCCGTCGACGGTCGCCTCGGCGACCCGCCGCATCGACAGCGTGACGCTTGCATTGCGAAGGTCGATCTCGCGCTCGGCGTCGCTGCCGCAGGAAGCGCCGCCGCGCAGGCGCCAGTGCACCTGCTGCAGATCGGCCTTCAGCTCGTCGTAGAACGCGTCGAGCGGCTTGCCCTCCACCGGTTGCGGGGGAACCGCCATCGTCGCGCATCCGCAACAGGCGAGCGCGACGAGCGCCACGGCAACACGCCGCCTCATCGCCGGGACGCTGCCAGCGCGCCGGTCCTCATCGCGGGCCGGCCTCATTACGTGCCTGCGCGGCGAAGCCGCGCCGCGTGTCCACGAAGCTCGGCGACGAGTTCGCGCATCGCGTCGTCGGCGATCGGCTCCTCGACGCGCAGCATGCGGTGCTGCGAACCGTCGTCGACGCCGATCGTGTAGGTGCGCGCATCCGGAATCGAAGCGACGTGGGCAGGCAGACGCAGGTGAAAGATGTCCGCCCGCCGAACGAGCGCTTCGATCCTCGCCGCCTCCTCCTTCGAAAGATCGGCACAATCGATGCGAAGCGGCTTCGCAAGCCCCGGCAATGCGGCGAAGCCGCCTTCGATGCCGAAGTCGATGCGAAGGCTCACGGCGCCCCGCGGTCGCCGCGCCGCGCCAGGCGCCGCGAGCCCATCGACGCGTCGATGCCGACACCCTGCCACGCGGCTGCGACCGCCTTCCCTTCGGCGGCGCCGAAGCCCTGCGCGGCAGTCGTCACGGTCAGGACGGCGAACTGGCGAAACGTCGCGTTGGCCTTCAACCGCCGGTCGCGCAGCGTCTCGTACCAGATGCGTCCGGCGACCTCCCAGGCGTGGCCACCGAGCGCGATCGCCGTGAGGTAGAACGCGTGGTTCGGTATCCCCGAGTTGGTGTGCACGCCACCGTTGTCGGCGGTCGTATGGACATAACCTTTCATCGTCGCAGGCTGATCGTCCTTGCCAAGCACCGGATCGTCGAATGCGGTTCCCGGCGCCTTCATCGAGCGCAGCGCGACGCCCTTGACGCGGCGCGTGAACAGCCCCTCGCCGATCAGCCAGTCGGCCTCGGCGGCAGTCTGCCCGAGCTTGTACTGCTTGACGAGCGAGCCGAACGCGTCGGAGATCGACTCGTTCAACGCCCCGGCCTGTCCGAGGTAGACGAGGTTGGCCTCGTCGGCGGTAACGCCGTGCGTGAGCTCGTGGCCGATGACGTCGAGGGATGCAGTAAAACGGTTGAAGATCTCGCCGTCGCCGTCGCCGAACACCATCTGCCGCCCGTTCCAGAACGCGTTGTCGTAGCGCACGCCGTAATGGACGCTGGCGTCGAGCGGCATGCCGGCATCGTCGATCGAGTTGCGGTCGTACACGTCGGCGTAGAAAGCGAACGTCGCGCCGAGCCCATCGTAGGCCTCATTGACCTCGACATCGCGCGGCGCGCGTTGGCCCTCGACGCGAACTGCCTTGCCCGGAAGCGCCTCGCGATGTCCGGCGTCGAAGATCGTCCGATGCGGCATGAACTCGGCGGCAGCGAGCGTGATCCTGCGCGCGGGGCCGCCCAGAAGCTGCGCGGTCGCGCGCGCGAAGCGCAGGCTGTGGTCGGTGGCGAGCGTCGCGAGCGCCGCCTCGCGCTGCGGCTTCGTTCCGTTCTGCGCGATGCGCCGCAGGAGCTCGGGTGGAACGATGGGGCAGCACCCGCATCGGCGCCGGTGCCGCGGAAACGGATCGCGTCGCATGACCCCCTCCGTTCAGCGTCTTCGCCAGCGCCCTCCACCCCAGAAGTAGAGCAGCGCGACGCCACCGATCATTCCGCCGAGGTGCGCGAAGTGCGCGACCCCTTCCTGGGTGCCGGTAACGCCGAGGAAAAGCTCGAGCGCAGCATAGCCGAACACGAACACGCGCGCCGACATCGGGATCGGTGGAAACAGCAGCATGATCCGATTGTGTGGGAAGAACTTCGCGTAGGCGAGCAGGAGCCCGAAGATGCCCCCCGAGGCGCCGATCGTCGGATAGATGCCTCCGGTCACCGCCGCGAAGACGAGCTGCGTCGCCGCCGCCGACAGCACGCAGACGAAATAGTAGAGAAGATAGCGCCGCGTGCCGAACACCTGCTCGATCGGGCTGCCGAACATGTACAGCGCGAACATGTTGAAGCCGAGGTGCAGCAGGCTTCCGTGGAGAAACGCGTAGGTAACGAGCTGCCAGGGCAGGAAGGCGACGCCCTGCCCTGTCTGCGCTGCGCCGAGCGGCCACAGCGCGAACGGGATAATCAGGCCTGGTAGTACGGATTGGAGCAGGAAGACGGCGACATTGGCGACGATCAGCGCGGTGGTAATGGGAGGCATGAGTGGACCGGGGCGGCGTCGCTGCAAGGCGGCAGCATACCCGGTTGCCGATCCATGACCGACCGGTGCGCTTGCGCGGGCAGTGCCGCCGGACCGAGCGAAGCGAACCCGACGAGAACCGCTGACCCGGCAATCGCGAGCAGCAGCGCGGCACCTCGTCTTGTGCGCCACAAATTGTACGATGTATCCGCCGCACCATGCACGACGTCCGGCGTCGCGGCCCCGCCCGAATTCGGCAGTGCGCTCGCGGCCGCGTCATCCGCTTCGTCGAACGCGTCCGCCGGCGCTCGCACCGCCTGGCCGGCGACCGTCGCGACGGCGGCGTCGCGCGCGTCCTGCGCTTCGGCCCAGGCGCGCGCCGACTCGAACTCCCACTCGCACTCCTGGCAGATCCTGCCGCGCGAATTCACTTCCTGACTGCACATCCGGCACTTCGGCACCGCGCTCTCCTTGGCATCGAAGGGCGCCAACCAGCGCGACACGCGCTCGCCAGCCCCGTTGGATCGACCCAAGCAAATCGCGGACCGGGCTCGCCGAGCGGCGCTGCCGCAAAATCCGGATGGGGTATTCTGGAACGCTCGTGCGGACCGCCCCGCCGGGCCGCAGCGATGCGCACCCATGTCGCCTGCTCTCACGACCGACGTCGCCATCATCGGTGCCGGCACCGCCGGACTCGCCGCCTATCGTGCGGCGCGGGCCGCCGGCCGCAAGGCGCTCCTGATCGAAGCCGGCCTACACGGTACGACCTGCGCGCGCGTCGGCTGCATGCCGAGCAAGCTCCTGATCGCCCCGGCGGAAGCCGCTCATGCGGTCGAGCGCTTCCCCGCGTTCGGGCTGCGCCTCGACGGCCGCGTCACGGTCGATGGGCGCGCGGTGATGGAGCGCGTACGCCGTGAGCGCGATCGCTTTGTCGGCTTCGTGCTCGAAGGCGTCGACGCAATGCCCGCTGGCGACAAGCTCGCCGGGCCGGCGCGCTTCGTCGCCGACACGCGGCTCGCCGTCGGTGCCGAGGTCAGCGTCGATGCGCGGGCGATCGTCATCGCGACCGGGTCGTCGCCATCGTTCCCGCCAGCCTGGCGCGCGCTGGGGCCGCGCCTCGTCACCAACGAAGAAGTGTTCGAGTGGATCGACCTGCCGCGCTCGGTCGCCGTGTTCGGTCCCGGAGTCATCGGCCTCGAACTTGGACAGGCGCTGCACCGCCTCGGCGTGCGGATCAAGGTGTATGGCCGCAGCGGCAGCATCGGCTCGCTGACCGATCCGGCGCTGATCGACGAAGCGACTCGGGTGTTCGGAGCAGAATTCGCGCTCGCAACGCGCGCGGACGTCGAAGTGTCAGCGGAAGGCGGCGACGTCATCGTGACCGAAAGGGATGCCGCCGGCAACCCGCGCCGCGAGCGCTTCGAATTCCTGCTGGCGGCGACCGGCCGGCGGCCGAACGTCGCAGGGCTCGGCCTCGAGCACACGACGCTCGCGCGCGATACCGCCGGCATTCCGCTGTTCGATCGCGACACGCTGCAATGCGGCGACGCCCCCGTGTTCATCGCGGGGGACGCCAACGACGACGTTCCTCTGCTGCACGAAGCCGCCGACGAAGGACGGATCGCCGGCGACAACGCGGCGCACTATCCGGACGTGCGCGTCGGGGCGCGGCGCGCCGCGCTGTCGATCGTCTTCACCGACCCGCAGATCGCGATCGTCGGCGGCGGCTATGCCGCGCTCGCCGGCCGCGAGTTCGTCACCGGCGAGGTCTCGTTCCACAATCAGGGCCGCGCGCGCGTGATGCAGCGCAACCGCGGCAGGCTGCACGTCTATGCCGACCCGGCGAGTGGAGCGCTCCTCGGCGCCGAGATGCTCGGCCCCGACGCCGAGCATCTCGGCCACCTGCTCGCGTGGGCGCTGCAACTCGACCTCACCATCGCCGAAGTGCTGCGGCTACCGTTCTACCATCCGGTCGTCGAGGAAGGCCTGCGCACGGCGCTGCGCGACGCACAGGCGAAGCTCGGCGACCTTGCGCGGCGGCGGCACGTCGCGTGACGCCGCCTGCCGGCGACGAGCGGTCCGCGCAGCGGCAGTACGATCAGGGGGAAACGCCGGCAGTGCGACCGATGAAGCTCGCGACGTTGTCGTGCAGCGCCTTCAATGACGGCAGGTTGACGTACACCATGTGCCCGGCCGGGTAGTATCGATATTCGATGTTGGCAGCGAGCGGCGGCCGGATCGGAAGGTGGTGCATCTCGTACCAGCCCTCGTAGAACGGCGTCGCGAGGTCGAACCAGCCACCGTTGACCATGATCGCGAGCCGCGGATTCGCGGTCATTGCAGCGGCAAGGTCCGGCATCACGTTGACGGAACCCGACAGGGGCTGATCCGCACCCGGGGGCTTGTGCCGCCAATCCCAGTCTCGATCGACGTCGATCTCGGTCTTGTAGGTCTCACCCGCAGCGGAGCCGAGTGCCGAACGCAGGTAGTCGTTGAGCGCCGCGACATAGGCCGGCCGCAGCGCGGACTCCTGCGGATCGTAGTCGGCGCGCTGCGCGAGCGGATCGATGCTGGGCCCCGCGAAACGCGCGTCGAATCGACCGGTCGTCGTATCGGCATCCTGCTGGAGCGCATGCTCGAACTCGCCCCCGTCGATGCGAAGGTTGGCCTTCAGGATGTAGGCCTCAGGCAACCCGGTGTAGCGATGCAGCGTCGCAGCGATCGCGCTGCGCGTCGAGTCGTCGAGCTCGCTTCCCTTCGCCAGCGCCGCGGCATAGTCGGTCATCGCGAACCGCTCGACTTCGCGCAGCAACGGCTCGAGTTCGTCGGATCGCGTGCCGGGGAGCCGATGGTGATACCACGCGGCGGCGGCGAAGCTCGGCAGTGCGAGCGCGTACGGCAGGTCGACGCCGGGGTTGTATCCCGGGCCGTCGATCGACAGCGCGGAACTGAGGATTTGCGACAGCATGATCACCCCATTGAAGCTCATGCCGTCGCGCCGCTGCAGCAGGTGGACGAGTGCTGCCGAACGGAAGGTTCCGTAGCTTTCGCCGAACAGGTATTTGGGCGACGGCCAGCGCCGGAACTTCGTCGCGAACTGGGTGATGAATGACGCGAATGCGTGCGCATCCTGGTCGACGCCGTAGAAGGCCTTCTCGGCGTCCTTGCCGGCGATGCGCCCAAGTCCCGTTCCCGGCGCGTCGATGAACACGAGGTCGCTCGCGTCGAGAAGGCTTTCGCCGTTGTCGACGATCGTGTACGGGGGCGTCGAACCGCTGGCCTCGTCGCCCGTCACGACGCGCCGTGGGCCGAACGCGCCCATGTGCAGCCACATCGTCGACGATCCCGGGCCGCCGTTGTAGAAGAACGTGATCGGACGTCTGGCGGTCTTCGTACCGACGGCGAAATAGGCGACGTAGGACATCGACGCGACGGCAGTCGGGTTCTTGCTGTCCTTCTCCTGCGGAGCGTCGCTCCACTTCTCCGGATGCACGACCAGCGTACCTGCAATCGCCTTGTAATCGATCCGCCTGCCGCCGACGTCGACCGATCCGGTGCTCTCGTGCTCGGTCGGCGCAAGCAGCACCGCCGGGGCAAGCTCTACGGCCCGTGCAAGCTGTACGGTCGGTGCCTCGGCCGCCGGCGGCACCTGGGCAACGTGCGCGGCGTTTGCGGCACAGGGCAGCATGGTCGCGACGAGGAGCGATCGGGAAAGCTTCAAGGCCGGCACCTCATTCGTGGGCGTCGTGCAGCGGTCCGCTCGATGCGATCACACCCGCGGCTTCGAGCGCATCGATCTCGGCGTCGGCGTAGTCGTGTTCGCGCAGGACGGCACGCGTGTGTTCGCCGAGTAGCGGCGCCGCGCGCGCGATCGACGTCGGCGTCTTCGAGAAATGGATCGGGCAGCCGAGCGCACGAGTAGCGCCGGCTCGCGGATGCACGAGATCGACGACCATGCCGACGGCTCGGGTCTGCGGGTGTGCGAGCGCTTCGCCGATCGTGTGCACCGCGCCCGAGGGGACGCCGGCCGCATCGAATACCGCGAGCCAATCGGCGCGGCTTCGCGTCGCCAGCACCTCGCTCATCGCCTCGACCAGCGCAGCACGGTTCGCCATCCGCGCCGAGTTGGTCGCAAAGCGCGGATCGCTTCGCCACTCCGGGTGCCCGAGCACGCCGGCAATGCGTTCCCAGTTGGCCTGGTTCGCACCACCGACGTTGATCCAGCCGTCGGACGCCGCGAACGCCTGGTACGGTGCGGTCAGCACGTGGGCTGAGCCGGCGGGACCGGGGGATGTCCCGGTCGCGAAGTGGATCGCCGCCTGCCAGTAGGTCTGCTGCAGCGCAGCCTCGACAAGCGAAGTGTCGACCACCTGCCCTTCCCCGGTGCGCAGCCGATGCGCCCACGCGGCGACGATGCCGAGCGCGGCGAGGATCCCGGCGTTGATGTCGGCGACCGGGTTGCCGTTCTTGACCGGGGGCCCGCCGGGCTCGCCGGTAATCGACATCAGGCCGGCGAAGCCCTGCGCGATCAGGTCGAAGCCCCCGCGCGCAGCGTCGGGACCGGTGCGCCCGTAGCCGGAGATCGTGCAGAACACCAGTGCCGGATTCACCGCAGCGAGCGTTTCGTAGCCGAGCCCGAGGCGCTCGAGCGTTCCCCTGCGGAAGTTCTCGGTCACCACGTCGGCGCGGCGGACCATCCGCAACAGCACTTCGCGCCCTTCGGCGCGCTTGAGGTCGATGGCGATTCCGCGCTTGTTGCGGTTCAGCATCATGAACGGCGCCGACTCGCCGTGGACCCTCGGCTCGCGGTAGTCGCGAACGTCGTCGCCACCGGGAAGCTTCTCGACCTTGACGACGTCGGCCCCCATGTCGGCGAGCAGCATCCCGCAGGTCGGACCGGCCATGATCTGTGCCAACTCGAGCACGCGCATGCCGGCGAGCGGACCGCCAGGCGACCCCACCGACGCGTGTTCGCCGATCATCAGCGGTAGAAGAGGTGCACGAGTCCCATCCCCGTGACCGGGACGTAGGTAACGAGAAGGAGCACCGTGACCAGGACGGCGATGAAGCCGAGGTTGACTCGCGTCACCGCCCAGATCGATGCCTTGGCGATCGAGCTCGCGACCATCAGTACGCTCGCCACCGGCGGCGTCTGCTGGCCGATGCCGAGGTTGACGGTAACGATGAGGCCGAAGTGCACCGGGTCGATGCCGACCGCGCGCACCAGCGGCATCACCACCGGTACCACGAGAATGATCGCTGCGGCCGAGTGCAGGAACATGCCGAGCAGCAGGAACAGCACGTTCAGCATCGCGAGCACCAGCCACTTGTCGTGCGTCAGCGCCGACACAGACTGGGCGAGATGCTGCGGCGCCTGCACCTCGGTCAGGTAGGTGCCGAGGAGCTCGCTCGTCGCGACGAGCAGCATCACGACCGCGGTCTGCACGGCACCGTCGACGATCGCGCGCCGCAACTCGGCCGCGTCGAGCTCGCGATAGATGACGAGCCCCACGAAGAGCGCCGCGACGACGGCGAGCGCAGCACCCTCGGTCGCCGTCACCACCCCGCCGAAGATGCCACCGAGAATGATGATCGGCAGCAGGAACGCCCAGATTGCGTCGCGGCCGGTTGCGCGCACGCGCGACCACGCGAACGCCTCCTCGCGCGGCAGGTTGTAGCGGCGCGCATAGACGTGGGCGACACCCATCAGCCCGAGCCCGCCGAGGATGCCGGGGACGATGCCGGCGACGAAAAGCTGCACCACCGAGGTCTCCGCCATGACCGCGTAGAGGATCATCGGGATCGACGGCGGGATGATGACGGCAAGGGTCGCTGCCGACGACATGACCGCCGCGGCGAGCGGTGCCGGGTAGCCCTTCGACTTCATGCCCGGAATCAGGATCGAGCCCAGCGCCGCGACGTCGGCAACCGCCGAGCCCGAGATCTCGGCGAAGAACAGCGACGTGCCGATCGACACCTGCGCAAGGCCGCCGCGAATCCAGCCGAACAGCGCCGAGGCGAACGCGATCAGCCGCCGCGAGATGCCCGACGCATTCATGATCGCGCCGGCGAGGATGAAGAGCGGAATCGCGAGCAACGGAAAATTGGTCGCGCCGTTGTAGGTGACCAGCGCGACGTTGGGTAGCGCGGAAAATCCGTGGCTCACCACCATCGCAACGACGGCGACGATGCCGAGCGCGACCGCGATCGGCACGTCGATGATCACCAGCGCCAGCACGCAGCCGAACACCGTCAGGATCGAGCTCATCGCGGTTCCCGGCCGCTATTGCGTCGCGTCGCCCAGCACCGCCGCAGGCGCCGCCTCGGGCGCCGTTGCGCGGACGAGCTCGACGAGGCGCAGCGCTTCGGCGACCACGATCAGCACCGACGAGATCGGGATCACCGATTGCACGACGCTCATCGGCACCTGCGGCAGGCTCACCATGTCGTCGGTGGCGAGCACCGGCAGGACGTGCGCCCCGATGACGCCGAGCAGCACGAAGAAGCCGATGACGAGGAGCTGCGCGACGATGCGCGTGCGGCGCTGCCAGCGCCACGGCATCGCATCGACCAGTTCGGGACAGCCGATGTGCGCGCGCCTCACCGAGCCGAGCGCCGCACCGTAGAACGTGAGCCAGGCGAGGAGCACCGAGGCGACTTCGTCGTACCACGACAGCGCGTGACCGGCGAAGCGGAACACGACTCCCGCGGACACTTCGATCGAAAGGGCCGCCATCAGCACGATGGCGATCCATTCGAGGACTCGTCCGTACCGCGCGCGGAACGCCGCGAGCACAGTCGCGCCCGCAGCTGGCGCGCCTGTTGCCCGCGGCTCCGCGGCGCCCGTCATCAGCGCAGCGTGGCGGCGCGGTCGATCAGCGCTTTCGCGCCTGGCACGTCCTTCTCGAACTCGGCGTAAATCGGCTGGCTCGCCTTGACGAACGCCTCCTTGTCGACGTCGTTGACCTGCATGCCGGCGGCCTTCAGCTTGCCGAGAAGCTCGGCCTCGTCGTGCTCGGCAGTCTGATAGACGAACGCCTGCGTGCCCTTCGCGGTGTCCTCGAGGATCTTCCTGACGTCGGGAGGCAGTGTCTTCCAGTGGGCGATGCCGACAGTGACATAAGCCGGCGTGTAGACGTGGCTCGACATCGACAGGTATTTCTGCACCTCCTGCAGCTTGGC
>Ga0134126_10004540_pt1 | contig 17357 bp, 13 predicted proteins | sample KB31752_FD_96881 | JGI IMG/M metagenome (GOLD analysis project Ga0134126, IMG submission 96881) | Terrestrial soil microbial communities with excess Nitrogen fertilizer from Kellogg Biological Station, Michigan, USA - KB3-175-2 | ecosystem: Environmental > Terrestrial > Soil > Unclassified ...
CGGGACTCGCATTTCCGGGGCTCGCATCGAGAGTACACCACCAACGGAGAGCCACGAACTCGCCCCGGTAGCTCGCCCAAGTCCCGAGAAGGCCAACTCCCGACGAATGGGGTGCCCCGGGTCTCGATTCTGAGACCTGGGATCCCGCGCACTTCCATCTCCTCATCGGCTCCTGCCAATTCCGACCCACCCCTTTGTAGAATCGCATTATGACGGCCGCGCTCGGCTCCATCCGATCCCTTCGCAGTGCGCTGGCAAACGGGGTCACCACTCCCACGCGCCTGGCTGAGACAGCCCTGGCCAATGCCAATCAAAACGAGCACCGCAATACCTATCTCTGGCGCGATCCGGAATGGACCATGCGCGAAGCGGAACGCGCCGAGCAGATGCCGCGCGGAGAAGGCCGCTCCTTCGGCGATGGGCGGGACACGCTCTGGGGGCTCCCGATTTCCGTCAAAGACTGCTTCGACCTTGCCGGCGCGCCCACCACCTGCGGCACCACGTTTTACCGCGACCGCAACGGCATCGCCGAACAGAATTCCTGGATCGTCGAGCGGCTTCGCTCCGTCGGCGCGGTCATTACCGGCAAGACCCACCTGCACGCGCTGGCCTACGGCATCACCGGCGAGAATCCCGAATATGGCGACTGCCTGCAGCCCGGCAACCCAGGCGCGCTCACCGGCGGCTCGTCCTCCGGCGCGTGCGCCAGCGTGATGGAGGGCTCGGCGATTGCCGCTATCGGCACAGACACCGGCGGATCGGTACGTGTGCCCGCCGCGCTCTGCGGACTGGCTGGCTACCGGGCCTCTCTGGGCCGTGGAAACTGGCGCGGCGGCGCACATCTCTCCCAAACGTTTGATACGCTCGGCTGGCTGTTCGCCGATCTTGAAGAGGCACCGATGTTGAGCGCGTTCTACGCCAAACGCGACCCGGCGCAAATCTCCGCGTACGGCCGATTCGCAACCGTAGCAGACGAGTTTCTGCACGACTGCGAGCCCGACATCCTGGACGTCTACCGCCGCACCATTCGCGAAGTTGAAGAACTCGGCCTGCGTGGAACCCCGATCGAAGCGGACTGGTGGAATGAAGCGCCGGACATCTTCGCCCCCATCCAGGCATCGGAAGCCGCGGAGCTGCATCGGGGCAACTTCAATCATGTCGAAGACGCAATCCGCAGCCGTCTCGAGTGGGGCGCAGGCATCACGCCGCAGGAGATTGCGGACCTGCGCGCGCGCCACGAGAAATTCCGCCTCCGCATGGATGAGTTGTTCGAGCAGCACGAACTCATCCTTCTGCCCGCCGCTCCGGTGGCGAAGCTCGAGGCCGGCGCCGACCACTCGCAGACGCGCAAGAGGCTCCTGCGTTACACCGCCCCTTTCAGCATGGCCGGGGCGCCAGCGGTCACGATTCCGTGCGCCAGCGGAGGCGTCCAGATCGCGGCGGCGCGGGAAAGCGACGAATCGTTGTTGCAGTTCGTCGCCGTCCTGGCCGCGCGCCGAAAGGCCAATGCCCAAGCGCAGAACCCGTAAAATGCGGCGCACCGCGGAGAGACTTCGCCTGGGATCCAAAGGGCATAACGGCGGGACTTCACAGGCGCCGGAAGAACTCAGCTTTCATCTCGCCCCCACTCACACCCGTGACCGCCATCACAAACTCCCAGTCGCAGCCATGCTACTGTACGCAAGCTCCCGAACAAATCCGGGAGCTTGGCATCTCAACAGACAAAAATAATTTCTTCCGTTTTTTTATTTTTTATTTTCTCGCGTTTTCCACAGCTTTCTTGTAAAGCACGTAAATGGTAATAGAACCATCAGTTTAGAGAAACTCGGACCAAAACGGTGTTCTTAGCAGTCCCGCAGAATGCCGCTTTCCTCGCCACCCCCAGGACGTGGGGAGAACCTTGCCCTAATACCCACCCCTCCAGAATCCCCGGATTTGGATCTCTTAGACCTGCGAAAACGGAAGCGGGCTCAGAATCAGATTGCCGATGTTGCTGACGATCGATTCATACGCGAACCGCGCGTCCGCCGACAGCTTCTTCCAGTCGGGATTGTTGCTGAACGCCGCCCAATGCTCGTTCAGTTCGGCAAGGTCGCCAAAGCTCAGCATGTAAGTGAGGCAAGGCATGCGTGCGCCGACCAGCGTGTCGCCAAAGAACACGTTGTGAAAGCCGGCGGCCTTGAAAAGGTCGAACTCGCCGGAGTGGAACATCTCCACCTTGCGCACGTGATCGCGATAGCTCGGGCTCTCATACGTCCGGAGCTGGTAAATGCGCTTGCCATGCGTGGCAGCAGCGGGAGGAGGCGTGACGCGCGGCCAGCCCTCGAACGCCGCCAGCAGCGTCGAGTCGGTGCGTACGAACGCGGGTGCGCTGGCCGGCGCGTTCCAGAACGGATCGGCGGCCTTGAGGAACTCCGCATCTTTGCCGAGCACAAGATCGAGCGTCGCCAGTTCCTCCACCGATTGAGCGGGAATGAGCACATAGTACACCGGCGTCTCCGGCCCGATATCAAGGCGGAACGCCCCAACAGGTCCCATGCCGCGGCGTGCCAGCGCAGGAATCAGGGCATCGCCCAGAAAGCGTTCGGTAAGCGAATTCTGCGGCCCGCTCTCGAGCATGTAGCGGCGAAGAAGGTAGTATTCGCGCGCGTGCGCAACGGGCGCTTGTGCCGTTGCATCGCGCGTAAGAGCCAGGGCCGATGTTGCCAGAGAAGCGGACAGAAACGTTCGACGATCCAAGGAGAGCCTCCGCGAAAAGCATATCGCAGCGCCGCGCTACTCCTCCCCAATGTCCTCGTTCCAGATTTCCGGATGTGCGGCGATGTAGCTCTCGAGCAGTTCGCGGCAGTCGGAATTATCGAGGTCGATCACGTTCACGCCGTTTTCTCGCAGCCAGTCCATGCCGCCCTGGAACGTCCGGCTTTCACCAACCACAACGGTGCCGATTCGGAACTGCCGCACAAGGCCGCTGCAGTACCAGCAGGGCGCGAGCGTGGTCACCATAATCAGGTTGCGATAGCTGCGCTGCCTTCCGGCGCGCCGAAAGGCATCCGTTTCGCCATGGATGCTGGGATCGCCCTCCTGCACCCGGCGATTGTGCCCACGGCTCACCAGTTCGTCCGCCCCCGTAAACAGCGCGGCGCCGATCGGGATCCCGCCCTCGGCAAACCCAATCCGCGCCTCGTCCAGCGCAACCTGGAGCATGTCTTCGTATTCCGATTGATCCATATTCCCGGTCCGCACCAATTGCCCTCCCATCATGGCATGGCGGGAACCAGCCTGCGGTGCTCGATACTGCGGCTTTCAACCTTAAGAAATGTAAACCGGGCCGTCTGCTTTGCCACAACTGTGAGGTTTAAGTCGCTTATTTGGTACGATTTGTGACCAACTGGACACGACTCACCGCAACTCGAATCCATCTTGACTTCGCGCGCGCTCGAAGGAGTAGCTTGAGGGTATGCCGGGATACACAATTCGCACGATGGCTGAACGCTGTGGGATGACGGCACACACGCTGCGCTATTACGAGCGGGTGGGCCTGCTTCAGCCAGTTGGGCGCGCCCAGAACGGGCATCGCCGCTACTCCGACGAAGATGAAGCGTGGCTGCATTTTCTGCATTGCATGCGCGCCACCAACATGCCCATTCGCGAGATGCAGCGCTATGCTGTGCTGCGCGAAGGCGGCGCGAACACAATGCTGGAGCGCCGGAGGATTCTGGAAGAACATCGGGTTCACATCGCAGCACAAATGGAAGCCCTGAAGACCGCTCACGCGCTTTTGACGCACAAGATCGAGAACTATCGGACCATTGAGGAACGGATTGGGGTGAGAAAGCTCGCCGAAACAGCAGCTGCCATGCAACGCGAAGCCGCTGAAGACGTGGTTCACGCCGGCTGACTCCGAGCTGCTCGATCTTGCTCTTCTGTAGAACCTGCCTCTGCCTGCAACGCCTGTTCCAAGTCGTAACGGAAAAGGATTACGATAACGGACGGCGGTTGATTCGAACGGAAATCACGCCTGGGGTTTGCCTGTTTTCCCTTGATCCCGAGGATCCGAGCTTCGGGATCCGGCAGAACCCCGAATGAGAAGCAAGCTCGCCTGTCCCGAGGAGGTCGCTGTGACTGACATAGGCAACTCCCGTTTCAAGCATCTTCGCGCTCGTTTTTCGTCAAGCTCACAGGAATCCGCGCCCGAGGCACTGGCCGAAGAGCGGCAACCGGTGGACCTGGAGCCTCTCGCGCCGGAAGGCGCGAACAACGGCGGATTCAGCCGGCGCTCCTTCCTGTCCGGCCTGGGTGCTACCGGCTTGCTTGCAGGCGCAGCGCCGCTGGTTCAGGCTGCGCCCCCAGTGCAGACGGTAGCGCAGGACGAAGCCGCACCCGCCGGCATCACGACAGCGAACGTGACGCTGCGCATCAACGGCAAAGAACACGTGCTGCGCAACCTGGACACGCGCGCCACCCTGCTCGATACCCTGCGCGAGCGCATCCACCTGACCGGCACCAAGAAGGGATGCGATCACGGGCAGTGCGGCGCGTGCACCGTGCATGTGAACGGCCGGCGCGTGAATAGCTGCCTTTCGTTTGCCGTGATGCACGAAGGCGACGAGATCACGACCATCGAAGGAGTAGGCCAACCGCAGAACATGCACCCCATGCAGGCGGCCTTTGTGGAGCACGATGGCTACCAGTGCGGCTACTGCACCAGCGGACAAATCATGAGCGCGGTCGCACTGCTGAAGGAGCCCATCGGTCCCGCGGACGAAGACATCAAGAACGCGATGGCGGGCAATATCTGCCGCTGCGGCGCCTACAGCAACATTGTTGCAGCCGTGCGCCAGGTACGCCAGTTGAAGGCTTAGCCCAAAGGAGCCACCATGCAGACCTTTCAATACACGAAGGCCGCGAACGTCGACAAGGCTGTGGCCGCGGCCAGCGGAGCCAAGTTCATTGCTGGCGGCACCACGCTGGTTGATTTGATGAAGCTCAACGTGGAGAAGCCATCGGCCCTGGTCGACATCAACCTGCTTCCTCTCGACAAAATCGAAAAGCTCCCCAGCGGCGGCCTACGCATCGGCGCGATGGTGCGCAATAGCGAGCTGGCATGGAACGACGACGTGAAGCGTGACTATGCCGTGCTATCGCAGGCGCTACTCTCGGGCGCATCGCCGCAACTGCGCAACATGGCCACCACCGGCGGCAACTTGCTGCAGCGCACGCGTTGCGTGTACTTCCGCGAGCCAACCGCCGGCACTCCGGGTGGATACGGCTGCAACAAGCGCACGCCCGGCACCGGTTGCGCCGCAATGGACGGCTTTAACCGCATGCACGCGGTGCTCGGCACCAGCGAGGCGTGCATTGCCGCGCATCCCTCAGACATGTGCGTGGCAATGGCTGCGCTCGAAGCCGCCATTTATACGGAGGGTCCGAAGGGTAAACGCACGATAGCCTTTGCGGACTTCCACAAGCTGCCCGGCAATACGCCGCATATTGAAAACGCTCTCGAACCCGGCGAGCTCATTACCTATGTCGATCTGCCGAAGCCGGTGGCGGGTGCAAAATCTGCCTACCTGAAGCTGCGCGACCGCGCCAGCTATGAGTTCGCTCTGGCGTCGTGCGCAGTGGTTGCGAAGGTTGAGGCGGGACACATTCGCTATGTGCGCGTGGCGATGGGCGGCGTGGGAACGAAGCCGTGGCGGTCGCATGAAGCCGAGGCGGCTCTGCTGGGCAAGCCCGCTACTGCTGAGCATTTCCGGCGGGCGGCGGAAGCCGCGCTGGCCGGCGCCAAGCCGCGTCAGGACAACGCATTCAAGATTGAACTGGGGAAGCGCTGCGTGGTGCGGACTCTCAAAATGGTCACCGCGTAACCGGAACCGAGGAGATGATCATGGCATCGGCACAGATTCCCCACGGCGCAGGCATCATTGGCGCCGTCGTGCCGCGCATCGACGGCCCGCTCAAGACCACCGGGACTGCCCGCTACGCGGTCGATCACAATTTTCCGAATCTTGCTCACGGGGTCGCGGTGCAGAGCACCATCGGCAAGGGCCGCATTCGCACGATCGACACCTCCGTCGCGGCAAAAATGCCGGGCGTCCTGCTGATTCTCCATCACGGCAACATCCAGGGCGTGTTCCGCACCTATCCGCACCAGGAAGATGGCAGCATGGCGGAATCGCGGCCGCCTTTTGAAGATGACAAAATTTATTACTGGGGCCAATACGTCGCCGCCGTTATCGCCGAAACTTTGGAGCAGGCCCGCGCAGCGGCAGAGACGATTCGCCTGGATTACGAAGCGGAAGCCCCCGACGTGCGCCTGGACTTGAGCGCGGGATTCACAGGCAATCGTGAAAGCAGTTGGAAGCGTGGCGACCCCGACCAGGCACTCGGCGCGGCTCCTGTTGTGGTGGATGAGACATACGTCACCCCCGTCGAAACCCACAACCCGATGGAGATGCACGGCACGGTCGCGGTGTGGGATGGACAAGGCTTCACGCTCTATGACGGATCGCAGGGCGTGGTCGGCCATCACACCACCATGTCTGAGGTGCTGGGTGTTCCGCGCGAGAACATGCGCACCATCTCGCGTTTCATCGGCTCCGGCTTTGGCGGCAAGCTTTCCCCGTGGCCACAGTGCACTCTCGCCGCGGCGGCCGCGCGTCAGCTCAATCGACCGGTGAAACTCAGCGTCGACCGCCGCATGATGTTCACGGGCGTTGGGCATCGTCCGCGCACCCAGCAGCGCATCCGGCTGGGCGCAACTCAGGATGGCAAACTCACTGCCATTCGCCACGACTTCTTCACGGAAACGTCGCAGCTCGATGATTTCGTCGAGCACTGCGGGGAGCAGACACCCTTCCTTTACAGTTGCCCCAATCTCGAAGTCACCACCGGCCTGGTGCGCCGCAACGTCGGTACGCCGTGCCCAATGCGGGGACCCGGCGCTGTACCCGGCCTCTTCGCGCTTGAGTCCGCCATGGACGAACTGGCAGTCAAACTCAAGATGGATCCGCTCGAGTTGCGCATCAAAAACGACGCCGAGCGCGACGAGGGCAAGAATCTTCCCTTTTCTTCGCGCCACCTCAAAGAGTGCTTCACCACCGGCGCTGAGAAGATTGGCTGGCGCAGGCGCACGCCCGAGATCGGCTCCATGCGCCGCGACGGCAAAGTCATCGGACTCGGCTTGGGCGCAGCATCGTGGGCAGCGGCGCGCATCCCCTGCACTTCAACGGTTGAGTTGTGCCCCAATGGCCGCGTCTGCGTTCGCTGCGCTACGCAGGACATCGGCACCGGCACTTACACCCTCTTTGCGCAGGTTGTGCATGCCAGGACCGGCGTTCCGCTCGATCGCATCGATGTGTTTCTCGGCGACAGTTCTCTGCCCGACGGCCCCACTTCCGGCGGATCCATGGTCACCAGCGCCATGATGCCGTCAGCCACTGAAGCGGTGAACAAGGCTATCCAGCGCCTGCTTCACATCGCCACGGCCATTCCCAATTCGCCATTCCATGGCGCACACCCTGATACGCTCACCGTCGCAGAAGGCCGCGTCATCGCAAAAGAGCAGCAGCCGCGGGTCGTTGGCGCTGCATATCATGGCAGCGGCAGCCTCACTGCCAATGGCATTGCATTCGAAGAGGTGCTGCGCCTCGCCAATGTCGGCGGCATTCTCGCAAGCGGAACCACCGTTCCGTCCTTTGAAGACCCGAAAGCGAAGCAGTACTCGATGCACTCCTTCGGCTGCCACTTTGCGGAAGTCGAATGGGACCCTGAAATCGCGCGCCTGCGTGTGAGCCGCATCGTGTCGGTCTTCGATTGCGGCCGCATCATCAATATGGGTCCTGCGAAGAACCAGATTCTGGGCGCGGCCATCATGGGCGTGGGCATGGCTCTGCTCGAAGAAACCGTGCACGAACATCGTACCGGCCAGCCCATCAACGGCAGCTTTGCCGATTACCTGGTGGCCACCTGTGCCGACCTGCCCGATCTCGATGTCACCTTCCTTGACTATCCTGACCTGATCGTCAACGAGTACGGAGCGCGCGGCATCGGTGAAATCGGCCTGGCAGGCGTCGCACCGGCGATCACTGCCGCGGTGTATCACGCAACCGGCGTTCGGGTGCGCGAACTGCCCATACGAATCGAAGACCTTTTGCAATCGAAGATTCGCGAAGTCTGATCGAGGTAAGAAAGCATGAGCACGACTCCCGCAGTCTCTGCCCACGCCATTATTGGCAAGCCAACCCCGCGCGTCGATGGGCCTCTCAAGACCACGGGCGCCGCTGATTACAGCGCCGACTTTCACTTCGATCGCATGGCGCACGCGGTGCCGGTGACCGCTGCGATTGCGAACGGGCGCATCACGAAGCTCGATACGTCCGCTGCGGAGAGCATGCCGGGAGTACTGCTGGTGCTGCACCACGGAAACATCGGCCCGCTCTATCGCACCGTTCCCGGAGACGACAGCGCAACGAACAGCGAAGTGCGTTCTCCGTTTGAAGATGAAGTAATCCGCCACTTGGGCCAGCATGTCGCCGTCGTGATCGCGGATACGCTCGAGCACGCCATGGCAGCAGCAGCAGCCGTCCAGGTGGAGTACGAGGCTCAGAAGCCGGACGTCAACATGGAACTGGACGGCTACACCGGTCCGCGCAAGTCCGTCTCCAAGCGCGGTGACCCGGATGCGGCGTTTGCGGCAGCGCCGGTGAAGGTCGACGCCGTCTATGGAACGCCTGTAGAGACACACAATCCCATCGAGTTGCACGCGTCCGTTGCCGTGTGGGACGGCGATCGCGTCACGCTTTACGAGACGACACAAGGGGTCGTGAATTATCGCGTTGTCATGGCGCAGGTGCTGGGGCTTCCGATCGAGAACGTCCGCGTCATCACGCGATTTCTTGGCTCCGGTTTCGGCGGCAAGCTCTTCCCGTGGCCGCATGCCGCTATGGCCGCGGTTGCCGCGCGCAGGCTGAATCGGCCCGTCAAGCTGAGCGTCACGCGCCGCATGATGTTCTCCTCCGTTGGCTACCGGCCCCGCACCGAGCAGCACGTGAAGCTCGGCGCAACCAAAGAAGGCAAGCTGCTGTCTCTGCGCCACGACTACCTCAACAACACATCCATGCTGGACGATTTCGATGAGGGCTGTGGTCTTTCTACCAGCAGCCTGTACAGCGTCGCCAATCTCCAGGTCACAGGCGCGCAACCCCGCCGTAATATGGGCGCGCCCATGTGGATGCGCGGCCCCGGAGCAGTGCCCGGCCTTTACGCTCTCGAAGCCGCCATGAACGAGCTGGCCGACGAGCTGAAGATGGACCCCGTTCAGCTTCGCCTTCTAAACGACACTGACAAGGACGAGAGCAACAACAACATCCCGTTTTCATCGCGTCACCTGCGCGAATGCATTGAAACCGGCGCGAAGAAATTCGGGTGGGAGCGCCGGAATGCCGCCATCGGATCGATGCGCCGCGAGGGCAAGATTCTCGGCTGGGGCATGGCCTCAGCCATGTGGGACGCTGCCCGTATTCCGTGCTCCGCTACCGTCGAGTTCTGCGCCGATGGGCGCCTCTGCGTGCGCTGCGGCACCCAGGACATCGGCACCGGCACTTACACCGTCTTCGCGCAGGTGCTGCATGAGAAAACCGGCGTATCGCTCGACCGCATCGACGTGATCCTCGGCGACAGCAGCCTGCCGGAAGGTCCCATGTCCGGCGGATCGATGGTCACCGGCTCGGTCCTGAACGCCATCGCCTCCGGCACCGATGCGGCCATCAAGCGCCTGCAACAGGTGGCCGCGTCCACTGAGGGCTCGCCCTATCACGGTGTTGAAGCCGCCAACATCGCCTTCACCGGCGGCCGCCTGCACCGCAAAGATCAGGACCACGCCGAAGGTGCGCACTTCGCAGACATACTCATCGCGGGAAAACTCGCCCGCGTAAGCGGTGACGGCAAAACCATCCCCACATGGGAAGATCCAAAATCGAAGGGCTACTCGCTCCACTCCTTCGGCGCGCAGTTTGTCGAAGTGGAGTGGGATCCGGAAATCGCGCGCCTTCGCGTCAGTCGCGTCGTCTCTGTGATTGATGGCGGGCGAATCATCAATCCCAAGGCCGCCGCCAATCAGGTCATCGGCGCGGTGGTCATGGGCGTGGGCATGGGCCTGCTCGAAGAAACTGTCTACGACCATCGCAGCGGCCAGCCCATCAACGGCAGCCTGGCCGACTACCTGATGCCCACCTGCGCCGATGCACCGGATGTCGATGTTACGTTCCTCAACTATCCCGACCCGATCATGGGCGGCTATGGTGCACGCGGCATCGCCGAGATCGGCCTCGCCGGCGTGGCTCCCGCAATCACTGCCGCGGTGTACCACGCCACCGGTGTCCGCGTCCGAGATCTGCCGGTGCGCATCGAAGACCTTCTGCAGTCGCAAGTTGTTTAGAAGAGCGGATAATAGATAGAACACCCCATGACGGACTTCGAACATATCCTGCCCCTCTGGCGCGAACTTGAAAGCGCCGGGGCAGATTACGTGCTCGCCACCGTAGTCGAGGTGCAGGGCTCGAGCTATCGCCGTCCCGGTGCGCGCATGCTTCTCGCGCCCGATGGCCGCCGCGCCGGAACGGTGAGCGGCGGATGCCTCGAAGCTGAAGTAACAAAGAAAGCCTGGTGGCTCACCGAGCGCGGCCCCGTCGTAGAACGCTACTCCACGCTCGAAGACGATGGCGATCTGCCGTACGGCTCAGGTTGCGGCGGCGTCGTGTTCATCCTGCTGGAACGGAGCGCGACGGCACGTCCGCTGCTCGAGACGCTGCACAAAGCCTGGTCCGCCCGCGAGCCGCTGGCCATCGCAACAATTCTTTCGGGATCGCAGATTGCTCACCGCATGTTCGCCGGACCAACCCTGCCCGCCCCTGCTCCGGATTTTGCATCGCCGCGCCTTAAACCGTGGCAGCTGGATCTGCAGCAACTGGCCTTCGCCGCGTTTGACGACCGCAAGCCGCGCGATGAGAGCGTCGTAGTCGATGGGACCGCAGCGCGCGTATGGGTCGACTACCGCTCCGCCCGGCCCGGCCTATGGATCTTCGGTGCAGGCGATGATACGAGGCCGCTGCACAAAATGGCCCGCGAACTCGGCTGGTTTGTGGCGGTCGCCGACGGCCGCACGCACCTATGCACGCCTGCCCGGTTCCCGCTGGCCGATGCAGCGGTTCCGCTGGTGACGGCCGATCTGCCCGCAGCGCCTCCGGCGGAACTCGATCTGCATTCCGGCGACGCCGCCATCCTCGCCACGCACAGCTACGAACAGGACACCCACATCCTGGCTTTCCTGCTCGCGAGGCCGCCGCACCAGCGTCCTGGGTACATCGGAATCCTCGGGCCGCAGCGCCGCACCCGCGAAGCGCTCGGCGACGCCGCCCGCCTCCTTGGCCTGACGCCGACAACCAAACTGGTGGATGAGTGGCTGGAGGGAATCAATGGGCCCACCGGCCTCGATCTCGGCGCCGACACATCCGCGTCCATCGCCCTCTCCATCCTCGCCGAAGTGCAGAAGTCCCTGACCGCCGCCAGCGCCTTGCCCCTGAAAAAACTGCGGGCGATACGGTCCGTTACTGCCGGCTAATCCGCCGCATCCCGGAAGCGCGCCATCTCCTAGAATCGATGTATGCCGACTTCGAATAGTCCGCTTGATGACTTCAACTCCCGCATGTCCGCGTGCGAGCGCTGCAGCCGGCTGCGCGAACACTGCACGAACATTGCGGCTGTGCGCCGCCGGGCGTATTCGGAGTGGGAATACTGGGGCCGTCCTGTGCCTTCATTCGGCGATCCTCAAGCGCGGATACTGATCCTCGGCTTGGCCCCTGGCGCGCACGGCTCAAATCGGACAGGCAGGCCATTCACCGGCGACGGGTCTGGAGACTTCCTGTATCCAGTTCTGCATCAGGCCGGCTTTGCCTCGCAGCCTAAGGCCACCTCGCGCCAGGATGGCATGCGGCTCCATGATCTCTGGATTTGCTCCGTGGTGCGCTGCGCGCCACCCGGCAATAAGCCCACGCCGGAAGAATTGCGCAATTGCGCTCCGTGGCTCGACGAGGAGATGGCGCTGCTCACCAATCTCCGGGTCGTCGTTTGCCTCGGCCGTATCGCGTTTGATGGTCTCCTTGCATGGGCGCGGCGCGGCAACATTCTGGAGAGACGCGCCGGATACGACTTCGGACATGGAGCGGAATTCGTGCTGCCCAATGGACTGCGCGTGATCGCGAGCTATCATCCTTCTTTGCAGAACACGAATACCGGAAAGCTGACGCGACCAATGTTCCTCTCGGTGTTCCAGCGGGCGAAGGTGCTCGCAAACGCGGCAGATCGGGCCATCGCGCGGCGCGCCAAATCAACATCCAAAACGAGGAAAGACTAACCACATGAGACTGATCCAAGTTGCCGATGCGATCCGTTATCCCCATATGACCAGCGAAGAACTGCGCGCAGCGTTCCTCGTCGACGGGCTGTTTACTCCGGGGCGCATCGACTTGGCGTACGTCGATCTTGATCGCACCGTCATTGGCTCCGCCGTCCCGCAGGCCGAACCTCTCATACTCGAAACCGATCCCGATTTGCGCGCGCTCTACTTTACGGAACGGCGCGAGATTGGCGTGCTGAACATCGGCGGCCGCGGCACAGTGCGGGTGAATGACAGCGCATACGAAATCGGCTCGCTCGATGCCCTCTACATCGGCCGCGGCAATGAATACATTAGCTTCTCCAGCGCGAGCGCCGCGCATCCCGCGGAGTTTTACCTGCTCAGCTACCCCGCACATATGGCTTATCCGGTCGCGAAAATCGAGGGCGGCTCGCTTGACGCGACGGTTCTGGGATCGGCGGAAACCGCCAACCACAGGGCAATCCGCCGCCTGATCCATCTCGACGGAGTGCGCAGTTGCCAGCTCGTGATGGGCTTCACCCAGCTCAGTCCGGGAAGCGTGTGGAATACCATGCCGCCGCATACACATATGCGGCGCTCGGAGGCCTATCTCTACTTCAACCTCCCGCAGAACGAGCGCGTTGTACACTTGATGGGCCCCGCCGACGAGACGCGTCATCTCGTCGTAGCGAACAAGCAGGTAATCATCTCACCGGGGTGGTCCATTCACGCCGGCGTGGGCACCGCGAGCTACACGTTCTGCTGGGGCATGGGCGGCGAGAACCAGGTTTACAGTGACATGGACCCGCTTTCCATTGCCGATCTGCTGTAACGCTGGAACCAAGAGGCGATGATGAGATTGACCCGGCTTTTTCAAGCAGCCGCAATGCTGCTTACATTTGGAGTGACTATTGGAGTGTCCGCGCAAACCATGAAATTCGATCATTGGACTCCCGCCCAGCTTATGGACCGGGCGCAGCATCTTCGGCAGCAGGCCGCGCAGGCCGACGGCTCGGCTAGCGAGACGCTCGAAAAGTATCCCCACCACTACACCATGCTCGCGTTTCGCAGTCACAGCGGGGGCGGCGAACTGCATGAGAACTATGCTGACCTGTTCTACATCCTCGACGGAACGGCGACAGTGGTTACCGGCGGAGAACTGGCTGACCGGAAAGCGGCTGGCCTGGGCGAGGTGCGCGGCACGGCTGTGAACGGAGGCTCACGGCAGGACATCAAAGCCGGCGACGTGGTGCACATTCCCGCGGGCATGCCGCACCAGATGCTGCTGCCCCAGGGAAGCACCATCACGTATTTCGTGGTGAAGATTCAGGAGAAGGAATAACCGCCGGGCAGCGTAGAACTGGAGCGGGAGACCGGGATCGAACCGGCGACATTCAGCTTGGGAAGCTGACGTTCTACCACTGAACTACTCCCGCTCTTCGCGATCAGCCACTGCGCGTCCGATCGCGGCTTACTATCCACAACAGTATCGCCGGATCGGCGCGAAATGGCAATCGTTCCGCTCCATGATGCACTATCGCGTGACGATCTTCGGCGACTCACGAATTTGAAATCCAAGCCGCCTACACCTTCAGTACATCTCCATCCCTTGCCACCATCTGATAGAGAACGGGGTTCACAAAGAATCCCAGGAACAACCGCGAGATCAGCCCCGCCACAATCACTATGGCGAACGGCTTCTGCGTGTCGGACCCGATTCCCGTCGAGAGTGCCGCGGGCAAAAGGCCCAGGCATGCCACCAGCGCCGTCATCATAATGGGTCGCAGTCGCAGCAGCGAGGCCTCCCGCGTCGCCGTGCGGATGTCCATGTTCTGCTCGATGCGAAGCTTGTTGATATACGAGACCAGAATCACCGCGGTCTCCACCGATACGCCAATCAGCGCCAGCAGGCCCAGCGCCGACGAGGCGCTGAACGGCGTATCCGTCAGCTTGAGGGCCAGCAGCGCGCCTACCGGCACCGTGAGCACCACTCCGATGACAATCACGATGGGAAACTTGAAATTATCGTAGAGCGCGAACAAAATCATGAAGATGATGAGTACGGCGAGCGGCCCGATGAACGCCAATTGGTGCTCGGCGGCTAGGAACTCGTCGTACTCGCCGCCCCAAGTCAGCCGGTACCCTGCAGGCAGAGTCTTTTGAATGTCCGCAATGGCCTGCTGCCCGGCTTTCACCGCGCTCTCCAGGTCGCGGCCCTCCACGCTGTATTGCACGCCGATATACCGTGAGTTGTCCTCGCGGTAGATAAACGACGCCCCGCCGGACTCCCGAATTTCGGCCAGCGCGCTGAGCGGAATCTGCTGCCCTGCCGAACTTCCCACCAGCAGGTTGCCGATCTGATGCGCGTTTTCGCGAAACTCCGGCTGCATGCGGACCACCAGATCAAAGAGCTTTTCGCCCTGCACCACCTGAGTAGCTGCCTCGCCGCCGACAGCCGCCTGCACAACACCTTCCACGTCGGCCACGTTAATGCCGTAGCGTGCAATCTTGGCGCGGTCCACATCAATGATGAGGCTGGGCTGGCCAAGCTCTCGCACCACGGTCAGTTCCGCAAACCCGGGCACCTGGCTCAGACGCCGCTTGACCTCGAGCGCCGTCTTCTGCAGCACGTTCAGATCGGGCCCGTAAATCTTGACAGCCAGCGCGCTCTTCAGCCCGGTCAAGGCCTCGTCTACGGCGTCTTCCGCCGGCTGCGTGTAGTTAAAAATTACGCCCGGAAACGCGTCCAGCTGCCGCTGAATGTCCGCTTGCAGTTGTGCCTTGTTGTGGATCGACCCAGTCTTCCATACGGAATCGCCATAGGGTTTCAGCCCCACGTAGAACTCATCGTTGAAGAATCCCGTCGCATCCGTGCCATCGTCGGGGCGCCCCAGCTCCGAGCCCACATCCGTCACCATTGGGTACTCCATCAGGATCTTCCGTACTTGCGGCGAAAACTTGCTCGCCGTGTTGAACGAAACCGTATACGGCATGGTGGCGCGAATCCACATTGCGCCCTCGTCCAAGTGCGGCATGAACTCTCCGCCGATAAAGGGAATCAGCAGCAGTCCCGCTGCAAAGATCAGTCCTGACAGCACCAGGGTGGTTCGCGGCCGGTCAAGGCACCAGTCCAACCACACCGCGTATTTCCTGAGAACCCACTCAAACGGCTTGTTCTCCTTCTCGTGCACGCCGTTCTTGAACCACAACGCGCACATCACCGGAACCAGCGTAAGGGTTAGAAGCAGCGCTCCGACAAGGGCGATCGCCACCGTATCCGCCATGGGCTTGAACAGCTTGCCCGAAGGACCGGTGAGCGCGTAAATCGGCAAATATCCGGCAATGATCACCGCAACCGAATAAAAGATCGGCCGGTCCACATCCTTCGCGGCCTTCTTGATCACGTCTTCCAGGTCGTACTGCTGACCTTCCCGCGCGCCCAGTTCCCGGAAGACGTTCTCCACCATGACCAGCGTGCCATCGATCAGAATGCCGAAGTCAATCGCCCCGATCGAGAGCAGGTTTGCCGGAATCCCTTCAGCGTGCAGAAAGATGAACGAGAACAGCAGCGACAGGGGAATAGTGAGCGCCACAATCACCGCGGCGCGCACATTCACGAGGAACGCCATCAGGACCACCAGCACAAGCACCATGCCCATGATCAGGTTGTGCTCCACCGTGTCGATGGTCAGTTGCACCAGGTCGCTGCGGTCATAGTACGGATGCACCTTCACATCCGGCGGCAGAATATGTTCGTTCAGTTCCCTCGTCTTGGCTTCCACGGCCTTGAGCACATTCTGAGTCTGCTCGCCGCGCCGCATCATGATGACGCCTTCTACCGCGTCGTCCTTCTTGTTGAAGCCGAACTGGCCCAGCCGCGGCGCATTCCCGATCACCACTTGACCGATGTCTCCGACGCGCGTGGGCACGCCGTTCTGCGATCCCACGAGAATGTTCGCGATATCCGATGTGTCGCGCACCAGGCCCACACCCGTTACGTAATCGAACTGCTGGCCCTGCTCATAAAATCCTCCGCCCGCGTTCGAGTTGTTTGCCGAGAGCTGCTGCACCACCGTGGGTACGGTCACGTGGTAGGCGTAGAGCTTGGCCGGATCGAGCAACACCTGGTACTGCATCACGGTGCCGCCAAAGCCCGAGTCATCTGCTACACCGGGCACCTGCTTGTACTGCCGCTGTAACACCCAGTCCTCGATCGTCTTGAGTTGCTGCGGCGTGCGATCGGGACTTTCGATTACGTAGCGGTACACCAGCCCCGACGGGCTCGCCAGCGGAGACAGCGTAGGGGTTACGCCTTGCGGATACGTCACTTCGCTCAGTCGCTGGAACACCACCTCGCGCGCGAAGTAATCGTCAGTACCCTCGGAGAACGTCATGATCACATCGGAAAGGCCGTAGAGCGAAATGGAACGCATCACCGTCAGCTTGGGAACGCCGTTCATTTCCACTTCGGTCGGTACTGTCACCAGCCGCTCGACCTCTTCCGCTGAGTGACCCTGCCATTGCGTAATCACTTCCACCATCGGCGGCGACAGGTCCGGGTATGCATCCACCGGCATATCGTGAAACGCAACGGCCCCGCCCACGGCCATGAACGCAACCAGGAACAGGACGATCGGCTTCTGCCGAAGCGCGAATTGAACAATTCGATGAATCATCTCGGCCTGCCCCCTCAGTGCTGCAGCGAATTGGCGAAGTTGAGGAAGAGGCTCCCGTTGCCGACAACCCTATCTCCAGCGGAGATGCCCTTCACGATCTGCGTCTTGTCGCCCTGCATCTCGCCCAGGGCTACGTCGCGCCGTCCGAACTGGTTATCAGCCGTCATCGCATACACAAATGGCTGATTGTTGTCGTCGCGCAGAATGGCCGCGTTCGGCAACGCCAGTGCGTTCTTCAGCACCCCGGCCGTCACCGTCACCGTGCA
>Ga0134126_10004541_pt1 | contig 17356 bp, 20 predicted proteins | sample KB31752_FD_96881 | JGI IMG/M metagenome (GOLD analysis project Ga0134126, IMG submission 96881) | Terrestrial soil microbial communities with excess Nitrogen fertilizer from Kellogg Biological Station, Michigan, USA - KB3-175-2 | ecosystem: Environmental > Terrestrial > Soil > Unclassified ...
AAGGGCGTCCACCGTCCGGGCCGTCTGGGGGAGACGCCAACGGGGGCGAGCAAGATGCTCGCGCTCCCAGGATGGCGACTCGGACGGGGGCGAGCAAGATGCTCGCGCTCCCAGGCGGGATCTTCGGGCCGGAAGCACTACGAGGGCGAGCCGGGTACCCGCTTGCGGGTGTCTCGCGCTCCAAGGCAGGGGCAGCCACCAGAAGAATTGCTTATTGCCGCTCCCTCGGCGGCTGCCTTATAGTAGGAACACATAGAAGCTCGCCCCCACTCCTCAACCCGGCGGGCACGCCGACGATGCCAATTCGGTGCCTGGGCAGTCAATGATGGCAGCCAGCCGCCTCCGGGCTGGCGCGCTCACGAAGGGATCATGATGTTGCGATACAGCTCCTCTTCCGCACGGCCCGCGCGCCCTCGCGCTGCTCGTCGAGTCCCTTCGGGCCGGTATGTACGCGGCCCAATGTGCCGATTTGAGATGATACGGCATTGTCTTGTCCGTGTTAACGCTCGGCGGCCTCCAGATCTCCCCATACGCGCTACACTTACCGTGATGGCGGAGACCGTGACCATTGGGAAGCTGGCCCAGCGGGAGAATACGCGGCATGCCGGTCAACCTGATCTCAACCATTACCTGCCCCACCTGTCGGGGCCGGACCTCCGAGTCGATGCCCACTGATGCTTGCCGCTATGTCTACACCTGTCCCCAGTGCGGATACACCCTTCGCCCGAGAGCGGGCGACTGCTGCGTATTCTGCTCGTATGGCAGCGTTCCCTGTCCCCGAAGCAGTTGGAGCGTGTGGACTGATGCAGGCGCTCCGTCTAGCCTCCGCGCTCTCGGGCTGGGCCGAACGATGCCGCCGGACGCCGCCTTCCGCATGAGCCCAACCGCCAGAGGGCATGGACACGACGCTACCGCTCGCTGAGGTGCGTGGACCCGACGCTAGGGCGTGGGGTCAGCGCGACGGCCAGACCCGCCAGCAGGAACGCACCCGCGCACAACTCAAAGGGTAGCGTGTAGCCACCCAGGTGATCGTAGAGGACACCCGCCAATAGCGGTCCCACGCCCGCGGCAAGCGCCACCGGTACCCCCTGGAGCGCCGTAATCGACCCATAGGCCCGTCGGCCGAAATGGTTCGCCATTACCGCCGCCCGCAACGGGGAGATCGCCCCGAAGGCGCCGCCGTAGACGATGATATAGGCGATGAGCCACCCTACGGATGCCCCATGCAGGAGGAGGACCACGCCGATCGCCTGGGCTGCCAGGCATAGGGCAAGCAGTGGTTGTGGTCCGACCCGGTCGCTGAGCAGGTTGAGGAGGAAACGTCCCGGCAGGCTGGCCAGACCAACCACCCCCACGATAGTGGCGGCCAGAGCGCCGCCATAGCCCTGGCCGATCAGATAGGCGACCGCATGCACCAGGATCACGCTGCTGGCGAGCATGGCCAGCGCGTAGGCTGCGGTCAGGGTCCAGAAGGCTGCTTGTCGCACTGCTTCCTGGAGCGTCAGTCCCGTCAGGGGCGTGGACTGGCGTTGTGGCGCGGTCGTCGCCCCATCGGGCCGCAGACCCAGATCCTCGGGATGGCGGCGTACGAGCAGCGCATGGAGGGGAAGGGCGATCCCCAGCTGTAGCAATCCTAGCACCACCAGGGCGGCGCGCCATCCCAGGTGGGCCGCCAGGCTGCCGGCAAGAGGGACGAAGATCGGTGAGGCGAGACCACCCAGGAGCGTGAGGAGGGCGAGCGCGCCGCCGCGCCGGCGGTCAAACCAATTGGCGATGATGGTGAAGGTGACTGGATAGAAGGTCAGCGCGTTGGCGAGGCCGAGGCCACCCGCCCACAGCAGGTAGAACTGCCAGAGAGCATGGACCCCGGACAGGCCGAGGAGGCTCAGGCCGCCCAGCGCCGATCCGGCCGTCATCAGCAGACGGGCGCCGCGCCGGTCTACCGCGCGCCCGATCGGCACGCCCAGCAGGCCAGCCAGCACCACTCCCAGCGCGTAGGCACCGGAGATGCCTGCCCGGCTCCAGCCGAGGTCATGGTCCATCGGCACTATCAGCACGCCAAATAGATAGTAGGATGTGCCGTAGGAGACCACCGTGGTGATTCCCAACGCCACCACCAGTACCCAGCCATAATAGATGCCGCGTGGCGCACTCGCCCGCCGCGCGGCATCCCTCGTCGCGGTGGTCACTGGCAGCCGCACGTCCCCTCGGCGGACGCGCCACAGCAGGCGGCCTTCTCGGATGGGTCGCAACACGTCTCCTGCTCCGCCGGCGCGCAGCATGACGCCACGGCCTCGGCTAGGGCCAGCTCCCGGACGGGCGCGGGGCGCGGTAACGCCACCGCGAACGGCGACGGGGCGACCAGCGGCGCAGTATCGCACGAGCCGTTCTCACCGGACGAACAGACACCGGCCAACGCTGCCGCCACGGAGCGCACCTGCTCGTAGCCGGTGAGCAGCAGGAAGGTCGGAGCCCGACCGTAGCTCTTCATCCCTACAATATAGAAGTCCCGCTCGGGATGCCGCAACTCTTCCGCCCCGTGCGGCGGCACGGTGCCGCAGCTGTGGACGTTCGGATCGATGAGCCGCGCCAGGGCCGTGGGACTCTCAACGGCGGGATCCAGGCCCAGCCGCAGTTCGCTCACGAGAGAGAGATCTGGACGGAAACCGGTGGTAGCGACGATCTCGTCCACCGGCTCCAGCATGTCGCGCCCGCCCTCGACCACGATGCCCTCCGACGTGTCACGCAGCGCCGTAATCTTGAAACTCGTGACCACCCGCAAAGTCCCGGCATCCACCAACTCGCGGATGCGCCGGCCGAGGGCACCGCGTTCAGCCAGCGTATCGTCCGCGCCCCCACCGAAGACCTGGCCCAGCCCTGGACGGCGGATCGCCCAGGTGATCGCCGTACCCGGCGCCTCGCGCGCTAGCTTGGATCGCGGTGATGGGAGTACGTGAGTGGCCCCAAGGTACCCTCAGGCGCCGCACCCATCGTCACAGCCGCGCCCCCTCTGGTATGCTCCTTCCCGCGACCATTGGGAAGGAGCATACCAGGTGCCGCGACGTGCTGATGTACACTCAGAAGCTTAACGTCCGCGCTCCGTTGACCATCGCTTCCACGGTCGTGGCCGCACCTATGATCTGGGCACCCTCGATCAGCTGCTCCTGAGTGATATGGTGGGGCTTGACACGGGTGCTGGTCGCGCTGGTGACCCCTGTGCCTGCTCTTCCGTCACCCGCGCCCCTCCAGTGGGCTCGCGTGCACAGCTGAGGGCGGCAAGGGCGGTGGCCCACTCTTCCTCACTGGCTGCCCTGCGGGCCTGGAAGTTGATGCCCACCGTTCCGAAACTGGCGGCACTGCTGGACTGCGGCGCGCCGCTGAAGACATCCGCTCGCCAGGTGATGGCGAAGTCCACGAAACCAGCGGCCACGACCGTGGCCTCGAGCTCTGCTTCCAGCAGAGCGCCGGCAATTCAACCAGTCCACAGGTCGATCCGGCGTTTGGCGCTCTCGGGCACCGGCCGCTCCACCAGGATGTCGCCGATCTGCAGCCGTCCGCCGGGCTTGAGCACCCGTGCCATCTCGGCCAGCGCCGCCGGCTTGTCGGGCATCAGGTTGAGCACCCCGTTGGAGATCACTACGTCGGCAAAGCCGTCCATCACGGGCAGCGCCTCGCCATAGCCCTCGCGGAACTCAAGGTTGGTGAGGCCCATCCGCGCCCTGGCATTCCGGGCGCGGGCTAGCATGGCGGGGGTCATGTCCACCCCGATGACCTGACCCGTGGGTCCCGCCATCCGCGCGGCGATCAGGCTGTCAATGCCGCCGCCGCAGCCGACGTCGACCACCCGCTCGCCGGGCTGGATAGTGCCCAGGCTGAGTGGATTACCGGTGCCGGCGAAGGAGGCGATGGCCTCCTCGGGCACGGTACGGAGCCACTCCTCCTGGTAGCCGAGCAGGCGGGCCAGCGGCCTGCCGGTATGAAAGTGGAAGCCACGGCCGGGATCCTCGGCCACGGTGGCGTACTCTGCCTGAATCGCCTGGCGCAGGGCCTGGAGGTCCAGAGCCTCTTCGCCTGCCGCATCTATGTTCATCGGAATCACCTCCTGCTACGCTTCAGTTTCAGTCACCCTACCCGTTTCCTTACATCCGCGCTCCTCCTTTAGATCACGGAGCACTCTAGTTCACCTCTGACCTGCTATCCCTCCTATCGGCCGGTCACGCCGACTTCACTCCGGCCACGACGATGTAGCCGAGATAGGGCACCGCCCGTGCCATCCGCGGCATCAGCCAGGCCATCTTGCGCAGATGGGACCAGCGTGAGAGAACATGGCCCATGATAGCCAGACAGTGCATGAATCCTTCATCGTTCAGGAAGCCTGACGGCGTCATCATCTCGAAGGGTCCGGAGGTGACCTGGATGTCGCTCAACCCTGCCGCCTGGTAGAGAGAAATCCAGTCGTCCAGCGTATCGAACCGCATGCCCGGGCACACCTCGCCGAGGAAGATCCGACGCGCCTCGGCGGTCGGTGGCTTGCGCCAGAAGAACTCGGTCGCGAGCACGCGGCCACCCGGTCGGCACACGCGGATCAGTTCCCTTGCCGCCCGTGGGCGATCGACGAACATCGTCACCGCCTCGGCGATCACGCGATCGAATGCATCGACGGGAAAACGTAGCGCCATGATATCGCCATGCTCGACAACGACCTTTCCTTCAAGCCCCGCGGCCTGACTGTTGGCCTGGGCGCGGGCCAGCATCAGCGGAGCGATGTCCACGGCAGTCACCTGTCCGCCGAAGCGGCGGGCGATCTCGATGGCCGTGGTTGCCACGCCGCAGCCGACGTCGAGCACCTGCTGACCTTCGTGCACCTCTGCCCGTTGGAGCAGTTCCTCAGTCGCGCGTCGTCCGCCTGGGTGAATCAGGCGTTTGCCCAGGACGGCGAAAAAGGCATACGGGTCGAGAGCTGCAATCTCTGTCGCCGCGAGCCGGGGGAATGTCTGGGTGTTCATGGTGTCTCCTCCGATACTCTACACGCCTCATCAAGGATCCTCGCCCTTCCGTGGGCTTCGACCGCTTCTTCATGTCCTGTGGGTGAGGATGATCTCTCTGGTGAATGTCTTAGCGGCCAGTCCCCTGGCACCGAGAGGTTGACCGCCGACCGTGGAGTGCGTCGTAGCGGGGCTGTTTCGCGCAAGCGCCAGAGGGCGACCGCCGCCGACAGCAAGGTGATTGCCGCTACCGTGAGGATGGCGGCCGGGATGCCGGCCACGTCGGCGATGACGCCCGCGACGAGGGCGCCCGCGGCGTAACCCAGATCGCGCCACAGACGGTAGACCCCGACCGCCGAGGCCCTCCAGGATGGATGCGCCACGTCGCCGACCGCCGCCAGCAGCGTGGGATAGACCAGCGCCGTGCCCAGGCCCAGCGCCAGGGCCGTCCCCAGCCACACCATCTCACCGTGGACTCCTGGGATCGCCGCCAGCGCCAGCCCCTGCAAGGCCATCCCCCCCACGATCAGCGGCCGGCGTCCCCAGCGGTCGGAGAGCGCGCCCGTGCCGAGTTGCAGCACGCCCCACGAGAGCGGGTAGGCGGCGGAGATCAGAGCCACGGCGCCGATGTCCAGACCCTCGCGCGCGAAGAAGAGCGGCAGCACGCCCCAGGCCAGTCCGTCGTTGAGGTTATTGACCAAGCCGGCCTGGCTGCATGCGAACAGGTCGCGGTCGCGCCAACTCGCCAGGGCAAAGATACGCCGCGGGGAGGGCCGCTCGTCCGCTCCCCGCGCCGCGCCGGGCCGGCGCGCCTCCAGGCGCATGTGGCCGTGGGTCTCCCGCACGAAGAGCGCGGAGAGCAGCAGGCCCAGGATGGGGAAGACGATGCCCAGCGTGAACGGTCCCTGGCGTAAGCCGTAGGCCGCCGCCAGCGCGCCCGAAGCCAATGTGGCCAGACCCACCGCCCCGTAGCCGGCGCTCTCGTTCAGGCCCAGCGCCAGGCCGCGCCGTGCCGGTCCCACCAGGTCAATCTTCATGTTGACGGTCATCGACCAGCACAGCGCCTGGTTGAGGCCAAGAAGAACGTTGGCGAGGATGATCCAGGCCCAGGCCGGGGCCCACAGGATGATCAGCGGCACGGGCAGCCCAATGATCCACCCGGTCACGAGCACGCTTTTGCGCCCGATGCGGTCGGATAGGTCGCCGGCGAGGAAGTTGGCCAGCGCCTTCGTCACCCCGAAGCCGACGATGAAGGAGGTCGCGGCACTGGCAGAGGCCACGCCGAACTGGTGCCGCGCGATCAGCGGGACGACGGTGCGCTCCAGACCCACCATTGCCCCCACGAAGCCGTTGATGAGCACCAGGAGCAAGAACTGTCCCAGGTTGGCGCGCAAGCCAAGGACTGGGATCCGCGGACCGGGATCAGCGGCGGTGGCTTCGGAGTGTCCCGATGGGAGACGGCGCATCGGTGCCTCACCCAGCCCAGAAGGAGGATGTCACGTCACCGCGCCGGTTGGCCGCCCGGATGCGCTCTTGCTCCGTCGGCGGCGGAGGCAGATCCTCCAGCATGAAGGCAATGAACTCATCGCGGTCGCGGGGTCGCAGTGCATTGTTGAAGCGGCGCTCGAAGCCGATGGTCGAGCTGGGTTTGCCGCTCATGGCCCGCCCGCAGGCCGAACCGGCGAAGTGCGCCGGATAGATCTCCAGGTCGTCGGGCAGGGCGAGCAGCCGTTGCAGGCTGTCGTAGAGTGCCGCCGCGGCGCTCGCGGCGTCCGGGCCGCCCTCGCCGGCGCCGAGGTCGGGCCGGCCGGCATCACCGACGAACAGCGTGTCGCCGGTCAGCGCGAACCAGGGATCCTCGCCGCGGACGCGGTCGCCCACCAGGAGGGTGATGCTATCGGGGCTGTGCCCCGGTGTGTGCAGCACGCGCAGGTAATCGTTGCCCAGGGCAATTTCTTCCCCATGGCGCAGCGTCTTATGCGGAAAGACCACGTCCGCCGCCTCGTGCAGATAGATCGGCGCCCCAGTGCGCGCCGCCAGGTCCGGGGCGCCGGAGAGATGATCGGCCTGTACATGCGTCTCCACGATGGTCTGGATCGGAGAATCAGCGGCCTGGGCCACGGCCAGGTAGTCAGCGACGTGGTCGATGTGCGGGTCAACAACAGCCAACGCGCGCTTGCCGGTGCAGCCGAGGATGTAGGAGGCGCACCCGGTCGCTGGGTGCAAAATCTGGCGAAAGATCATGGTCCCTTTCCTTTCGTCTGTCGGTGTAGCGCGCTCAGGCGCTCGCCGCCCTCGCGTCCTGGTTGATCGGGAAACCGGCCATCGCCCACTCGGGATAGCCCTCCTCATAGCGCGTTGCCGCGTAGCCCCGGCCGCGGAGCAGCGCGACCGCCTCGTCGGCAAAGACGCAGTAGGGGCCGCGGCAGTAGGCCACGACCTCCCGTGCCGGGTCCAGCTCATCCAGCCGCGCCGCCAATTCATCCAGTGGGATCGAGCGGGCGCCCGCGATGTGTCCCTGGCGGTACTCCACGGCCGGCCGCACATCGAGTACCGCGACCGTCCCCTCCCCCAACCGCCGCCGTAGCTCGTCGCGCGAGATCGCCTCCATCTTCTGCCGCTCTCGCAAGTAGGTCGCCACCAGGCGGTCAATCTCGGCCAGTTGGCGCTCGCCCACGAGGCGAAGCGCCGACCACAAGCGATAGACGGCGGGGTCGGCTAGCCGGTAATAGACATGAAGGCCATCCTTGCGACTCTCCACGAGGCGCGCCTGGCGCAGAACCTTCAAGTGCGCCGACGCATTGGCCACGGAGAGAGCAGCCTCCTGGGCCAACGCCTCGACGGGACGCTCGCCTTGCGCCAGGAGGTCAAGCAATTCGAGGCGGCCAGGGCTGGCCAACGCCTTGCCCAGCCGCGCGAACTGGGCGTACATTTGTTCCTTGAAAGCCCGTCGACCCATTCTTCTCACCTCCAGCTATTATTCAATTACTCATTTGAGTAATTGAATAATAGCTGGATCGATGCATCTTGTCAACGGGCCGGCGACGATTGCACGGATCCGACCAGCATGTCGTGGCGTGGCCTGGCAGTCCGCGGCCTACCGTGTTTGCCCGGATACGGGGCGGCAAGATGCGCTTGCCGGTTCACGACACGGGTGGAGGGCGGCTCGGCAAAAAGGACGGCTTCGGCAGCCCACACCGTCCCGCGGTACCCTCAGGCGCCGCACCCATCGCCACAGCCGCAGCCCCCTCGCCCCAGGCGGGCGCCGAGCAGCGCCTCGCGCGCCTCACGGCCCAACCAGTAGAGCAAGGCCAGGGCGGCGAGGCTGTCCGCCCACCACCAGCCAAAGGCGGCGGTAAGCGCCAGCCCCACGAGCAACGTGCCTGCCATGTACGCACAGGTGATCGAGCAAGCGGCATCGCCGCGGAGGGCGGCACTGTTGAGTTGGGCGGCGATTCGCCGCTTGCGGCGGGCCAGGAGGGGCATGCCGATCAGCGCCGCGCCGGCGACGACCAGCCCGGCATAGGAGCGATCGGGCTCGGTATGAGTCAGCAGCGCCGCTGCCGCGGTGACCAGGATGTAGAGGCAGAGCAGCGCAAGCGAGACTCCGGTAATCCAGGCCGCGCGGTTCTCCGTCCACTCGACCCGTTGCAGGCTGCCTCCCCGCGCCTCCGTGATCAGACGCCAGAGCAACGTCCCGCCCGCCACCAGTTCAACCACGCTGTCGAGGCCAAAGGCGGTGAGCAGTACGCTATGGGCCAGAACCCCGGCACCAATCGCGATCACCGCCTCCACCACCATCCAGCCGATGGTGATTTGCTCGATGTGGACGCCGGCGCGCACCGCCTCCGCCCGCCCGTTCGGCGGATCGACGGGAATAGCCTCCAGAACGTGGGCCATGGATGTCTTCCTTGGGCTAGCCGTGCCGCCCATGCACATGTACGCCGTCGATCACCTGCGTGTCGTGCGTGTGCCCCGTATGATCGCAACCATCATGCCCGCGCTCCTCGCGCGCCATGCCGCCGCAATAGAGGTCGTCCGGATCGTGGCGGTCACAGCAGGCATATTCGAACTGAATCGTACTGTGCTGAATCCGGTAACGGTCGGCCAGCAGCGCGTTCACCCGTTGCAGCAGGCCATCGCAGGCGGAAAGCGGGCAGTCATCGACCACCTGTAGGTGGGCCGAGAGCGCGTTCATACCCCCGGCGATGGACCAGACATGCAGATCATGCACATCGGTGATCCGTGGGATGGCCGCCACGTCGCGGGCCAGCCGCGCCACGTCCAGGCCCTTCGGGGTAGCCTCCATGAGAATACCGACCGTCTCGGTCAGGATGAGCCAGGCGCCGCGGGCGATCAGCACGGCGATCAAGAGCGAAATAAGGGGGTCGGCGGCATACCACCCCGTAATCAGAATCACCAGGCCGCCCACGATCACTCCGGCCGAGGCGCCCACGTCGCCCAGCACATGGAGGCGCGCCGCGCGCACGTTCAGGTTGTCGCCGCCTTCCTGGCGGAAGCCAAAGGCGATGTACAGGTTGACCACGATGCCCACGGCGGCGGAGACGAACATGAGCCAGGGAGTTACTTTCTCGGGATGCTGGAAGCGGTTGATCGCCTCGTAGAGGATGAACACGACGATGAGGATCAAGGTAACGGCGTTCGCCAGGGCGGCCAGGATACCGGTACGGTGATAGCCATAGGTCTTGTCGGCATCGGCGGGCCGCGCGGCCTGGGTCGTGGCATACCAGGCCAGGCCCAGGGCGAAGATGTCGGTCAGCACATGGCCGGCGTCAGAGAGCAGAGCCAGGGAATGCGAGAGGAGACCGCCGGCCAACTCGACGACCAGGATCACCGCCGTGAGCAGGAGCGCGATGCGTAACCGCTTCCCGGTCATGCCGTGGGCGTGATCGTGCCCGTGTTCGCCGCTCATCAACCAGCTCGCTCGCCGTTCAGGGTCGGAAGGCCCCCGGCAACCGCCTGGGCATGCCCCAGGTGGGTGAGTCCCACCCGCACCAATAACGCGATATGCGTGTCATCCAGGCTGTAGTAGACGAACTTTCCCGCGCGGCGCGCTTTGACCAGGCGCAACGACCGGAGCACCCGCAAGTGCTGCGAGGCGCCGGATTCGCTGATCCCCGCCACCGCCGCGATATCGCAGGTGCAGAGTTCCTGGCGCAGCAGCGTATGCACGATCTTCGCCCGCGTGGGATCGGCCAGGGCGCCAAATAACTCGGCCAGCGATCGATAGGTGCTTTCCTCTTCCAGCCCCGCGCGCGCGTTCATCACGTCCGCTGGATGGATGCGGCGTACCTCGCACGTCTCGGCGCCGGCGGTTTCCTGGCGCTTCATGGTCATGGATTTCCTTTGCAACGATTGCGTAAACACTTCATTCAAGTATAGCACGAATCCTGGCCTGGCCAATCGGGCAAACTACCAGGTTCATGAAAGTCTACAGTGCCGCGCGCGCCTCCCGTACCGCCCGCGAAAAGGCCAGGGCACGCGCGGTGATCCCGGCCCAATCGCCCGCCGCTACCAGGGCGCGATCCACCAGTTGGCCGCCGGCGGATACCGCGACCGCTCCCGCGCGGATGAACTCACCGGCGTTCGCCGCCGTCACCCCGCCGGACGGCATCAACGGTACCTGGGGCAGCGGTTCGCCCACCGCCTTGATGTAGGAAGGACCAAAGGCGCTGGCGGGAAATACCTTGACGCACGAGGCACCACCCATCCAGGCGGCCAGAATCTCGGTGGGGGTGAGCGCCCCACAGAATACCGGCACCCCGTACCGGCGCCCGGTCTCTAGCACTTCCGGGCAGAGGGTAGGGGTGACCAGCAGTTGTGCTCCCGCCTGGATCGCGGCGGCGGCCGCCGGCCCATCCAGCACGGTGCCCGCCCCGACGATGCTGTCCGGCACCCCATCCCGCCCCGCCCGAATGGCCTCCAGGGCGCCGGGAGTGGTCAGGGTAAACTCCAGCACGGGAATCCCGCCCTCCGCCAGGGCCCGCGCTAGGGCGAGCGCGTCGCTCGCGGCGGCGAGCCGGACCACCGGCAGCACGCCGACCTCCAGGATCGCCGCCACTATCGCATCATGCCTCTGACCGACCGCCATCTCTCTTTCACCGTTTCCGCAGCCATACTTGCCGCACGCTATGATCAGGCCCCTTTTCCAGGATAAGGTGGGCGCGCTCCCGTGTGGGGCGGATGTTTTTCCGCAGGTTGACCCCATTGATCTCACGCCAGATCTTGGTGGCCTCCGCCACCGCCTCCGCGAAGGAAAGGTGGGCGTAGCGGCGAAAGTACGAGTTTTGGTCGCGGAAGACCGAATCGCGCAGCATGAGAAAACGCTCAACGTACCAGCGCTCCAGATCGTCCTCGTCCGCGTCCACGTACAGCGAGAAATCGAAGTAATCCGAGACGAATCGCCCCAACGACGAAGCGGTCTGACCGCCGGCCTGCAAGACGTTGAGGCCCTCGACGATCAGAATGTCGGATCGGTCCACGATCTGCACGTCGTCGCTCAGAATATCGTAGGTGACATGGGAATACTTCGGCGCCTCCACCGGAGACATGCCTGACTGCACCTCGGCCAGGAAGCGGAGCAATCGGCGCCGGTCGTAGCTCTCGGGAAAGCCCTTGCGGTGCATCAAGCCCCGGGCCTCCAGCACCGCGTTGGGGTAGAGAAAGCCGTCAGTGGTCACCAGATCCACCCGAGGATGGTTTGGCCAGCAGGCCAGCAGCGCCTGCAGGATACGGGCGGTGGTGCTCTTTCCGGCGGCCACGCTGCCCGCGATGCCGATGATGTAGGGGACACGCGGCAGGCTTCCCCAAGAAGGTATCGGTGACGGCGGAGAGATCCCGCGAAGCGGCGACATAGAGGTTCAGGAGCCGGGAGAGCGGAAGGTAGATCTCGGTGACCTCGGCCAGGGAGACCCGCTCATTGATTCCGTGCAAGGTCGCCAGATCGGCCTCGGTGAGGGTAAGGGGAGTGGCCGCCCGCAAGCGTCCCCACTCCTCGTGCGTGAAGGTAATATAGGGCGAAAGAGACATCACTCTCCATCCAGCCGGCATTCCGGCGGCGTGGCGCGCTATAGTGGGGAAGGCGACACCGCGCCGTCAGAGGCCATGATAATAGAGAGCGGGGAGAAGGCGCCACTCAGCGCCGTCCGCTACCACCATGGGAGGGCGTGCCTTGAAGCTGATCGCGGCTTGCGACGAACATGATCCGGCTCCATTCTTGGCGAACCTGGCTCGGGCCGTTCCCCTGGAAAGGGCTGACGTGCTCCTGGCCCATGTGATCAACAGCGCGCGCGAGGAGGAGTGGCAGCGGATGGCCGGCCATCATTGGCTGGGGCGCCACTCCGCGCCCCGCCGGCACGAAGGGGTGCGCGAGGCGGAAATGCAGACAGCGCGCGAGATCCTGGAGGAAGCATTGGCGCTCAGCCAGGATTGGCCGGCGGCAAGCCGCCGGTCGGTCGATCTCCAGGGTAATCCCGAACGCGAGTTGGTCCGCCTGGCCCTGACCGAGCACGCCGATCTGCTGGCGGTGGGCCAGCATCGGGTCGAGCTCGGCCCCCACGCGATCGGTCGTTGCGCCCGCTTCGTGATCGACCACGCGCCCTGTTCGGTCCTGCTGGTGCGGACGGAGCCGATCCGCGCCGCCGCGGCCGCACTGCTGGGCCACCGGCTGGATGGACCGAAAAAGGAGCGAGGGCATCCCTAGCGGTCACGATCCAGGGGCGCGGGTCTCCAGGCTCGCTTGGGGTGGCGACGTCTTTTTTCGCATTCCAGGCGCTGTAAGAAGCAGCGCGCCATTGATGAGGAACAGCACGCCAAGGATGACCTGCACGACATTGAGCCATGCCTCATAGCCACAGTCCGAGGAAACACCCGCCGAACAGGCATGACCTTCCGCTGTATCACTGATAGCAAAGCCCACCATCCCCGAGCCAACAAGCATGATCAGGCAGAGGATCAGGCCCAAACTGGCGAATCCAGCAATGACCAAGCGACGCTGCCACACTGACGCGCCGGGGCGCCAATCAGAGCGGCATCCCAGCCGGAGCCAACGAATGGTGAGCACCACCGGTATCAGGGTCGGCACCAGGGCAGGCAGCGTCAGGGTGGCTCCCGATACCCACGCATCCATTCGCGCCTCCTGAATACGCCAAACGTCGGCGGCATTACCGTCTCTTGCGGCTACACAACCCCCGCGAACAAGTCGTGCTCGGCGCCATTGCCCGGCGCGCCCGGCGGGCGGGCCAGCACGAAGCGTTCGGTCCCGCGCAAGATCCGCCCGATTTCGGGTGGAAGGCGGCTCAGGAAGTCATCGGCGCTGTTTTGGGTCCGATGGGCGGCCCAGGCCCGCAGCTTGGTTTCGTAGAGCCGGTCGTCGAGGGGAATGACCGTGGTGATTAGTTCATCCGGGGTGCCCATCTGTTCCGGTGGAATGGTCGCCTGATCCCCGCCGGGGCGAAAATTGATCCCCGCGTTTTCCAGGTAGGCACGCAGTTGATTGCCGGCGCTCCGGGCCAGGGCGCTGTAGTAGAGCTTTTGCGGCGCGTACGGCGACAGCCCTGCCGCCAATTGCTCGGGATAGCAGGCTGGATCGCCTGCCTGCTCGAATGCCTGATTGGTAATCTGGTGGATCGCGATGTGATCGGTGTGGCCATAGCCGCCATTGGCGTCGAAGGTGACCACGACCTGCGGACGCAGTCGGCGGATCTGGCGTACCAAGCGCCCCACCGCTTCCTCGCGGGGCGCCTGGGCCAGGGTGCCGTCCCTATAGTCCAGGAAGGTGAGATCACTGACCCCAAGAAGAGCGCAGGCATCACGCAATTCTTGCTCGCGCGCCTGGCCCAGGGTATCCGGGGTCGCCAGGGCCGGGTCGCTGATCTCGCCTCCCTCGCCGCGGGTGGCGCAGACTAGGGCCACGCGGATCCCCGCGTCGGCATACAGGCGGAATACCCCGCCCACCGCGAACGATTCGTCATCGGGATGGGCGAACACGCCTAGCAAACATTGTTGTTCCACGAACCGCCCTCTTCCCTGATCGCGGTTTCTATCGAGTCACAGAGTACCACCTGGGGCGGCATGGGAGGAGCGCCGCTACGGCATTGGGTCTTGCGCGCCGGCAAAGAGGTCGCCTACCGGCAAGGGCAGCCCCGGCAGGCAATCGAAGGACATAGTCTGGGAATGGTCATACAGCTGGGGTGGCGCGTACTGGCCGGGCTGCTCCAGGCGATAGTGCCGCAGGGCACGGTTGACCGGATCGACGATCGCGTATTCCGGTAAGCCCGCCCGTGCGTAGGCACGCAGCTTCACCTGCTCGTCGTAGGCGCGATTGCTGGGCGAGAGGATCTCAATGATCAGGTCCGGCGTCCCATGGATCCGCCGGTCATGAATGATCGTCGCTCGCGCGGCCAGCACCACCACGAAGTCCGGCTGCACGGGATCGCAGCCGGGCATCAGGACGCCGATCGGGGCGAAGCCGACGCGCGCCAGCTGTTGGTCCTCCGCCGGGATGCCGATATGGCGCACGAGTTGGAGAGTGATGTATTGGTGGAAGTAGCTCGGTGCGGTACTCATGTAGAGGACGCCGGCGATCACCTCATAGCGGTTGCCATCCGGGGGAAGCTTCTCCCAGTCGGCAGCGGTCCACTGTCCCTGTGGCGGGCCGTCTACGATCGGGGCGTCAGTCGCGATTACCAAAGTGGCCATCGGTTGCTCCAGCTTGCGGGGTGATTCTGAGCGGGCGGGCTGCTCCAGCAGTATTGTCGCACATCACGATGCGTTTGGGAGGCGATGGTCTCCTGGTTTCGGACAATCGTATCCATTTTGATCCTCCGGGAGACTTACCGGAGCATCCGCCGTAGCTCTTCGGTCATATGGTGGACCAGATCCGGTCTTCCATGAAACTGAGCCGGGGTACTCTGAAAGAGTTCAACGCGCCATGTGCCGTCGTGCTTCGCGGCGACGAGCGTTTGATGCGCGTTGACGGCGGGGTTAAGATCCGTCTGCCCTGGCGGCACCATGCCAACGATCGCCCGTAGGATGGCCGCTTCGGGACTCAGCGGACGCACGCTCTTGACTTTGCTCACGTAGGGGGCAGTGACATGGTCGGCAAAGATCCGTCGCAGAGTAGAGGTGATCTCCGCTCGCCCGGTCATCTGACTGCCGTCGAATCCTATGACCTCGCCGTCCTCGGCGAACGGAGCGGCAAAGGCATCAGCGTCACGCTGGTTCCAGCCATCCAATATCCGTTGATAGAGGACGCGAACTTCGGTCTCATCGGAAAAGGGGACGTCTTCCTGTTCATATTGAGTGGAACTCATGGTTGATGCTCCCTTCTACTCCCATCGCGCGGCGGCGTTCACCCGCTCCAGCGCCAGGGTAAGCACGCGCGTTTCCTCGTCGTCCAGCAGGACGGCGAAATGCGTCTGGATGCCGTGTGCGTACACCGGCCAGGCCCGGCGCAGGGCCTCCCGTCCGCGATCGGTCAGCACCGCGTAGGCGCCGCGGCGGTCGGTCGCCGCGCGCTCACGGATCAGCAGGCCCTCATTCTCCAGGCGATCCAGCACGCGGGTAAGGGTGCTGCGGCTGAGTACGATATGGCTTGCCAGCTCGTGCAGGCGCAAGCGATGGTCCGGCGCCTCCAGCAAGGCCACCAGCACGTCGTAGGAGCCGAGCGGCAATACATCCGCCGCCGCCATTTCGCGCTCGATGCGGTCGATCAGCGCCGCATGGGCATTGAGGAAGGCCCGCCAAGCCGCCAGGCGCATCTGATCCGGTTCCTCGATCATACGCCCAGTGTAACTGGAGGAAGGGCCGGAATCAACTATTGCAAATAGAATTATCTCGTGCTATAGTGGATTTAGTTGCACATACAATCAGTGCAACTGCAACTAGATGGGATACGGGCGCGCATGAGGATGGCTCGGCGCGGAGTCCTACGCTCGATCAGCAACCAGGAGAGAGGGAGATGAAAGTTCCGTTGTGCCGCGTTGATGAGATCCCCGACGAGGGAGCAAAGACTGTCGATTTCTTCGGCCGTGAGGTGCTGGCCCTGAAGGTGAACGGGGGCCCAAAGGCGATCATGAACGTCTGCATGCATCTGGGCGGGCCGCTGCGGCAGGAGGGTGATACCCTGGTCTGCGCCTGGCATGGGGCCGAGTTCACCCGTGCCGATGGACGGCATCTGGCCGGTCCCGGCCGGCCCGACAGTCGCCTCCTCACCTTGCCTACCCGCGTCGAGGACGATGTGCTGACCTACGTGTATGCGGAATAGGTGGGAATGATCGGGCTAGATCGGCCCCCAGACTATGATTGGGATCAAAATCGGATTTTAGGGGCGCGGGTCTCCAGACCCGCTTGGTGCGACGACGGATCGTCATCCGGGGAGTATGATGGATACCGGTGGTTGGGTGCGAAGGCGGGTCTGGAGACCCGCGCCCCTAAACGCTCTCCCCAGGATGGGGTGCCGCTCACCCCATCTCCACACGAACCGTGGTCGCCACGATCTCCCGCTGCCGGTAGACCGCGACGGCGCCCTCAAGCCTCACCGTCTCCTCCGCCCTGATGTCGGCCGCGGAGGCGCCGACCGAGAAGGTGAAGTCACCCGGCTCGACCACGAAGCGCATCTCGGGATCGAAGAAGGCCAGACGCGAGGGATGCACGGTAAAGGTCAGGCGGACGGTTTGGCCCGGTTCCAGCCCCACGCGGGCGAATCCCAGAAGCATGCGGTCGGGCCGGGCGACCGAGGCCACTTCGTCGCGGCCATACACTTGCACGACCTCCGTCGCGCACCGCTTACCGGAGTTTCGCACCACGACCACCACCTCCACGGGCGCGGTCGTGGCGCCGGCGTGAACCGAGAAGCCACCATAGGTGAAGGTCGTGTAGGTCAGGCCGTGACCGAAGGGGAACAGCGGCGAGGTTGGGGAGTCAACATAATCGCCGAGCATCATCACCCGATCGCCGCCCGCGCGCCGGCTTGCATGGACCGGAAGCTGGCCGACCGAGCGCGGCAAGCTGACCGGCAGGCGCCCACTGGGGGACGCGGCGCCGGTGAGAACGTCGGCCAGTCCGTTGCCGCCTTCCTCGCCGGGCGGGAATAGATACAGCAAGGCATTCGCGTTCGCCGCCACCCGCGCGAGAGTATGCACGCGACCGCTGAGCACCACCACCACCAGCGGCGTGCCGGTCGCGGCGATCGCCTCGACCAGCTGTTCTTGCACGCCGGTGAGGTCGAGATTAACGGCGTCGTTGAACTCGCCCACGGTCGCCGGGCGCATGAGGCCGCTCTTTCCGGCCACCACTACGATGGCCGCCTCGGCCTCCCTGGCCGCCGCGACCGCCTCGGCAAAGCCGGA
>Ga0134126_10004542_pt1 | contig 17354 bp, 14 predicted proteins | sample KB31752_FD_96881 | JGI IMG/M metagenome (GOLD analysis project Ga0134126, IMG submission 96881) | Terrestrial soil microbial communities with excess Nitrogen fertilizer from Kellogg Biological Station, Michigan, USA - KB3-175-2 | ecosystem: Environmental > Terrestrial > Soil > Unclassified ...
TAAAAAAAGGCGGCAAGATCATCGTCAATACCGAAGGTTTCGATACCAAAAATCTCCGGCTCGCCAATTATCCCGACGGTGTCAATCCGCTGGAAGACCATTCGCTCGATAACTATACGGTCTTCGAGATCGACGTTACGAAAATGACGCGCGAGGCGCTGAAAGATATTCCCCTGGGGACCAAGGAGAAGGACAGGGCGAAGAATATGTTCGTCCTTGGTTTCCTGTATTGGATGTACAACAGGAGCATGGATTATACCATCCAGTTCCTCAAGGATAAGTTCGGCAAGAAGCCCGATATCCTCGAGAGCAATGTCCGGGTACTCCAGGCGGGTTACTCTTTCGGCGATACAACCGAAACCTTTACCACCACCTACAGGGTGGAGAAGGCGAAGATGGCGCCCGGAGTGTATCGCAGCGTCATGGGTAATCAGGCGCTCGCTTTAGGATTGATCGCCGCCTCGCAGAAAAGCGGTCTTCCGCTCTTCCTTGGCTCCTATCCCATCACACCGGCCAGCGATATCCTTCATGAGCTGAGCCGTCATAAGTCTTTTGGCGTACGCACGTTCCAGGCAGAGGATGAGATCGCGGGGATCACGTCCGCCATCGGCGCCGCCTACGGCGGCGCCCTGGGGGTCACGACCACGTCGGGACCTGGAATGGCGCTGAAGGCCGAGGCCATGGGTCTGGCCGTCATGCTGGAGATCCCTTTGCTGATCTGCGATATCCAACGGGGTGGTCCTTCCACCGGTCTCCCCACCAAGACCGAACAAAGCGATCTTCTACAAGCCTATTACGGCCGCAATGGCGAATGCCCGATGCCCGTCGTCGCCGCCTCTACTCCCAGCGATTGTTTCGATGCCGTCTATGAGGCCGCACGCATCGCCCTTCAGCATATGACCCCCGTCATCTTCCTCAGCGACGGTTATATCGCCAATGGCGCCGAACCCTGGAAATTCCCAAAGAGCGCGGATCTTCCCCCTATCACTGTCCAATTCAAAAAGGGTCTCAGCGAAGGAGAAGAAAAGTTCCAGCCGTACTTGCGGGATGAGAACCTGGTACGCCCCTGGGCTATCCCGGGTACGCCGGGTCTGGAACACCGCATCGGAGGTCTGGAAAAGCAAAATATCACCGGCAATGTCAGCTATGATCCGGAGAACCACCAGCAGATGGTGAAGATCCGCGAGGAAAAAGTGGCTCGCATTGCGGATGACATACCTCAACAACAACTGGACAGCGGTCCCGACAAAGGCGATCTTCTGATACTCGGCTGGGGAAGCACCTATGGCGCCATCAAAAGCGCTGCCGCCCAGCTTCAGGAAGAGGGATATTCGGTGTCGCATGCGCATCTCCGCCATCTGCGGCCCTTCCCGTCCAACTTAGGAGACCTGCTTCGCCGTTACCGGCAGGTATTGGTCCCCGAGATCAACAATGGGCAGCTGATCAGGATCATCCGCGATCAATTCCTGATCGACGCCAAAGGTTTTCAGAAGGTGATGGGCATCCCCATTACCAAGACCGAATTGGTGATGAAGATCCGCGAGATGCTGGGTGGAAGTAATTAAGGCGCACCAACGAATGCGGTATGCAGCGGCGAACTGACCTTTCCGATGTCTGTCGTCACCTTGTCGATGAAGGCGAACTGATCGGCAATGGGTTTCAATTCCTTCACCGCATTCACGCGGCTATTCAATACCCTCCACGGCTCTCTCGAACCCGATCGTTGCAGGACCGGTAGCGCATTCTTCAGCAGACCTACGGTATTTTCCAAACGGACGGCAATGTCGTCGACCACCGGTTGCCATGCCGCGTCGATATACCGGGCCGGATCGGCCCCGGCGGCCCTGACGGTTTCCGCATAATAAGCCAGCGTAGCCACATGCGAAGTCAGCATGTGATTGGAGACGACGAACTGGTGCATGTCGGTCACATTTTTCTGTCGGCTGCGGGGTTCGGACAACATCCGGGAAAGCGCATCGGAGAGATTGGCCAGACCTACAAAAGCATTTTTGCGCGAAAGTTTATACCGTTGAACGCTGACCGGCCTTCCGGTGAATGCGCCCGCTACGTCCCTGAAGTAAGCAATGTTTGCGTTGATGGCGGCCGTCATGAAATCAAGGATCTGCTCGTGCTCCCAGGATGGAATAATGAGGATGTTCGCGAAAAAGGCGATGACCGATCCGATCAATGTGTCGATAACGCGTTCGGTCAGTATGGTACGGAAATCCACGGGATACAAAAGATGAAACAACAATAGCACGTAGGGTGTCATGAGGATCACGAACACAAGGTAGTCGATCCGGAGCACGGTGTAACAGGCGATCATAAAAACGATCATCAGCACGAATAATACGTCCCGGTTATGGATAAAGTAGATGAGCAGAAGTCCTATCAACGCGCCCACCAGCGTGCCAACCAGGCGCTGAAAATTGCGCTTTTTGGTAAGGCTATAGGCTGGTTTGAGGATGACGATCGCGGTGAGCATGATCCAATAGCCATGTCCGACGGGCAGGAACCGGGAAATGATATAGGCGGTGAGAGTGGCGATGCTGACCCGCAGCGAATGCCGGAAGATATTGGACCGGATGGTCAGGTTGTCTTCGATGAGCCCGCGGCCGACCCGCTGATGGGCCACAAAGGCATCGAGCTCGATACCCGGATCGAAACTCGGGATGAGCTTGCGGTCATAGGTCGTATACCCATGCAGTGTATGAAGTCGGTCGGAAAGATCTTCGATACTGTCGAGGATATTGGCCAGATCGAGAAAGGCATCCGCATTATCCGCGGTACGATGCCCGCTGCTATACCGTTCGAGGTGCGTGCGGAAAGCCCCGATCCGCTCCGATAAAGAGGTATTTTCATTGGAAGCCTTGCCGCTCATGACGGCGATACCGATCTCATCCAGCTCGGCCGCCAGATCGAGGATCAGCGACCGGCACTCCTGCATGAGGGTGGTCCCGTCGAAGAGACGGTGCAGCTTTTGATAGTCCTGCTGTGAGGTCATGATCCTTTCGAACAGATCGATAATGTCCAGGAAGATCATCATCAGCACCCGCCCGATATTCGTGGTCTCCTTTACGATATTCCGGCTTTTGAACAACAGCTCTCTGAGGAGATCCTGTTTCTGATGAACGGTCACCTGGCTATCCAGCAGCCGGTGGTATGCCTCCTCATAATCGGCATGCGGGGCATAGAAGGATGCTTTTATCCGCAGGTATTCCGCAGTCGCCTGCATGCAGTCTCCCAAGGCCTGTTGCACCAGCTTGTAAGGCCGGAAGCTATAGAGCAGGAGACTGAGCAAGGTGTACCATACTCCCCCGGACAGCACGTAGACCGCATTGACAAAGCTTTCGGCACCGCTTCTGGGTCGCGCCACATTCAGCACCATGACCAACAACGCATTGATCCCGATCGAGCTTGCGCGTGTGCCGTAAATGCCGATAAAGGAAAAGACAAAACAAAAGATAAAGACCAGCGCGCCCGTCAGCACATCCGAAGGGGAAGCCAGGCCCATCAGCCAGGCTACAAGAAAAATGATTAAGATGCAGGCTATCATCCCATTACGCCGGTGATGGATGGGGCCGGGGTTGTCCGTATTGCCCACGCACATCGCTCCGATGGAAATGGAGATGCCGGCGGCAAGGTTATGGAAATAGCCGAGGAGAATGGCCGGCAGAGTAATTCCCATGGTGATCCGGATGGCGCCGTTAAAGTAATGGCTGTTAATAAAACTCTTATATTGTCGGACATAATCCATGCTGCTACCAAAATATTTTGCTTCGTCTTTGCGCCTTCAAGAAAAATTTTCTTTCCTTCGTATTATAACCCGGTTGGGCCGGCCATTACGCCGCAACCGCTGCCAAAATCATGAGAACGCTGCCTTTGATCCTATTGACCACTTTATCCTTCCATATCCTGCATGGGCAGCAGATAACAGGCGTCGTGCAGGACGATCAGGGTAAACCATTAGCCAGCGCTTCGATCGCCCTCGAAAAGGCCATAGATTCCTCGGTCGTGAAATTAAGCATTTCAAACCCAAACGGGCAATACGCGTTTGCTCCCGTCACCGCCGGCCGTTATTTCGTCTCCGTCACTCACATCGGTTATCAACCGGGGAGATCGGCCGATTTCGAAACGGGCGGGCAGGGGACCTTCCCGATGTCGGAGATCCGGTTAGCGCCTTTATCAGGGCAGCTGACACAGGCGGTCGTCGAGGCGGGAAAACCGCTCGTCGAGGCGAGGACCGACCGGATCATCCTCAATGTGGAAGGCAACATCAATGCCATCGGTTCGGACGCTCTCGAGCTGTTGCGGAAATCACCCGGCGTCACGATAGACAAGGACAATAATCTGAGCCTCGAAGCGCGAGGCGGAGTACAGGTATTCGTCGACGGAAGGCCAACCTATCTTTCGGGGTCCACTCTTGCCGGCTATCTTCAAACGCTACCCTCCTCGCTGATCGAATCCATAGAGATCATCCCGCATCCCTCCGCACATTACGATGCCGCCGGGAGCGCCGGAATCATCAATATCCGGCTGAAGAAGAATAAGGCATATGGAACCAATATGACCGTTAGCGCCGGCTATAACATCGGCATTTATGGCAAATACAACGGCTCCGTATCCCTGAACCACCGCGATGCACACCTGAACGTCTTCGGCGACTATACCTACAACCATTCGATCAACGAATCGTTCTCCACGATGTACCGCGAGCAGGCCGATACGGCTTTCAATCAGCAATCCACCCTGATGACGAAGACGGGAACGCATAGCTACCATGCAGGACTGGACTGGTTCGCGGACCAACGAAGTACGCTGGGTCTCGTCGTGAGCGGATCGTCCACCATTCATACCGTACAGACCGCCAGCAGCACTTCCATCGTCGATATACCCTCAAACAGCACCGATAGACTCCTCGTAGCGAATAACCATACCGACGAAACCCGGGACAACGTGAATGCCGATCTCAACTACAGGTATGCCGACAGCGGCGGCCATGAGCTCAACGTCGATATGGACTATGGTCAGTACCATCTGCGTGGCAACCAGCTCCAACCCAACGACTATTACGACCCGACGGGTAAACAGCTGCTCTACAGCAATGTCTATAATATCGTCTCACCTACCGATATCCGGATCTATAGTGCAAAGGCGGATTATGCCACCAACTTCGCGAAGGGGCGTCTCTCTCTGGGTTTGAAAAGCTCGTTCGTGACAACTTCCAATATTTTCCGGGAGGATGACGTCTACACATGGGGCACACAGCGCGACAGTCTCAGCAGCAACATCTTCGATTACCGGGAAAACATCCATGCAGCATATGCCGATTACAAACGCACGGTCAGGGGATGGGACATTCAGGGTGGTATCCGCGTGGAGAATACCTTTTCCGAAGGGACGTCGACCGGTTACCGGGAGCCGGAGGGGTATATCCTGCCTATGGGCGTGCCGCATCATTATGTCCCCTATGACTCCGCTTTTAAACGGAACTATACCGATCTTTTCCCCAATGTATCGATCACCTGGAACACCCATCCCGCCAACCGATGGACGTTGAGCTATAGCAGACGGATCGACCGGCCGGCATACCAGGATCTTAATCCGTTTGAATTCAAGATCGACGACTATACGTTTTATAGGGGAAACACGAGACTGCTGCCCCAGTACACGAACAGTATGGGGCTTTCCTGGCTGTACAGGCATAAGTTTTCCGTCTCGCTGAATTACAGCCATACCAGTGATGTGTTCACGGTACTCGCGGACACCACCGAAGTCTCGAAGTTGATCGATGAGCGGGAAAATCTGACGAGCCAGGATGTCGCCGGCATGACGCTGAGCTATCCGTTTACTTATAAATGGTATAGCGTCTACGCGAGTGTTACCGGAGCCTATATCAGGAACAAGGCCGATTTCGGTCCGGGCAGGGGAATCGATCTGGGCATGTTCAATATGACGGCTTATTCGCAGCACAGTTTTCGGTTCGGAGGCGGCTGGACGGGGCAGCTGACAGAATATTACAGCGGGCCGACCATCGTGCAGGCAACACTTCGTTTCCATTCGCTGTGGAGCCTGGATGCGGGACTTCAAAAGACCATCTTAGGTGGCAACGGCAGTTTCAAGGTCTCGGTCACCGATATCTTTCACACCCTGAACTGGTCGGCCACGAGTGAGTTCGCGGGACAATATATCCGGACGGCCGGGGGGTATGAAAGCCGCCTGCTCAAATTGTATTTTACCTACCGGTTCGGCAACCGACAGTTGAAAGCCGCGCGGCGCCACAGTAATGGCGATGAGGAGGAGACCAAACGCGTGGGGAGTGGTAGCAACTGATTTCCTATCTTCGCGGCTATCATAGCCACTATGCAAACGATCATCGACGAGATAAAAAAGCTGTATACCGACTTTGCCGGTGCCATCGCCCCTTTGACAGGATTGGAGAAGATCCCGCAATCCGGCAGCAATCGCATGTATTTCCGTGTCCTGACCGCTACGGGTTCCTGCATCGCCACCTATAACGACAATATCCGCGAGAACAGTACCTTCGTTCATTTCAGCCGGCATTTTCGCGCAAAAGGCTGTCCGGTACCGGATATCTATGCCATCAACGACGAATTCACTATCTATCTCCAGGAAGATTTCGGAGACCTATCGCTGCTCGGAGAGCTGGAGAAGCAGGGACATAACGATCGGGTATATGCGTTTTTCCGGCAGAGCCTGGAACAGCTGGCGCGTCTGCAGATACTCGGGGACGAAGGACTCGATTACGCGCAGACCATTACCTCACGCGAATTCGGCAAACAGGCAATTCTCAGCGATCTGCTTTATTTCAAATACTATTTCCTCGACACCCTTCAGATCCCATATGATAAGGAAAAGCTCATCGACGATTTCGAAGCGCTGAGCACCTATCTCACGCATGTCGATCATAAATATTTCATGTTCCGCGATTTCCAGAGCCGTAACATTATGTTGCGGGAAGACAAAGTGCATTTCATCGATTTCCAGGGCGGGATGAAGGGGGCGATACAATACGACGTGGCCTCACTGTTGTGGCAGGCCAAGGCCGAGCTGTCCGATGAATGGAAGGACAGTCTGCTGGAAGATTATATGGATGTCGTGGAGGGATTGCTGGACAAAAAGATAGACCGGACGCGGTTTATCAGTCAGTACAACGGATATGTCCTCATCCGTCTGCTGCAGGTGTTGGGCGCCTATGGGTTCCGTGGCCTTTTTGAAAGAAAAGCGCATTTCCTGATCAGCATACCGCTGGCCCTCCGCAATTTCAAATGGTTTCTCGGGAACAAACAGGTGGGCATCGTCATGCCGGAGTTCGAGCGGTTGCTGGGGCTGATGGTACGCGACCAGATCATCGCACGCTTCGAACCGGTTCAGGCCGACGAACATACGCTGCTGGTGGTGCACATCAACAGCTTCTCCTATAAGATGGGTCTGCCTCCGGATAAATCCGGCAATGGAGGCGGTTTCATTTTCGACTGCCGCGGCCTCCTGAACCCCGGGCGAGTGGAGGAGTTCAGACACCTCACCGGACGGGATAAGCCCGTGAAAGACTATCTCGAGCAGCGGACGCGGATGCCCGATTTTCTCAATAGCGCCTTTGATATCGTCGATATCTCCGTGGAGGATTATATCCGGCGCGGGTTCGAGAGCCTCCAGGTGAGCTTTGGCTGTACAGGGGGGCAACATCGTAGCGTCTACGCCGCCGATGCGCTTGCAAGACATCTCCGCAACAAGTTCCACGTCAGGATCGATCTGCATCATATCGAACAGGAAGCCAAAAACTGGGATAACTAGATCCGCGCCTATGTACTATCTTCTCTTTGGTATCTTGTACCTCCTTTCCCTGTTGCCGATGTGGTTGCTTTACGGGTTTTCAGACGGGGTGGCATTTTTGTTGTATGCCGTGATCCGTTACCGGCGGTCGGTGGTGATTGGCAATCTGCGGATCGCCTTCCCTGAAAAGACAGATGCCGAACGGCTTCGCATCGCCCGGCGTTTTTACCGGAATTTTACCGATAATTTCCTGGAGACCATCAAGCTGCTGTCGGCCAGTGACGCTTTTCTGCAAAAGCGTCTCGTTTTCGATAACCAGGAGTTGCTGGACCATTACTATGATGAAGGCCGCAAGCTCCAGGTACATTTAGGGCATTTATTCAACTGGGAGGTCGGAAATGTCGCCATGGCATCGAGGACGCGCTATACCTGGATCGTGGCTTATATGCCGATCGAGAATAAAGCGATCGAACGGCTGTTCCTTCGTTTGCGCGGCCGGTCGGGCTCGGTCCTGCTGCCCGCTACGCGGATGCAACGCGAGATATTGCCTTATCGAAATGTCCAATACATGCTTGCGCTGGTGGCCGATCAGTCACCCGGAGGACCCGAAAACTCCTACTGGCTGAATTTTTTCGGTCGTCCCACGCCTTTTATCCGGGGTCCGGAACGCGGCGCCCGTATCGCGGATATCCCCGTAGTTTTTGTAAGGTTCTATAAAATCAAACGCGGTTATTATCGGGTACAGCTGACCACGATCGCCGATCATCCCCGCCAGCTGCCCGAAGGGGAGCTGACGTGCCGCTACCGGACTCTCCTGGAAGACGCCATACGTCAGCAACCCGATAACTGGCTTTGGAGTCACAAGCGATGGAAATATGGCTGGACGAAGGAGCTTGAGCCTTTCTGGATCGACGGAGAAAAAAATATTCCGTGATTAACGAAAGGCTTTAGGGCATCTCAGGAAATTATAATAAATTTACTAAAGGCATACATTTACCCCTTAAACAGCCGAGGGAACATGACGCTTCCCGTAAATACCTTATCCGTGCCCGGTGGAAGGTGCAGGTGGACTGATTAGTGACTACTACCTAAACCTAAACCTAAACCGGATGATACCTTCTAAACCAGGAGTGGTGCTTGTGGATGACCATGCGCTGCTCCGAAGCGGACTCGCCAGCCTTATACGCGGTTATGGCAAGTATGATGTCCTATTTGAAGCCTGTCATGGAAAAGACCTGATCAGGCAATTAAGAAATTCCCGCCGCCCCGACATCATTCTCCTCGACATCAATATGCCCGAAATGGACGGTTACGATACGGCCTGCTGGCTTCGGCGTAATTGTCCGGAGACAAGGGTTCTCGCACTATCCATGTACGATGCGGACAACTCGATCCTGCGCATGCTGCGGAATGGCGCCAGGGGTTATATCGTCAAGGACTCCGGTCCCGGCGAGCTGAGGCTTGCGCTACAGTGCGTGATGGAGAAGGGCTATTATTATTCCGACATGGTAACGGGCAAATTGATCCATGCGATGGGCCAGCTGGATGAACCGGACATAAGGGTCCGCAGGATGCATCCGCTGAATGACAGAGAGCTGGAATTTATCAAGCTGGTATGTACCGAGTGGACCTATAAGGAGATCGCGGACCGGATGTATCTCAGTCCGAGGACCATCGACGGCTACCGGGATGCCTTATTCGAAAAGTTGAATGTCAGGACGCGCGTGGGATTGGCGATGTATGCGGTCCGGAACGGGCTCGTGCATATCGACTGAGCGGACCCGTGGTCCGTTCAGTTCAGCACACTATTTTCCTTGACGATCTCGACGCCTTTCTGGTCCTTGATCCTGCTCCACCCGCCGGTAACATTCCGGAGATTGTGGATGCCCTGACGTTTGAGAAGCGAGGCAGCGATGATGCTGCGATATCCCCCGGCACAGTGTACATAGAGGTTAAACTTTTCATCCAGGTTGGCCATGCTGCCGGGATCGGCGAGGTCCTGCAAAGGAATGTTGATCGCATCCCGGACATGTCCATCCGCAAATTCCGCTTCCCGTCGTACATCGAGAACGACCAGGTTCTGATCGAACGGAATGTCCATAGCAAGCTCGTCCGGCTCCACATCGATGATCATATCGATCGGCTCCCCCGCCTTTCGCCACGCAGGATAACCACCTTCGAGATAACCTTTCACTTTGTCGAAACCGACGCGCGCCAGCCGGATGACGGTTTCTCTCTCTTCTCCCTGTTCCGTGACCAGTACGATCGGTTTATCGAAGGGTAACAGGCTACCGGCCCATTCCGCAAAACGTCCGTCGAGACCGATGCTTATACTACCGGGGACAAATCCCGCTACGAAGACATCCGATTGCCGGGTGTCGAGCAATATCGCGTCTTGTTTGATCCAGTCCTTGAACGTGGCCAGTTCCAGCGGGTGGACACCGGCTTCAAGGACTTCGTCCAGGCTTTCATAGCCCTCCTTATTGATACGCGCGTTGATGGAAAAATATTGAGGCGGCGTCAGCAGCCCTTCCGTCACGGCCTTGATGAAAGATTCTCTCGACTGCTCCTGCAGCGCATAGTTGGTTTCCTTTTCTTCCTTCAGAGTGCTATGCGTGTTCGGGCCGAGATTTTTGCCGCAGCTGCTCCCGGGACCATGTGCCGGATATATGATCAGGTCGTCGGGCAGGGAAAGAATTTTTGCGCGGAGCGAATCGTACAACATTGCGGCCAGCTCTTCCCGGCTTAGGTTGCCGCTGCTGAGATCGGGCCGTCCGACATCGCCGACGAAAAGCGTGTCGCCGGTAAACAGGGCATAAGGACTACCTTCCGGCGTGCGTACGAGGTAGCAGGAAGATTCTATCGTGTGTCCGGGAGTATGAAGGACCTCGATGGTGTTTTTCCCCAGATGGAAGATCTCCCCGTCTTTCGCAAGATGGATCGGGAAATTCGTTTCCGTCTTTGGGCCGTAAACAATGGGGGCGCCGGTGGCCTTGGCCAGATCGAGATGTCCGCTGACGAAATCGGCGTGGAAATGTGTTTCGAAGATATATTTGATGGTCGCCTTGCGTTCGGCCGCGAGCCCGAGATAGACATCGATATCGCGTAGCGGGTCGACTATGGCCGCTTCTCCTTCGCTTTCAATGTAATATGCCGCTTCGCTGAGACACCCGGTATACAATTGCTGAATGAACATAGCCTTGCATTTGGAGCAAAATTAGGCAATTTCCGCAGCCTGTTTTGTCATTTTGCCGACAGCCCGCAGAGCCCCTGGATCCAACGGCGAGCAGATGTTAATCGATCAGCTCATCCACGCATTTCATGATCTCGCTGAGACGATCATGATTGATAATGTAATAGATAAATTTTCCGTCGCGTTGGGTCTTCACGATGCCGGCCCGGCGGAGGATAGCAAGATGCTGTGATGCAACGGATTGTTCGAGGCGAAGGTGTACGTAGATCTCGGTGACGGTGAGTTTTTTGTTTTCGTCCAGGAGGCGGATGATCTGTTGGCGTAATTTGTGATTCAATGCTCTCAGGATCAGGGCGCCTTTCTTCAGGTTCAAAAAATCAACTTTCACAGGAGCGCCATCGGAGCCCTCTGCGTTTACTACCATCCAATAGCTATTATTGTTCATCGTTAAGCTCATGAGCGATTACCATTTTAGGATTTCAAGAAGATACGTGACAGGTAAGGACAAATTTATGATCTACAGTTCGAAAAAAAATGTCAAAATTGCGTAATATGATAATTTGGTCATTTTTTAGTATGAGTGTAGAATTCTTTGGTATAAACGGGCTCACTGTAGGCCAACCCGGTGAATTCCTTTTGCAAATATCGTAAAAAAGATAAAATCCCCAGATACCCAGAATGGTAGATCACATTTTCGAAGTGTGCATGCGGCGATCTTATTAGTGGTTTACACTTATCGCTGCCCGAGCCGAAGAACGACATCCGCTGTTGTCCCAGGATATCTTCGAAGGAATGTTCATCAATGACGAGGGCAGTAGCAGGCAGCCATTCAGTCATGTCCGGACGGTAGACCGCAGTGAATACTTCCATACGTCTGGCGTCTATCATGGGACAGAGCAGCCCTGTCGCAGTATGCTGTTCGTGCGCGGCAAAGGCCATCACCTTCAGGGTAGTTTCAGTGATCAGCGGTATATTCAGCGCGTAGCAAAACCCTTTGGCAGTGGCCATTCCAACACGAAGACCCGTATAAGAACCCGGCCCCGAGGTCACTGCCACGGCCGACAGATCGCGCATCCGGGATCCCGTTTCGCTTAGCAGGCGGTCTACCGCAGTGTGCAACCAGACGGCATGTTCTTTTGGCACATCATTGGAGACCATGAAAAGCGTTTTTCCGTCCTCCGCGAGTGCAATGCTTGCCGTTTCCGTAGCCGTGTCTATGTTGAGAATTAGCGCCATTTACCCGTCGGTTTTACATTACGTTTTTTAATCACATTTTAATCCTTACCCAACCGCCTCCTGAATCGACCTGCATGGAGTATATCGCGCGTCGGTTTTACTCAGGGACCACAGAAGATCGGAGATAGACCCGATGCCGATCCGTTCGCCCCATTCGAAAGGCCCGAGCGGATAATTGGTTCCCAGACGCATCGCCGTATCGATCTCTTCTTTCGTGCTCACCTTTTCCTGCCAGGTATACCAGGCCTCGTTGACGATCGCGGCGAGGATGCGTGGACTGATCATGCCGGGCGTATCGGGCACCAACCGGAAACCATGACCGAGACGCGTATAGAGATCCGTAATGCGTGTCGCGGACGACTCATCCGGCGCCACCAGCTCGTGTATCGCCCGTTCCGGCCAGCCGGGCCAGGCGTTGAGACGGACAAAGGGATGACCGATCTCCCCGATCGTCGGCACCACAGCATTGACGATGACCAGCGCCGGTAACAGCCGGCTCAACTTCTGGCAGCGCCCATGTTCATTGACAAAATCGAGATCGAGATAGACGGTCTCTTCGGGATGCCGGCCGGGCACGGGGACGTCTTTCCAGATGACCCAATCGATGTCGGCGCCGGGATAAAACAGGGCGAGGTCTTTTTCGCTATAGCGCTCCGTAATGGCTGCGATCGTCATACGCATACTCCGATTTGCCCGCAATTTCGCCGATATTTGTCAAATGGAAAACAAGATCATTAATACCCCTGACGCACCCGCACCTATCGGGCCTTACAGCCAGGCCGTAATGGCCGGCAACCTGCTATTCATCTCCGGGCAGATCGCCATCGAACCCGCGACCGGCAATATCAACACTTCGGATATCATCGCCGAAACACACCAGGTGATGCATAACCTGCGGGCCATCCTCACCGCGGCGGGTTGCAGTTTCGACCAGGTGGTGAAAACGACGATCCTGCTCAGCGATATGTCGCTTTTTGCCGATGTCAATGCGGTATACGGGAAATATTTTTCGGGGCATTTCCCCGCCCGTGAAACCTATGCAGTGAAGGCGCTGCCCAAAAATGTGAACGTCGAGATCAGTATGACCGCGGCAATCTGATCAATTTTTCAAAACTGCGAGCTCCTTGCCGATCTTGGTGAATGCGGCGATCGCCTTGTCGAGGTGCCGTTGTTCATGGCCGGCGCTAAGCTGTACCCGGATCCGTGCCTGGCCCCTGGCGACCACCGGATAGAAAAAGCCGATGACATAGATACCTTCTTCGAGCAAACGGGCTGCAAAATTTTGCGCGACCACAGCATCATACAGCATGATAGGAACGATAGGATGCACTCCGGGCCGGATATCGAACCCGGCTTCGGACATTTTCGCCCGGAAATATTTCGTATTGTTTTCGAGCTTGTCACGCAGTGAAGTCGTCTCGCTGAGCATGTCCAGCACGGCGATAGATGCACCTACTATCGAAGGAGCGAGACTATTGGAAAAAAGATAGGGACGGCTTCTTTGACGCAGCATCTCGACGATTTCCTTTCTACCGCTGGTGAATCCGCCGCTGGCTCCGCCCAGCGCCTTGCCCAGTGTACCCGTTATGATATCGACGCGTCCCATTACTCCGCAATGTTCGTGCGTGCCGCGGCCGGTCTTGCCGATGAATCCGGAAGAATGCGAGTCGTCGACCATGACGATGGCGTCATACCGGTCGGCCAGATCGCATATCTTGTCCAGCTGCGCGATGGTACCGTCCATGCTGAATGAACCATCTGTAACGATGATGCGGCTTCTGGCGTCCTGCGCCGTTTTAAGCTGTACTTCCAGGTCCTCCATCGTATTGTGTTTGTACCGGAGACGACGCGCCTTGCAAAGCCGGACCCCATCGATGATGGAGGCATGGTTCAGCTCATCCGAGATGATAGCGTCCTGTTCTCCGAACAGAGGTTCGAAAACTCCGCCGTTGGCATCGAAAGCCGCGGCATAGAGGATGGTATCTTCCATACCGAGGAAGGAAGACAGTTTCCGTTCGAGCTCGCGATGAATATCCTGCGTTCCGCAAATGAAGCGTACGCTGCTCATGCCGTATCCCCGGACATCGATGGTCTGTTTGGCCGCCTGCGTGACTTTGGGATGAGAAGACAAACCGAGATAATTGTTGGCGCAGAAATTCAACACTTTTTTGCCGCCCACCGTTATTTCCGCCCCCTGGGCGCTGGCAATGATGCGTTCGGTCTTGAAAAGTCCGGAAGCTTTTATCTCTTCCAGCTCGGCGGCGATACGTTCCACGAAGGAGGCGTTCATAGTATGGTTTCTTTTTTTGAGAGGTCAAAGGTAAGTAGTTGAATCCTCATCTGTTATAAGGCGCCGGTAAATTTTTGTCCCCGTGTAACAAATTATGTATTAATTTCGTCCAAGATTAGAGTAGAACTTTTTCCATGAAACGCAGTCTCTATTTCCGCTTATTTATCGTCGTCGTAGCGGCTTCCGCAAGCCTCATGCTTCTCTCTTATGTCCACGCCCGGACGGCGAATACCGAAGACCAGAACTGTGAAAGCGGCAAATGTCCCTCAAGCAAGGCCCGCACGGAATACATCCTCTGGGAATCCCTCACTCACAACTTACTGACAGCCAACCGATAAGAGACGACGATCACCACCCGTCCACGGCGCGGCCAAATTATCCCTTGCTTCCTGTAACTTTCCTGCCTCTCCCGACGTACTATGTGCGGAGATATCATTATGGACCGAAGGGCCGTCGGCCGGAGGCCAGACATCAGCGCTTTGCCGGAGATGCGCCAAATTCCCGTAAAGCGCATCTCCGGCACATAATACTGCTCATGACAGAAACGGAATACAACGAATGCGTCAGGCTTTATGCGGACAACGTTTATCGCTTCATCCTCAAGAATCTGAGGCAGGAAGAGGATGCGCGGGACGTAGTCCAGTCGGCGTTTGAAAAACTTTGGAAGAACAGGGAGTCGGTATCGGGAGAGAAATGCAAGTCCTATTTGTTCACCATCGCCTACCACCAGATGATCGATCATCTGCGGAAGGTGCGTCGGGTACAATTAAGGGAGGATTTCCAAGAGGACGCCAGGATAACCGCCGCTCCGGCCCATCAGCTGAAAAAGGTCCTTGATGCCGCTCTCGCCCGTCTCAACGAGACCCAGCGTTCGCTGGTCCTGCTGAAAGATTATGAAGGCTATTCCTATAGCGAGATAGGCCAGATCACGGGGTTGAACGAAAGCCAGGTGAAGGTATATCTCCACCGGGCGCGTATCCAATTGAAAGAATACCTGGTAAAGGTGGAAAATTTAATTTGAGGCTCATGATCACCAGAGAAAATTATGAAGAATTCTTTTTATCGTACGTCGACGACGAGTTGCCGGAGACGGTCCGCGCCGCGGTGGAACGATTCGTCGCCGACAATCCAGATCTGGGTCCGGAACTGGAGGCATTGCTGCAATGCCGTGTCGCGCCGGACCACGAATCCGGGTTCCGGGATAAGAACATCCTTTTCCAATATGAATCGTCATTGCTGTCCTATGTCGACGGAGAGCTGGAAGAGCCGGGACGCACTTCGCTGGAAGAATGGGTGCAGCGCCATCCGGGTGCGGCGCGCGAGCTTCGGCATTTACAGATGACCGTAAGTCGCCCCGATCTTTCGATCGTCTGCCCCGACAAGGAAAGCCTGTATCGGGATCAGCGCCGGAGGGCGGTCGTCCTTCTTTGGCTGAGGGCTGGTGTAGCTGCCGCGGTGCTGGCAGGCGTAGCGCTATTACTCTTGCCGCGACAACATTCCTCCGGGACCGTGGCCGTGGCGCCGAAAAATATTTCTCCGGCTGTAACTTCGGCTGCTCCACCCGCGTTATACTCTACAGTAAAAGATGATCGGAAGAATGCGGATACACCGGTGAAAGCCCGGCCGGCGCGCATAGTGGTGAAGTATGCGGTGCGGAAGCAGGAAGATACCAAAGAAAGACCAGTCGTTGTGGCTCCTACGGTTAAGAACGAGGTCGCCATCGCCGATCCCCAACCGCTGAAGCAACAGACGATAACGGTGGAGCAGAACAAAATTGCAAGTGCGGAGGTGAATATCCCGAAGGAGCAGTCTTCTTTCGCCACCCAGGCCTTAATGCAGCAGGAACAGGAACACGACAATAGTATCGCCGAAGTATCGGCGACGCCGCCAAAGAATAAATTACGCGGGCTCTTCAGAAAAGTGGGCCGCGCTTTCGGAACGACGGCGGAACGCGACGACGACGGTCAGCGACAGGTCCTGATCAGCGCTTTCCAGGTCGCATTGAAATAATTCTCATTAAAAAAACAAATGTATGAACCGGGTATTCTTACTAACGGCCGGATTATGTATTGCCCTTTCCGGCCGGGCACAGACCGATACGACAGGCACGGGAAATAACACGGCTCCGGGATCCGATACCATTCACGTCGGCAACCTCCTGATCGTCCGCGACGGAAAAAACGATTCCAGCTGGCATGATGATTATGGACGCCATCACCATAGTTATCACAATTATCATCCTTCCAATATCACGACCACCTGGTGTATCGTCGATCTGGGGTACACCAATTACAACGATATGACCAATTACGCTTCCGCCGCGACCCAGGCATTCGCGCCGGGGTCTAACAAAGGGTGGTTCACACTCAATAATGGCAAATCCGTGGACGTGAATATCTGGGTCTTTATGCAAAAGATCAACCTGATCAAACATGTCGTCAATCTGAAATATGGGGTGGGCGTCGAACTGAACAACTACCGTTACCAGGATGATATCCGATATCTCATCAACCCCACTAAAGTGATCATGGATACCATCCATTACCATAAGAACAAACTCGCGGAGGATTTCGTCACTATTCCCGTGATGCTCAATTTCAATTTCACCCCGCATCGTCGTCACCCGTTTGGATTGAGCGCGGGCGCTAGTTTTGGGTACAGGTATTCTTCGCGGCAGAAATTCGTCAGCGCTGCATCCGGCAAACAAAAGACATACAATAATTTCGATCTCGATTCCTGGAAGATTTCCTACATCGGAGAGCTGAATCTTGGATGGTTCGTGCTATATGGCAGCTATGCCACGAAAAGCATATTTACCAATGGCCTGAACCAGGTGCCGTA
>Ga0134126_10004543_pt1 | contig 17354 bp, 1 predicted proteins | sample KB31752_FD_96881 | JGI IMG/M metagenome (GOLD analysis project Ga0134126, IMG submission 96881) | Terrestrial soil microbial communities with excess Nitrogen fertilizer from Kellogg Biological Station, Michigan, USA - KB3-175-2 | ecosystem: Environmental > Terrestrial > Soil > Unclassified ...
TCATTTGTAAAAGCACCTTGGTAATGCCGGCTATGCCCGCGGCGCTTTCACAATGGCCAATATTCGATTTTACCGATCCCACGGAACAGAATTGCCTCCTGGTGCTCGCAAAGCCGCTGGTCAACCCGGCAATTTCGATAGGATCACCCAAGGCGGTCCCGGTTCCATGGGCTTCCAGATAGCTGATCGTATCCGAATCGAATCCTGCCTGGGCGAGCGCCTGGCTAATCACTTTTGCCTGGGCTTTCGGACTCGGAACGGAATAGCCGTTTACTTTCCCTCCATGGTTGATAGCCGATCCTTTGATCACGCCATAAATATGATCCCCGTCTGCAATAGCCTGCTGCAATGGCTTTAGGAAGGCCGCACCAACTCCTTCTCCGGGTACATATCCATCCCCGTTGGCACCAAAACTTTCACATAGACCTTTGGAAGAAGCCAGCTTGCCATAGCCTAAAACCAGGTATTTATTGGGATGGATCGACACATTTACTCCGCCCGCTATAGCTACCGAACACTCGCCCAGCTGCAGACTTTGACAAGCCAGGTGGATAGCTGTCAAAGAGGAAGAACACATGGTATCCAGTGCAAGGCTGGGGCCATTGAAATTACAGTAATACGATACCCTATTGGCGATGGATGATGCGCTGGAAGAAAGCGCCATCGACCTGCCCAAAGCCGTCTCCTGGGCGCCATAAAGCTGGTACTCCGTCCACATGACGCCCACATACACCCCTACCTTTCCCTGGACGGGCCCTTTTCCCAATAACGCGCGGGTATAACCGGCATCTTCCATACATCCATAGGCACATTCCAGGAACAGGCGCTCCTGGGGATCGAGGATCTCGGCTTCCCGGGGAGAGATGTTGAAGAAAAGGGGGTCAAATTCGTCTACATCACTCAGGAACCCACCCCATTTCGAATTCGTTTTCCAGCGCCTGTTTTTGTCTCTGTCAAAATAAAGACTATGATCCCAGCGCTCCCGGGGTATCTCCGTGATGCAGTTCCTGCCCATACGCAGGTTCTCCCAAAACTGTTGCAGGTTCGCCGACTGTGGATAGCGTCCCGAAATACCGATGATCGCAATATCGCTGCTTTTTGGTCCGCTGCGGGTCCCCGCCGGCTGGGAGATAACCGGAGCAAAACGATTGCTATTCCGGTTGATGAAAAAGGAAGGTTCCTTTTCCGGGTTAGGAAGCACGGAGGTATGTCCCGTCAAGGTTGTCACTTCCCGGGGATAGGCATCGATAAAATAATCCGTTAGCTCGCTGATGTTCTGGTATTCGAAAAACAGGGTCTTGGGCAAACTTCCGAAGATCTTTTCCAACTCCATGGTCATCTGCATCACCATAATAGAATCGATGCCATATTCTTCCAGGGAAGTGTCCGCATCGATCCTGTCCGCAGCCAGCTTGATGGTCTTTGATAACAATTTTTTGAAGTAGACAACGGCTTTCTCCTTGATGCCGGTCGCCGGGGTGAAAATAGCCTTTTTCTCCACGGCAGGTGTGGACGTGAAAAGCGCGCCGCGGAGCTGCTTTACATTTCCATACATCACCATCATTTGTTCATACCCGGACGCGATCACCTGGTACAATGCCTGCAATCCAGGGTGGGTTCCCATCGGGGCCATTCCTATGGCATCGAACATCATTTTTTCCGTTGTGGCATCCACCGTCATGCCCCCGTTCTTCCATAATGGCCAATTGATAGCAACGGTGCGACCATGCCTTGTCTTGCCTGCCGCCAGTTCATTCCTATATACAGCGTACTCATCCAGGAAGGCATTTGCCACAGCATAATCACTTTGACCGGCATTTCCCCTTCGTGCAGCGCTGGAAGAACACAGCAGGAAGAGGTCAAGGGCCAGCTGTTCGCTGGCCTCATCGAGATGGACGACACCCTGGACTTTCGGCGCCAGCACAGGAGGTATGCTTTGCGGATTTTTTGCAAGAATAAACCCATCGTCTATAATGCCTGCGCAATGGATGATACCGGTGAGCCGCCCATACACCCGCTCGATATACCGCAATAGTCCATCCACTTCACTTCGTTTCGTCACATCCACCTGCCTGTACTCGGCTTTACCTCCTGCGTTTAATAAGCCATTCAGCTGCTCCTGCTTGCCGGCATCCAGGGCAGCACGGCCTGTCAAAACGAGCGTTGCCCCGGGCGCCATCCGAAGAATGTCGTGCGCAAAGATCAACCCAAGACCGCCCAACCCTCCCGTTATCAGGTATACGCCGTCCTTTTTCCAGCAATGTTGCACCTCCACAGGGGAAGACGCATATTCCCGATAAACCAATTTCCGCCGGTGACCATCGATGTACCGCACCTGTAGCTCACCACCCGATACGCTTTCCTGATTGATCAACCGGACGAGTGCCTCATCTGTATAAGTACCATCTAGGCTGATCGACTGGCTCCCGATCGACGGGTTTTCCGCTCCTGCCGTTTTTAACAGGGCATACAGCGCAGTGGATACCGCCCCTTCCCCAGCTGCCAGGGTTATCAGCTGGATCAACACCTTGCCTTTAGGTTTGGCTTTAAGGAGTTGCTGCAACACCTCGAATAGCTGAACCGTATGATCGGTGAGGCGCTCCCCCATCCCGCCGGCAGCCGATCCAAGGGTGATGACCCGCACATCCGGCATCCTGCTGAAAAGAGGTTCGGCCTGCCGCATCTCCTCGCATAGGACGATGATCCTTTGCGGAGACCGGCCGGACGGATTGTCCAAAGGAAGGGCCTCGTCTTCCCACACAGGCCGTAATAGCAGGGTATTAAATTGCCCGCCCGTTTCAGTCGTGGGTTTGATTACCCTGGCCGTATACTTCTTTACCTGAACGCACAGCCTGCCGGAGTCATCCATAAGGTCAATATCAAAAGACAGCGTGTCGAAATCATTGATGTCGCCCGTCAGACCCGTGCCGCCGTTCATCCTAATACGGGCCCACATAGTCGGGGTGCATTCGCCGGATAAGCTCATTTCCTCCAGGGCAAAAGGCACCGCCAGCGGAAGGACATTGGGGTATTTATTCTTTTCTGCCAGCATAAAACCTATCATCGCCTGAAAAGCACCATCCATTATCGAAGGATGCACACTGAAACGATGAAAATCCGCAGCTGCCGCCTCCGGCAGCACCAGTTTTGCCAAAACCTGCTCTTTTGAGATCAGTAATTCCGCAATGGCTCTGTGCGCGGGGCCATACGTAATGCCCATTTTGGCGAAAGCAGCATAGCATTCCGCGGGCGGCAAAGGGATAAGACCGGCGTTTTGCCGGATGGCAGGAATATCGATCACCGGTGCAGGGCCTTTTGGTACGAGTAAGGCGCTACCCCTGCTGTGGATCACGGGCGCATCCGCTTCTCCGGCCGTGACACTGCTTACTTCAAAGGGTATAGCCTCGTCTTCTTCTAGCTGCAATCGGACTTGCAGTCTCATCGGTTCATTTCTTACCACAGCGGGTTGTATACAGGCTACATGCCTAAAACGAAAAGCCTTACCCGTCGGATCGCCGGCAGCCATCCGCGCGGCTATGTTCACCATTTCCAGGTAAGCTACACCCGGCAGTACCTTTTCTCCGTTTACCATGTGGTCTTTTAAAAAGAATTCTTCACCCGTGAAAGTGGTTTCGAACTTTTGCTCGAAGAAAGTAGAGGTATTCCTATACACCATGGGGTGTATCGCATCGTTTTCCATCGCTGCAGCAGGAGCCGCTGATGCCGCAAGCGCCGGCAGCCCATAGCGCTCCTTCATAAAAGGATACCCGGGCAGGGAGATACGGCGGGGCTTCCCTTCGCGCAATGCTGCATACTGCTGATGCCAGTCGACGGCAAGCCCCTTGCTCCAGGCGTACAACAGGTTGTCCGCCGCTTTTGCTCCACCGGTAAGCGCAGCGAGCTCCGCTTTATCCCTTTTTATATTGCCCCGGTAAAGCTTTTCAATATCCGTCCGCCCCGCCAAAAAGTATTCCAGCTTCTGTTTCAGCTCCTCCAGAGAACCTATTTCCAACGCCAGCCTTTCTTCCATCGCCACACGCCCGGTCTGCAACGTGTAAACCAGGTCCGCTATATTCAGCGCAAGGGACTGCTCACTGCCCAAAAAGGTCAACAGCTGTTGCGCATACTCCCTGAGCCGGTCCTCATTTTTAGCGGATAATACAAAAAGGAAAGGACCATCATAGCTGGTAGCTACCGGGAACGAATGATATTCCTCCACTATAACATGGGCATTGGCTCCGCCGGCTCCAAAGGACGAAACACAGGCTATCCTCGCTATTTCATTTCCATCCTTGTCCCTGGGATGCCAATCTTCCGCCTCCTGTTGAACGACGAAAGGCGTCTTTAAAAAATCGATCTGCGGATTCAACTTCCGGGAGTGCAGCGAAGGAACAAGCTTTTTATACTTTAGCTGAAGCAGTATTTTAATGAGCCCCGAAACTCCGGCAGCCGCCTCGAGATGGCCGATGTTGCTTTTTACCGAGCCGATACGGCAAAAGCCGGTATCGGCAGTATCCTGCTTAAAGGCCTCCGTCAGCCCCCTGATCTCGATGGGGTCGCCCAGAGGGGTCCCCGTTCCATGCGCTTCCACGTAGCTGATGTCTCGCGCATTCAACCGTGCTATCTGCAGGGCGTTCCGGATGAGCAGTTCATGCGCCTTCGGATTGGGCACGGTAAAGCCATTGGTTTTACCGCCATGGTTGATCGCCGATCCTCTTATAACGCCATAAATGGGATCGCCGTCGGCTATGGCCCTGTCCAACGATTTTAAGAGCAGTACCCCCATGCCTTCACCGGGAACCATCCCATTTGCTTTTTCTCCAAAAGACTTGCTTGCGCCATCCGGTGACAACATTTGCAGCCCCGATAATACGGTAAAATGCGAGGGATCGAGAAAAACATGCACACCCCCTGCAAGCGCCACGGTGCATTCACCGGAGATCATATGCCGGCAGGCCTCGTGAATGGCCACCAGAGAAGAAGAACAAGCCGTATCGATGGTCATGCTTGGCCCCTGGAAGTTCATTACATATGATACCCTGTTTGAAATAGTGAACGGAGATGTCCTGTAGGGATCTATCCCACTCCGGGTTACCCCGGCAAAAACGCCTACCCGCTCGCGGGCCAGATCCATGGGCGTATACCCGGCATCTTCCAGCGCATGCCACGCCCCCTGCAGGAACAGCCGCTCTTTAGGACTTATCATCTCCGTTTCCTGGGGAGAAATGTTGAAGAACAGCGGATCAAAATGGTAAAAATCTTCTATAAATCCGCCCCACTTTCCATCCTTCCGGCCGTCCAACGACCAGCGGTCGGCCGGTACTTCTTCGATGCAATTCTTCCCATCGACCAGGTTTCGCCACAAAACGTCGATAGAAGGAGATCGCGGGAAAACGCCCGAAACACCGATAATGGCAATAGGCGGCTGCTGATGATCGTCCGGTGCCGCTGATCCCTGCAAAATATCCCCATAGGAATGATCGATCAATGCAATAAGTTGTTGCGGAGTGGTCAGCTCAAAAAAAGCCGCCGGCGCTATCTCCACTCCATATTTTTGCTTCAGTCCGGCGGAGATCCTGACTACCAGCATCGAGTCGAAGCCCAAATCGCTGAACTGCCGTTCGATGTCGATCTCCCCGGGTGATAGGGACAAAAACTGGCTTAAGAGGTCTCTCACGATACCTTCGGCCCTGAGCCCGCGCTTTGCCGTTGCTTTATCGCCAACCCAATGTTCACTGCGGTCAAATGGATAGACCGGCAGATGCAAACGACGTAACGGTTGCCGGGAATAAGCTTCATCGGCTTTCGCCAAAAGCGCATCGGCCTTTGCAGCTGCCTCTCCTGCAAATACCCCCTCCGGCTCATTCCCCCGCAGATAGGCGCCAGCCTGGCTTATAAACATTTCGCGGGTGTCCGAAACAAATACGACCCGGTATTTCATGACATCGCGGCCAAATCGCATGGTATACGCAATAGAACCAAGCGGGTCGTCGGTATGTTTCGTTACAAAGTCCAGCAGGTTTTTCACTATTATCTTACACTGCTTTTCCGTAGGCGCCGAACAAAGAACAATTCCTTTCGGATCGTCCAGGGTCAAAGCTGCGTTTGCCTCCGGCTCTTTATATTCCTCGATCAGCAGGTGGGCATTGTTACCGCCGCTGCCAAAGGAGTGAATGCCGGCAAGCCTGGGAAACCGCTCTTCCGGCCATTGCTCCGTTGCCGTTATCAGCCGGCAAGGTTGCCCGTCGACATCCAGCTCTGGATTGATCTCCTTAAAGCCGGCTATCCCATGCAGCTTGTTGGTCTGCAAGCTCCTGATAACCTTAAACAACGCACCAAGCGCTGAAGCCGCATGCATGTGCCCGGTCATCGGCTTGATCGTACTTACCCCACAGCCACCTTTCTTCCACCCGATATCCTTTCCGCCTGCCATAGCTTTCAAGGCACGATTGAAGGCCTCCCACTCGGCCAGATCCGCCACGGGATTACCCATTCCCTGGGCCTCGATATAGCTCACCCTGCCGGGGTCGATACCGGCCTGTTCGTAACACGTCCGGATCAGTTCGGTATGCGCAGCAACATTGGGCGCAGACATCGACAGGCCTCCTCGCCCATTATAATTCACTGCCGTATTTTTGATCACGGCATAGATAGCATCTTTATCCTGCACCGCTTTAGAAAGAGGTTTCAGCACGATAGCTGCTACGCCATCCGCTCTTATAAACCCTTTGGCGTCCTTTCCAAAGGAATCCACGCGATCACTGTCACTCAGTTGCCCCGAAGCCTGAAGAAAATCAAAAGGCTCAGGTGTCAGCATCACATTGGCCGCGCCTACCAAAGCACAGGATATCTCTCCCGTGCGCAGGGCCCTTATAGCCCGGTGAATGGCAACGGCTGCCCCGGAACACATGGTATTGATCACTTCGCTAGGCCCCGCAAGATCGAAGAAATAGGATAGTCGGTTGGCCAGCAATGAGGAGGAGGGGCCGTCCGTCGCATCTATGCCGATGCCCGCCTTCCTGAGACATTGCCCGTATTCATCGTCTTCTATCGCTATAAACACGCCCGTATGACTATTCTTCAACCGCTGGGGTGCATAGCCGGAATCTTCTATGGCATGGTACACACACATCAGCAACAAACGCTTTCTCGGGTCCATCAAACCGGCCGTTCCGGGCAGTATGCCGAAGAATTCCGGATCGAATCCCCGGATATCGGGAATGGTTCCCGCCCAGCCTTGCCAATCCAGGCGATCCGGCGGCATTTTTTTGATCAAACATTTATCTTTATCCACCGCATCCCAGAACTCCTCTACGTTGGCACATTGCGGAAAGTATCCGGACAAACCCACTATAGCCATGGGCTCGGGGACAACCTTGCCGCCTTCCACCGGTTGATCGGTCTTGCTTTGCTCCGACGGCGCATTCCGCTTTGCGTTCAGCATCCTGCTGATAATTTCAGCTCTCTTGGTTTCCAGATCCATGGTTATTCTTTTATAGGTAATTCGCAACCAGCTCTTTCAAATAAGGAAGTGATCCTCTTACCAGATCATAATCCACTCCAAAATCCGCCAGACAGGCAATATCATTCACTCCGGCTTCAATAGCCTCGTCTACCACCCGCCTGCCATCTTCCGGGGTTCCAAAAACAGCGCAGGTTTTAAAATACCGGTAATAAGCATATTCCAGTATTTTCTCCTTTTCCTCGTTCGTCACCTCCTCCTTTATCCCTTTTTGTTCCTGCAGCGCTTTAACATGAATGTCAAGCGAACTTTTGATATATTTTTTAAAAGGCCCTTCCACTGCCTTTTCGACGGTTGCCGCATTTTTATTGACCATTGTATGCAACATCAACGAGACAACACCAGTGCGGGCATCATAACCCGCCTTTTCCCGGGCCTTCCGATACAACGCGATCTTTTTCGCCATGGCATCCAGTTGCAAGCCGTACAACATCGTAAATACATTGTAGCCCATTTCCCCCGCATGAATAAAGGAATCATCACTCTGGGTGGCCAGCAGCCATACATTCAATTCCTTTTGCACAGGCCTCGGGTAAACCGTCACGGGCACCTGTTCTCCTCCGGCGCCCGGAAAAAGCACCGACTCTCCGCGCCACAATTTTTGAACAATAGGTATCCTGTCCCAGCACACCCGCTTGCGGTCTTCGTAATTTTCAGGCGCAAAGATGAAATCAGCCTTATTCCACCCGGTGCCAAAACCCAGATCGATACGTCCATTGGACAAAATATCGTTCATCGCCCACCACTCCACCACTTCGGCCGGATGATGCAAGGGCAGGGAGATGCCTGCGGTCCTGAAACGAATTCGCTTCGTTTGTGGGATCAGGTGCGCCGCCATGATCGCAGAGTTGGCATAGATGGAACCGAACTCATAAAAATGCCGTTCCGGGATATAGATCGCTTCGAATCCTTCCCTGTCCGCAAACAGGGTGATGTCTTTCATGAACTCGTACTTTCGCGCATCGGTGATGTCTTTTCGCACATCGGAAAAGAACAAAAAACTAAAGGTTACAGCGCGCGCCGATCGCAGGGGGCTGTTGGCAGCTGTCCCCTGATGAACGCTTAAAATGTCTTCAATGCTTTCCATGGTGAGGTTGGTTTAAATAATTAGCACCTTCTTTTCGTTTTGCAAATGCCTGGACAGGCCATTTACAGTAGAAAACTCAATAAGCCAGTGCGGCCGGACTTCCTGGTTCAGTCTCTTTTCAAGCCTCACCGACAGCTTCATAGCCTTAATGGAATCAAGCCCATAGTTCTGAAGGGGCTCCTCATTGTCCAGGTGCTCGATCTCCAGCACATCGATCACACATGCCCTGATCGATTCTTTGATCTCAACAACGCCTTCCGTCTCGACGGCCTCCTCTACGCAGAGGGCATAGATCCTATCTACCCATTCGGCATTCATCTTTTGGATAGCCTCAACCGGTATCTTCCCCGTGATATCGTTGAATGTCAATGCTTTTCCCTGTCGCCGTTCTTCTTCCAGCTTCAGGATCACGTCTTCGATCCCGGCCTCTTCGGCCCCGGCTTCTTCGGCCCCATGCGCCCGTATCCTAAAATAGGTTCTTATTTTTTCGGCGTCCAGCGCCGCGGTTATCCCAATATCCCCGTGGGGATATCCTGCAGCCGCCTCTATCAGGCGGAAAGCACTTTCCATATCGATAGGAGCGCAGCCATACTTTTTCCATTTCTCCGCCTTGCCGGGGAATAATTTGTCTTCTTCCCAGGGGCCCCAACAAAACGAAACGGCTACTCCGGACCGCCTTCCTCCCTCCTTTAATTTGTTGCGATACTTGACAAACCCGTTCTGAAAAGCACACGAATAAGCATAATCCGACTCGCCACTCATCCCATAAACCCCCGTAGAGCCAAATAGCCAAAAGAAATCGAGTGGTTCGTCTTTTGTCAGCAGGTCGAGATATTGGGCGCTTCTGATCTTGGCTAAACTCACCCTATGGAAATCTTCCCATGATTTGGTGGCAATGATCTTGGAATCATGCGCACGTGCCAGGTTGATAACCCCATGGATGGAACCAGCCTGCTCCTTGATCCGGCCGAACACCTTTTGCAGACTTTCATAATTGGTGACGTCCGCTGAAAAGTAATGCACCCCATCCTTTGATCCATCAGGCCCGCTGCGTGACAGGACGAACAGGTTAGCCTTGCATTTTTGCATGATCTTTTTTACCAACAGCTCGCCGATATACCCGGTGCCGCCTATCACCAGGTAATTGCCGCCGTCCCTGAAGGCCGGTTTGCCGGTTATAGGAAATTCCGTTTCCACCAATTGCCTGGCCAATCGCCGGTCGCCATGATAATGTACTTCCTTGTATTCCGAGGCCTGATCATCCATCAACCATTCCTTGATCATCAACCGATGCCGCATCGGCGCGTCAGCGGCTTCATCCAATCGGATGGTCCGCCATACATGCAGACTATTCTCCTGCATAGCCGATCTCAGCAAACCCGAAAGCGCCTCACAATCCAGCCGCGGCCTGTCCGGGCTGCTATTGTACAAATAGTAGATGCTTACAGCGTCTTCCCAGGCTACATGCATCAGCGTTTGGCTTAACCCGAAAACAGCGGCCAGATCCGATGCCACCGGCTGTGACGCCGCCGGGTGCATATCACTTGGCCCCAGGAAAAGAAGGATACGCGGGCGCACTTTCTTCATAGCCCCGACAGTTAGCTCACTCACGGGAAGATGCCTGATGTCGAGCGGCTTTGTCAGCCCCTCCGCTTTTTCCATCCGCCTCAACAGATCCACCAAACCATTTTTCTCCGCTTCGGCCCCATATACGATACAGATCGTTTTATCAATAAAGCGCTGTAATCTTTCTCCCCAGTTAATACCGCCTTCGGGATGGGCTTCTACCAACTGTTCGCTGGTGAAGACCCATTGGGTGGGTACAGACTTGCTGACCCAGTAAGTCTTCCTTGAAAAAGGATAGGTAGGTAGATGCAGCCTCGCCGGCGTATGACCAGGAAATAACCCTTCCCATGGAATAGCATAGCCCTGGAGATAATAATGGGCAAGGGCAAGAAGCACCGCCGGCAGCTTTTCCGCGTTCTTTAGGTGTTGCCCGTACTGCATCATGATCCCGGCAAGAGGATCTTCGTGGTCAGCAATAGCTTTACCACCTCTTACGACTTCCCCACGCAAACAGCGATCATGTTGCTCCTTTTTTACAGCGCTTTCAAGCACAGCAACCGCATCTTCCCTGTCCTTTGCCAGGATAATGCACCGGAATTTGAAATGCTGACGACCCGACATGAGCGTATAACTTATTTCCGCCATGGTGCCTTCCTGCAAATGCGGCCCCTTCAACGCCTTGATCATATCCAGCAGCTTTTCATCCAGCGCTTCAGCCGTTTTTGCAGAGATAGGAAGAAGATAGCAGGCATAGTCGTGCTTATCAGCCGGCCGATCGACGGGATCATAGCTTTGCAAGACCACATGGGCGTTGGTGCCACTCATGCCAAATGCGCTTACAGCGCCGGTGCGCGACCTGCCGGGTACCTTCGGCCACGCCTTTACCGCCTTGTTGATGAAGAACGGACTCTTGTCCCACACGATGTAGTCACTTGCGTCTTTACAGTTGAGACTTGCAGGGATCGTTACATTCCTGAAGGCCTGCACCAGGCTGATGAGACTCACCAGTCCGGAGGCGGCAAACGTGTGACCGAAATTCGTTTTAACAGAAGTCAAAGCACAAAACGACTGTTTGTTCGTATAGCCTTTGAAGGCATCATACAAGGCATTGATCTCCACGGAATCGCCCAGCCGCGTACCGGTGCCATGGGTTACAATATATTCGATGCTTTCCGGATTGATCCTCTGCCGGTCATATACCGTTTTCAGCAGCGCTGTCTGGGCTAGTCCGCTCGGCGCGGTGATCCCGTTTGTCTTTCCATCGTAATTGATGCCACTACCCGTTATCGTCGCATAGACCGGATCGCCGTCGGCAATAGCTTCCGACAAACGTTTGCACACGATCACCGCTATCGCCTCCCCGGGAACCATTCCATTGGCGCGCTTATCGAAGGTATAACAAGCGCCATCGCCGGACAACATGCCCGCCTGGCTCATGGCGATGTACGGGTCAGGTGTGAGCATCAGGTTGACGCCGGCCACAAGAGCAGTATCACACTCCTGGTTCCGGAGGCTTAGGATGGCCTGGTGCACGGCCACAAGACCCGATGAACAGGCGGTATTGATGGCCATATTGGGACCCGATAAATTCAAAAAATAAGAGAGCCGGGCCGCCAAAATGGCGTTGTGACTGGAAGTGACGGAGTCATTCGTTGGCATTAGTTTCGCATAATCCCCCTCTTCAACACCCACGTAGAAAGCGATCTTGCTCTTTTCAAGCCGCTCTTTGCCATAACCTGCATCCTCCAACGCTTTCCAGCCTTCCTGCAACAATAAACGTTGCCGGGGGTCCATCGATGTTGCTTCCGCCGGAGATAGCTCAAAGAACAAAGGGTCGAATTCGGCGACACCGGGGATCAAGCCCGTCCATTTACAATTGGTTTTGCCGTCTTCGATGTTTTCGCCGGCATAATACATCCGCCAGTCGAACCGGCTGGCAGGAATTTCGGTCACTGCACTTCTTCCCTCCACCACGATCTTCCACATTTCTTCGATATCGCGGGCTCCCGGAAACCTTCCGCTCATCCCGATAATGGCAATAGGTTCATCCTGCCTCACCGCCGGCTTTGATGAATCCGCCGGCTTTGGCGAATCCGCCGGATTCGATCCCTTCCCACCCGGGACCGGCTCCGTTTTTGGCTCGCCGCTGCTTTCGTAGAAGGCAGCTAAATGTTTTTCGTGTTGCTCAACGAAATAGCCGGCGAGCTTTTCAATGGTCGGATAGCTAAAGAAGAGGGCCGGCATAATCTCCAGCTTGAAATGTTTGCTCATGACATCGGCCAGTTGTGTCAGCGTTACCGAATCAAATCCTATGTCGGCCAGGTTTTCCTGCACATCCAGCCTGTCGGCCGGGATCTTCAACAGGGCGCTCACCTGTCTAAGGATGTCCGACACGACACTTTTGTCCATCGACATCGATACCTGTTTCAAGGGCTGACTACCGGACAATTTTAAATATCGGCTGATATGGCTCTCCTGGGCTGCCAGCACCAGCTGATGTGGCGGCATGTTGCCTGCCAACATCTTTTCAAAGACTTCAAGCCCCTCCCCGGCTTCGAGATACCGCTGCCCGCTTGAACGCAGATATAATCGCGTGCTGTCTTCCTGCCGAAGATCCATCCCTCCCTGCTTCCACAATGGCCAGGCAATGGCAATGGTTGCGCCCGAACGTAATCCTGCTTGCCGCAGTTGCGATCTATACCTCGCGTACGACAGTTGAAAACGGTTGCCGGCGGCATAGTCACAAGAGCCAAAATCACCCAGTATAGCGGACGACGAAGAAAAATAAGCCACAAAGTCTAGGGGCTCGTCTTTCAACAGCTCATCCAATCCTATGGTGCCGGCTATTTTGGGGGACAGCACCGATTCAAAATGGGCTAAGTCCTTATCCAAAAGGGTTCCATCCGGCTCCACTCCGGCAGCATGGATCACTCCATTCAATAGACCGATGTCTTTCCTGAGATCAGCCAGGCCTTCCTTCATCTTTTGGGCATCGGACACATCGGCTTGCAGATAGAACACTTTCCCTCCCCATTGCCGCAGTTCGTCGAGCTTTTTTTGTTTTAAGGAGTCAGGCGCCGACCTTCCCGTTAGAATAAGGTTAGCCCTGTATTTTTTTGCCAGGTGTCCGGCAAACAAGAGTCCCAGCCCACCGAGTCCGCCGGTAAGGAGATAGTTGCCTCCCTGCTTCAATGACCTGGGCGCGTCCGAAAGAGCTGACTTGCGGACCCTATTGACATATCGCCTTCCTGCCCTATACAGGGCATCATGACTACCGGCCAGGTTGAGCTCTTTCCACCAAAGTTCGGCCCACCCGGAAAGACCGATAGCCGCATTCCCGGTCTCGCGATAAACTGTCGATAGCTGCACCCCGGGTAGCACGAGACCCGCGCTCCGGGCAATGCCGATCCATGATTCCAGGTAACACCTATCCTGCCCGGCCGCTGCATCATCACTCCATTCACCTGCCAGGATCAATTTTCCCGTTTTCCATTGCATAGCGCCTACCGCCTGCAGCAGGTAAAAGATGGGCGCGGGATCGCTCACGCAATGCTGGTCTTCCAAAGGCCAGGAATAGATCAACGCATCGATGGCCCCATAGTCAACAAGGAGCTGTTCCAATACCTGCCGGTAACTTTCGCCCTGATCGCGCTTGACGAAATACGTGTCTCCTGACGCTTGACCGGCATTGTCACTGGAAATGAATAACAGCTTACACCCCCTGTTGATCGACGTGAATGCGGCCGAAATAGCCGCCCGATGCCCGGATGCGGAAAGAAAGCAAGCAATCGTTTTATAAGCCGGCTGGTCCGCTATATACAAGGGATCTTCTTCGATGGGCTGCTCCACCCACTCCTCGGTAAAGGTCATTAATGGATAGGCCTCTTCAGCAGTTGTATCGGCAGTCGGCGCACCGGGTACCCAATACCGCTCCCGGGCAAACGGATAGGTCGGCAGGCTTACCCTTTTCGGCAGCCGGCCGTTCGAAGCATCCCGCTTATATTGAGCAGACCAGTTGATCCACAATCCTTTTACCCAAAACTCACAAAGCTTGCCATACTTTTTACGTTCGATCCACCTCTCTATAGCTTCGCGCAAGTCCTCGTCTGCTGTAAAAACCTCCATGGTCTCATTATCCTTTTCCAGCCGCCCGAAATATAAACCGTCGATATCCTTTACTTCTTTATTGAAAGCATCCAGCTTTTGGCATAATTCATCGATGGATCGTACGATCGTGGCCAGCCTCGTTTCCAAATGATCCCTGCCTGTTTGCAAGGTAAAGGCGATATCCCCAAGATCGTTGTCTTTAAAGCGGCCACTTTTCATAACCTTCCATACATCGGCAATCAGCTCTTTTAATCGGTCTATATTCCTCGCGGATAACAGGATGATATGCGCTACCCCAGCGCCTTCGTCCTTCTCCCTCTGGGGAATATAGCCATCGAATTCCTCAATGATCAAATGAGCATTCGATCCTCCGGCGCCAAAAGAAGATATGCCCGCACGTCGTGGACATTCCTGCGTATGGCCATTCTGTCCGATGGAAGGTCTTTTCCATTCCGAAAGCTCCTGTTGCACCACAAACGGACTATTTTCAAAATCAATGTTGGGATTCAGCTGCTGAGCGTGTATAGAAGGCGCCAGCAGCCCGTGCTTCAACTGTAGCACTATTTTTGTTACCCCCGCAATACCGGCGGCGCTTTCGCCATGCCCGATATTCGATTTGACCGATCCAATGGCGCAAAAGCCATTATCTTCCGTTGTTAGCCTAAAAGCTTTTTTCAAACCCGCAATTTCTATAGGATCGCCCAGCGAAGTACCCGTACCATGGGCTTCCAAATAACTAATGGTCCGCGGATCGATGCCCGACCGCCGGTAGGCCTTTTCGATCACGTTGGCCTGGGCATTGGGATTAGGTACGGTATAGCCGTTGGTCTTTCCTCCATGATTGATGGAGGTAGCCTTGATCACCCCATACACGTGATCGCCATCGGCGATGGCCCGTGCAAGCGGTTTCAGCATTACCGCTCCTACTCCTTCCCCCGGAACATATCCATCTCCGCCCAGGCCAAAACTTTCACAACGCCCTTTGCCGGAAATGAATTTCCCCTGCGCCAAAAGCAGATATTTATTGGGATGTATGGAGACATTGACACCCCCGGCAATGGCCGCCAGACAATCACCGTTAAGAATGCCCTGGCAGGCCAGATGGATAGCAGTAAGCGATGACGAGCACATCGTATCGACCGCCATGCTCGGGCCATTGAAATTATAGAAGTACGACACCCTGTTCGCGATGGAAGAAGGATTACCGAACAACGCGATATTTCTCCCTTTGGCACTTTCCTGCGCGCCAAAAAGCTGGTATTCTTCATACATCACGCCTACGTACACGCCTACACTAAGGCCATTTTCGTCTAACGCCAGGGTTTGCCGGGAATAGCCGGCGTCTTCAACGGTGTTATACGCGCATTGCAGAAACAATCGTTCCTGCGGATCGAGTAGTTCGGCCTCCCGGGGAGATATATTGAAAAAAAGCGGATCGAACTCATCCACACCGGTTAAAAAACCGCCCCATTTGCTATACGTCTTTCCGGGCGTATTCCTGTTCGCGTCAAAATACAGCTCATAATCCCAGCGGTCCCGGGGTATTTCAGTGATGCAATCTTTCCCCTGGCGCAGGTTTTCCCAAAAGGCATTCAGGTCGTTCGCCTGCGGGTACTTTCCTGCGATGCCTATAATGGCGATATCGGCAGGCCCCTGGTCCCTCCGTGCAGGCACCGTGGCATGCGTACCGCTGTCGAAAGGCTGCGCTTTTTGCCGGCGGGAGGCCTTTGGAGTGGCCGTGTCGCGGATTTCCTTCCTGTCCCCGATACCCAATAGGGCTACCAGGGACGCGTGATGTTCCTTCAAAAAATAGCTCGTAAGTTCACGGATAGTACGGTATTCGAAGAACAAGGTCCGGGAAAGCTGGCCGAAACTTTTTTCCAGGACGGCCGTCATTTTCATGATCATCACAGAATCTATGCCATATTCCTCCATGGGCAGCTCCGGCCTGATCTGTCCGGCAGGCAGCTTGATAACCGAAGAAAGCATCTTTTTAAAGTAGTTGACCGCCTGTTCCTCCACTTCTTCCATTGCCCCCATGGGCATGCCCGGGCCGGAAACAGGAATCACCGGCTGTAGGGTCTCCGCCCGGGGTGAAATGATCTTTTCATGAATGCGGCCGACATCCCCCTTGATGATCATCACCTGCGAATGTCCGGTTTGCAGCGCCTGGTAAAAAGCAGCGATCCCCTCTTGGGTAGGCAGCGGGACCATCCCCATACTATCGAATAAATATTTTTTTGCCTCTGCATCCACCTGCATGCCTCCCTCCTGCCATAGCGGCCAGTTTATCGAGAGGGTCTGCCCCCGCCGCAAGCCCTTTGCCACAAGGGTATTCCTATAAGCGGCATACCTGTCCATGAACGCGTTGGCAGTGGCATAATCCGCCTGGCCGGCATTGCCTACTGCTCCTGCAACGGAGGAGAACACGATGAAAAGATCCAGGTCACTGTGTTTACTGGCCACATCGAGATGTTGTATCCCATCGACTTTCGATGCCAGCACCGCATTCCATTCCGATTCGGATTTATTGATCAGGTAATTGTCTGCTGTCGTACCCGCGGCATGAATGATCCCCCGCAGGCTCCCGCAGCTGTCCTGTATGAATTGCATCAATTGCCCCACTTCGTCCGCATTGGCCACATTCACCGATTGGTACAACACCGTTGCGCCCAGCTGCTGTAACGCGGCTATCTTAGCTTGTCTGGAGGAATCCGGTCGAGACCTTCCCGTAAGCACCAGCGTCACCTCTTTTGCCTTACGGGCAATTTCTGCCGCAAAAAAAGATCCCAGTTCGCCCAAACCGCCGATGATAAGATAGACTCCCCTATCCTTCCATGGATGTTTATCCACCGTTGTTTTAGCAAGCCCCTTCCCGAGCATTGTCCAGCGCAATACCTCGCGGGTATCCCGCTGATACGATATCTCCTGATCACCAGCGAAGGGGATGTTTTCCTCGATGATCTCTTTAAGTTCAGCTCCAGTGGCGCTGGCAGACACAGCGATCACCTGTCCCTGAAAAGCAGGGTCTTCTTTGCCGGCGGTCCTTAACAGGCCGCCAATCCCGGCCAA
>Ga0134126_10004544_pt1 | contig 17352 bp, 24 predicted proteins | sample KB31752_FD_96881 | JGI IMG/M metagenome (GOLD analysis project Ga0134126, IMG submission 96881) | Terrestrial soil microbial communities with excess Nitrogen fertilizer from Kellogg Biological Station, Michigan, USA - KB3-175-2 | ecosystem: Environmental > Terrestrial > Soil > Unclassified ...
AAAACCTAACGCGGCAGCGTATCGACACCCTCATTGAGCTCACCGAGCTTGGGCTCTTCGGCTTCGGGATCGGAGCGCTCGTCTGCCGGTTTGGCTAGCGCTTCCTTGGCCTGGGTCTCGTCAGCCTTCGACGGTTTCTGTTTTGGTTTTTCCGGCTTTTTAGCTGGCACAGATTTTTTGCCAGACTTCGATTCGACGATCAGGGGTGTTTCGGCAAACGAGATCGTTGTATCGGCGGGAATATTGATGCCGCACTCCTCGCAGGCGCGCTTGATGGCGATGACGACGGCGGCACGCGTGCGCACCTCGAAGGTACGCTGCGATTTCATCCACCAGCGTACGCGAATGTTGACATTATTTTGGCTGAACTCCCAGGGCAGCACGTCCGGCGGCGGGTCTTGCAGCACGTGCTCGACTCCGAGCACGGCCTTGCGAAAAACTTCCATCGCCTGTTCGAGGTCGACGTCCATGCCGACCGGCACGATGATCTCGGCGCGGCGGTTGGCGTAGGCGGTGTGCACCGTTACCGAACGAGTGTAGATATCGCTGTTGGGTATGATGACCAAGCGGCCGCTATAGGTTTTGACCAAAGTCGCGCGGGTTTCCACCGCCTGGACCGTGCCCTCGATGTCGCCAATCTTGATCTGGTCACCGCGATGGAACGGCCGGCGAATGAGAATGAAGAAACCGGCGATCCAGTTCTGCAGGATGTCCTTGAATGCAAAGCCGACGGCCACCGAACCGAGGCCAAGGCTGGCAAATATATCCACCGGCCGCATCGACGGCAGCAGGATGGTGATGACCACCAGGAAGCCGATGAAGATGGTGACCCAGAAAGCAAAGCTCGCCAACATATGAGCGAGATCGTAGCGGCCGGCTCGCCGCACCGCCTGCCGCAGCAGCGCGCCAATTCCCCACGCGAGCGCGATGAAGGCCAGCCCGGCGAGACATGCGGCGACCAAGTTGGGGATCATTATTAGGAATTGATCGCGCCAGCCGTCGAGCGTCTGCCAGACCAGCGCGAAACCTTCGCGGACATTTTCGGGCGGTGGCGGTGTGGCCGCCATTTGGACGGCGGCGGGGCTCATAAATCTCCCCGGAGGGCTTGCGCCGCCGGGCCTCCGTGGAAGGGTAGGGAATAATCATTGGCGAAGCTGGAGGTTCCACTTGAACCGGGAGGCCAATGGCGTGCGACTAAACGCTGTATAGAATAGGAGCCGGGATCGTTCACCGGGCTAGGGGTCTTATGCGACGCGTTGCGGCTGCGATCTTGCTGATCGCGACGACGATTGGCGGCCAGACCTCCGCATGGGGGCAAACCATCGCGCCGCCCCCGGTCATCGTGCCGCCCCCCGTGATCGTGCCGCCCCCCATCGTGGTGCCACCGCCCGTTATCGTGCCCCCCCTGTCGTGGTGCCGCCTCCCGTGGTGGTGGTGCCACCGGTCGTGGTGGTGCCGCCGCCCGTCGTTACGCCGCCGCCTCCCGTCACGCCCACGCCAAACGTAACGCCGAACACGGTTGTGACGACGACGCGGCCAATTCCTCCGCTGGTCTGGTACGGGTTCGGCGCGATCGGTTGCGCCGCGGCGTCGCCGATGATCGGCACCGTCGTGCTCGGCCGCGAACTCACTCTGACCGAAGTCGGCCGCATGTCGCTGTCGTGTTTCTTGGGTCCGGTCGGATGGGTGCTGGGCCCGGTGATTTTCCCCGATCCGGTCGTGACGCCGGCCCTGCCGCCGCAAAATCCGCCGCCGCAAGGCCTGCGGCAAACGAACAACCGTCACATCGACATCCCAGGGCGGGGTGTCATCAGTTTCGTGCCCGATGAGATTTTGCTGGAGCTCAAAGCTGGCACGCCGCCCGGCTATCTCAACGGGGTCACGCGCCGCCTGCAATTGACGCTGCTGGAGACGCAGAACTTCACGCTCACCGGGCGCACTTTGTTGCGCTTGCGCATCGGCGGCGGCGCTACCGTGCCTCGAACGCTGCGCGCGCTGCTGCCCTTTGGGCGGATTTCGGCGGCGCAGCCGAATTTCTTCTATCGCTTCGGACAATCGCAACCGCCGGCGCCGGCGGACACGGGCGCCGCGCAATATGTCGTTCGCAAGCTCCATCTCATGGAAGCGCACCGCATCACCAATGGCGACGACGTGCTGGTGGCGGTGATCGATTCCAAGATCGATACCCAGCATCCCGATCTCGCCGGTGTCATCGCGGAAGAATACGACACGCTCGGCACGCCGGCGCCAGCGCATATGCACGGCACCGGCATGGCCGGCGCGATCGCGGCGCATGCCAAACTTATTGGCGTTGCGCCGAAAGTAAAACTGCTCGCCATTCGCGCCTTCGGCGGCGAAGGCGAAAGCGCGCAAGGCACCACGTTCAATATTCTCAAGGGTCTCGATTGGGCGGCCAGCAAAAACGCCCGCATCGTAAATATGAGTTTCGCCGGTCCCGCCGATCCGATGTTCCGCGACATGCTGTCCAAGGCACACGCGCGCGGCATGGTGCTGATCGCCGCGGTCGGCAATGCGGGCGCGCGCTCGCCGCCACTTTATCCGGCGGCCGATCCCGGCGTGATCGGCGTGACTGCAACCGACGCCGACGACAAGTTGCTGGTGCAGGCCAATCGCGGGCGGCAGGTAGCGGTGGCGGCGCCCGGCGTGCAAGTATTGGTGCCGTCGCCCGACGACAAATACGCGTTCACCACCGGCACCTCGGTGGCCGCGGCGCACGCGACCGGCGTCGTGGCACTGATGCTGGCACGCAATCCAAAGCTCACGCCCGATCAGGTGCGGCGCGACCTGATGCGGACGGCGCGGGCGGTGCCGGGCCACAAACGCGATGTCGGCGCCGGCGTGATCGACGCCCTTGGCGCGATCAATTCATTAAAACAATAGCGCCAGCGAGGGGGAAATTGGTCGGGGCGGCGTGATTTGAACACGCGACCCCCAGTCTCCCGGGTCTATGGAAGTTCTGATTTTATTGGAGAATTTTGCAAATTTTGGTTGTTCATATGCTCGGGAAGCCGCTCGATGCAGTGGAGACTAAATTCGCCGGAGCATGTCGCGAATGCGACGGCATTCCTTTTCGAAGCATTCCTGAGACCTGCTGATAGCTTCTTTTAGTTTCTCAGCGGCTGCTATATAGGCGGCATTTTTCTGGTCTTGAGTCATCTGGCTTTCTCCGTGTTGGGGAACGATCTTTTGCTGTGCCGCATTCAGAAATCAACCGTGCGCTTCTTACGCAAAACCCACATTGTTGTGGTTCGTAGGGCTAAATTGGAAATTTGAAGCAGAAACCGCGATTGCGAAGCTCAAAATGATGTAATTTTATATCCGAACGGCTGGACGCTCGCCAAGTCGCGAACAAAGGCACGCGCGCTGCGCGTTTTGGTCGATAACGGAACAGACCCCGCCGAAGCCAAGCAGACCGCCGAGGCAGACGCCAAGGCGTCAAAGACATTCAAGGAAACGCTAGACGCCTATCTTGCGGCGCGCATCCGCACGATGAAGGCGCGCAGTTATGCCGAATGCAAACGGCATTTAGAAAATCACTGGAAGCCGTTTCACAAGCGCGCGGTCCACGAAATCAACACCGACATGGTGGCCGACCGCCTATCGGAGATCGAAAGGGCAGCCGGCGTCGTCTCCCGCAACCGTGCGCGCAGCACGCTATCGGCGATGTTCGCATGGGCCATTGGAGAGCGGTTCAGTAAGCGGCTCCACATCAATCCCGTATCTGGCACGCTCAAGGCGGACGAAAACAAGCCGCGCGACCGGGTTCTATCCGACGCTGAATTGGTCACAATTTGGAACGCGACGTCGAATAACGATTATGGCCGGATCGTTCGGCTGCTTATGCTAACGGGCCAGCGACGCGATGAAATTGGCTCGCTGCGCTGGTCTGAAATCAAGGGCGAGCATGATCCGAAAAAAGCAGTGATCGAACTGCCGGCCGATCGCACGAAGAATTCGCGCGGCCACGAAATTCCGCTTTCTCAGATGGCGCTGGATGTTTTGAAGGCGCAGGCGGTGCTGCGCGATCCTGACCGTGATCTGATGTTCGGGGAGGGCGGTGGCGGCTATTCGGGCTGGTCGCGATCTAAGGCCCTATTGGACGATGCCAGCGGCGTGAAGGATTGGACGCTGCATGACTTGCGGCGCACGGCCGCCACGCGCATGGCCGATCTTGGCGTTCAGCCTCATATTATCGAGGCCGTTCTAAACCACGTTTCAGGCCATAAGTCTGGCGTAGCCGGCATTTACAACCGCAGCGCCTATTCGATCGAAAAGCGATCTGCGCTCAAAATCTGGGCCAATCACATGGCGATCGCCCTGGCGAAGGCCGAGGGGGCGAATGTAACGACGCTGCGCAAGCGTGGAGGGAACAGCGCCAGATAAGCGATATGGTCATCGTGCCGCCCCGAGAAGCGAGGCGGGGGTTACTTTTTGCGCCGCTTCTCGTTGTTATAATTCCAGCGGCATTGATCGGAGCAGAACTGAGCCCCGGCCTTTTTCTTGCCCCGTGCGCGGCCGCCGCCGCTCAAGAACGACATTCGGCAAGATAAGCATGTGTGAAAGGCGGCTCCGGTCGCAATCGAATGGAGAGCATGAATAATAATTGCATCCCAAAGGCCCTTTGGTCTTATCGCAAGTTTGATCCCGCCACGATTGCCAAAAATGCACACGCCAAATGCCGGCCCAACCGGCTCGTCCGGATCGGCATAACCTTGGTTCTGGGGGTGATCACCGGGATCGAGATACTCTTGCATGGTGCTGCCCCGCAGCCCTTCTTTAAAATCAAAGGCTGACTTCAAACGCCTTGCTAAAAAATACCAGTAAAATAGCGGCTCTGGATCATCTCCTGGCTTGTTACAACGGATCCCAAGCATACCAACTGCTTTTACAAGTTTTGGAACGGCTATATTGAGTGCTTGAGCCAACCGCGCGTGACTGGCAGCGATTCCATCTAGCCACGCTTTCTCACTTTCGACCGGCGAGCCATCATGTTCGAGCGCTCCCTTGTTTTCGGTCGCCAAAGTCAAAAGCGTACCGATTACCGTGTCGATGGCCTCTGGCGTTGGCCGCGACATTCTCCGGGTGCCCTTGCCAATGATACGGCCATACCCTCGATTTAGGTCACCGGCCCATGTGCTCGGAAACGGGCCGAGCTGAAGTTCATAGCTCGACCAACGGGGCCATTCGAAATCAATTGCGAAATCGGCCATTTATCCGCCTACACGGATTACACGGTTATTCTACGCGGATACGATTCCAAATCCGTGTATATGTCAAGCGCCGTCATAAGGAGATGCCATGGATACATTGATTGAGCTGCGCGCCGAACAGGCAGCGACAAGGCGGGAGGATCGCGCTCACCGCGTGAGCCAGGTCGCCGAACTTTTTGGGATGAGTACCCGCCACGTATGGCGATTAATCGAACGCGGCGATCTAAGAGCCGAGCGCCTTAGCGCACGCTGTATCCGTATTTTTGATTCAGAGATCGCCCGTTACCGGGAAAGCTTGCGGAGCAACGAGGCTGCCTAACCATTAAAATCTGCGTTATCGGGGACACACGGATATGACCAAAAAACCGACGATGAGAGTTTGGAGCAATCCAAATAAAAATCTTTCATTCGACGAATGGGGAAAAGATTTTGATCTTGTTGTTGAAGATACTCCGGAATTCCTCGCCGACATCCTTGATAGCGCGCAACTCGCAGCCATTGCCGATAGCTATGTCGCGGATATTTCCAAATATCATCGGGACCTGCAGATCAAGAGCATTAGGTCGTTGATGGAAAGACTTCACATCGGCATCAGAGACTTTGCCGACAGTAAAATTAAAATTTTTTGAATCAGTAAACTCACCGCGTTTCAGCAACCCATTCGGCGGGATACCGAAGCCGCACACAAATCCAAGAGTTCGCTCCTTGCGGGGACTCCGAAAAACGGAGCCCCGCACACCTGGCAGTGCACGGGGCGAATTGGAAGGAACACATGCTTGATATACAAACGTCTGCGGGCGCGCAAGCCCGAAAACCCACCATCACCGCCGACTATGCGCTCGCCGCCTTGCGGGTCGGCGCTATCCGGACACGGCTGCTAGTCGCCGAGGCCGATACCATCGGAGTTGCCCTACGAGACGGCTGGGTTTCTCCCGAGGGCGCAATGCTATGGGCGCGCGATTGCGGCGTGCTCGATCTGGTCGGCGATCAGGACATCAAGGCTGGCACCTCTGAAGACTTCGCCGACATCGAGTGGATGACGGCATGATCGACATCAATACCGCCAGCAATAACGACCTAGACGCGCAAATAGTTCGGATTGATCGCAGGCAAGTCGGCGCGCTCGACTACAAAGCCTTCCTCGACCTCAATATCCCGCCCCGCCAATGTCTCCTAGCGCCCTTACTGCCAAAAGCCGGCCTCGCAATGATCCACGCGCCACGCGGTGTCGGCAAAACTCATATCGGCCTCGGCATAGCTTGGGCGGTAGCGAACGGAACGGGATTTTTACGGTGGAAAGTACCTGCGGACGTTGGAGCGCACCGTGTTCTAGTTCTCGATGGCGAAATGCCGGGTGCACTTTTGCAGGATCGTTTGCGCCGCGTGACGGGGGCCAGTGAGTGTGCACCGCCGATGCCGGACTACCTCAGAATTGCTGCCGCTGATTTACGGCGCGACGGCTTGCCCGACCTTGCAGACCAGAACTCGCAACCGTTCTATGCGGATGTCGTTGGAGATGCCGACCTTATAATAGTCGATAATCTTTCGACCCTTTGCCGGGGATTAAAAGAAAACGAAGCCGACTCGTGGACACCCGTTCAGAATTGGCTATTGGCACAACGCCGCGTCGGCAAGTCGGTGTTGGTAATCCACCACGGCGGCAAATCAGGGCAGCAACGCGGTACGTCGCGCAAGGAGGATGTACTCGACACGGTTCTCGCGCTTCGCAAGCCGCCCGACTATCAGGCCGACCAAGGCGCACGATTTGAGATTCATTTCGAGAAAGCGCGTGGATTTTACGGTCCCGAGGCCGAACCGTTTGAGGTTCGACTTGTCGGTGAGCAATGGCAGGAAAGCGAAATCAAATCAGGTGACGACTTAGACACATTGAATTCCCTAAGAAAGCAGGGGTTCTCGGTACGAGATATTGCCGATCGGACTGGGCTTGCAAAGTCCACCGTTGCTCGCAAGCTTGGGGCCGATGAATGACTGTCCCAAGTGTCCCACTGTCCCAAACGTCCCAGGTGTCCCGTTTGTCCCGCCGTCGCACAGGTGTCCCATGGGACAGCGCTTAGGCGTGTCCCATGGGACAGCCCGACCGCGCGACACAGATACCGGCGCGATTGCGGCGACCTGTCCGGTGCAGCCGAATGGTAGAATACAATCGGCAAGTGATGTGGCCGATGTCGAACCGACTGCCTCCCCGCGCGATGTTCTCAGGCAACTATGGTTTCGGAAGCAAATCGACCGGGCGCAATTTCTCGCCGGGCGCGAAGTTGAACGGCTGTTCGAGGTAGTCGCCGGCCCCGGCGTAAGGGCCATTGATCCACGGCGCCCGCGTGTCGACGGCGGACCCATTGCCGGGCTGCCCCTCAACTTTAAGGCGGTAAAACACGCCCGCGGTAAATTGAAAGTTCTCAAGGAAAGAATTGGCGTTGATGGCTGGGGGTTGATTGAGGCCGTACTGATCCGGGGTTGCTCGCTTAAGCAGGCCGCCATCGACCGAAATATGATTTCTGAGCGCGATGAAAGATTTATTGGCGCGCTATTTCGAATGTCTCTGCAACGGGCGGCAAAGGAGCTGGGTTTGGTCCCACTCACGGAATCGATTGTGAACGCTGTGCAGAAGCCGCCGGGACAAAGGCCGGCGCTAAGATTTTTCAGCGTGTATCAGGCCAGTGAACACCTTAGCGCGTACGAAGACGAAATTCGCTGCGCCGCCTTTGAAAAGGTCGAAGTCAGGCCGGCAGCCAAGGGCTTCGGAATAGCCGTGGTCAATCGATTTACGCAAAGACTCGAACGATGGATTCAAGAATGACGATGACAATGACGATGCTTGGCAACCGCAACGTGATAGCGCCGCCGCGACGAATAGATCGCCGCCGGAAAATGGCGCGCGAGGCTCGCGATCTGGCCAACGCATTCGCAGCAAAACTTGGCGGGTGGGAATCGTTAGACAGGTTGCAGGCGGTGGAAATTAACCGCGCCGCAGAACTGGCGGCGGCGGCGGCGGCGGAGCGCGCAAAATTCCTGCGCGGCGAGCCGATAAATTATTCCGTATTGGCGTCTTTAGAGGACGTTGTTGACCGCGCGATGCGTTCACTCGGACTGCGCGGCTAAAACTTTTACCAGGGAGATTTAATAAAATGGCAGTTGCCGTAAGATCGCTAACTTCGGAAGACCTTCCGCAGTCTAAACCGCTTGCGGTGCCACGCGATGTCGTTGATTTTTTGATTCGCAATCGGGCGACACTGGCGAAGTCGCGTCTTGAAACCGAAATGCGCATTCGCAATTTCAACAGCACCCGGCACGATACCCTCGGCCGTCAAATTTACCTCCTTCTCGATCAGCGGCAAGGCCCCGCAGCCGTCGCCGATCAACTGCGCGATCGCTTGTTTCTGTCGGGGCGTTCGACGCCTAAACCGGATGAAGCCCGCGCGCGCGACGATGCCGCCCGCGAATTGATGGACATGAACAATCAATTAGAAATCCCGCGCGCCGAACAGGCCGCGCTAACGGTATTGCAGTCAGGAAAGCGCGTCGAGCAAATGCTCTCGTTCCTGCGCAGCGCGATGTCTGGCAAAACCAAAATACGCTTTATCGACGCGCCGAGCGTCGCGGGGAAAACTCTCGACCAGGCGCGGCTCGATGTGATTCAGTTAAAGCAGGACGGTGACGAACTCGACAACTTGCCGGTAGCAAGGGCCGAAGTCGAGAAGCTCTGCGCCGCATTTCTTGACCAGGTTGGCGGATACTCAATAGCCAACATGTTCGAGCACGACGGCTTAGACCGATACGCGCCGCAGATGCCTTCGACTGCCTTTGCTGATGCCGGGCAACCGGACAGCGAGCGGGTATTGCGATACTACGCGCGCAAGGCGATCGAGGCGGACTTCAAAGCGCAAATGGACAAATTCGCTCGGCCCAATGGGTAAGCGACGATGAACGAAGGGCCCTGAAAAAGAAAAGCTTAGACGATCAGATTGAAGCGCAGCGCATTCTTGTCGAACTTGAACATCAAGCGATTGCTCAGCATCAGTCGGTGACATTGTATGCGCACGCCGATCCGCAAGCGCTGCTATCCGCGCGATTGCTTTAATTTCTACTTGCAGGCCGGCTTAGTTGAGGCACTACGGGCGCCCAAGCCTGCACGCGGCCTCGGTGTTTCAATGCAGTCCGCCGGGGCCGCATTCCTTTTTGGCGTCGGGAGCGGGGCGGTCCTCTCTCGACAGCTAGGCGCGTTGGTTTCCCCTTTCTCCAGCGCGTCGGGCCGCTAGTTTTATCCATAGCTGGCGGCCCTTTTTAATTTTTATTGAAGGATATTTCACATGAACACGAACGAACAACTGCTTTTTCAAATTGTTAAACGCGCCGGCTTCGACACTATTGCCTCGGCCAGACGAATCGTGGGTGACAAACGGTTGCTCAAGGACCTTCACGCCGAAATGCTCAGGGGCCCCAATTCAAAGATTCTCGCCGGCAAGCGCACAATCAATGCTCGGCTGCGCAAAGAAGCTGGCTTGCGTCGCCCACAAGGCAAATGATCTTGGGCAAAATCGAAAACCGCGCGGCCGTCAATCAAGTGATAATCGGGCTCATGGCCAGGGGTGTGTCGAGATTCGAAAGTGAATTAGAGATTGCGCGGGCGCTGCAAAACGGCGTGCCTCTGACGAAAGTCCTGGCGAACTACGAGGCGCGTGAAGCGCGACACTCAGAGGAATGGAAACCATGGCCGAAGCCAATAACGTAATCCCGATACCGTCGGACGATCAGCAAGTACTGGTGCCTGTGCGGCTAATACGGCAAATGCTGCACGACCGCGAGATGGTCAAAAAGCATATTGAGACAATTCGCGACGAGTCCACACGAATGCACCTATTTCTCGAGGCGGCCTTTTCCCGGTAGCTTCTTTGCGATCATCGCTATGGGGAATTTCCCCATAGCCCTCTTAGTCATCCCGGATGGAGTCAGGTGAGGGCAAATGCCGGCGCGCAATGGCGATTTAAGTCACTACGGCTTCCAGGCGGATGAACCCGGCAACACGACGGCGGAGAAGCTATTGCCGGCAGGCGATCTATTGGTGAAGCGATTGCGCGAAACGAGGCGGGACGGCCAAGACATTTTCGCGCGGTTGCATCGCAGGATTGATGAGCTCGAAGCGCAGGCGAAGGCGGGGCGGGGCTGATAAGTGATGCCGGACACAATGATATCGACAGGAAGGAATCCAACTAAAAAAGGGCCGCGCATGCGTGCGCTTGCGCGGCCCACTCCTCGGCCCGAAGCACTGGGGGGTGGAGTGGCCGAAGGAGCGGTTCAACAACTCGGCCCGTGTGTCCTAAGTTCCCCTAACGAGTGTCCGTATTAGGACAGTACCCAAGATCGGAACGGATGAAATGAGCGTTCGGGGGATGACCCCATCCCTTAAAGCCATTGATATTGTTGCGCTATGGGTCCTCCCAGGCCGAAAAGGCGCATACGGGTCGGCCACGTGTTTGGCTTAGCCAGTGATAGACCCCCAAAAAGTTGACGAATGACGAGGTGACGAAATGGTCAAGCGGAATCGACGCCCGGCAAGATCCCTGGATGTCGGGAGGATCGGAGCTAACTACTCCGAATTTGCGCGGCACGAGGGCTGCTCTGAGGCAAGTGTGCGGCGCGGCATCAAGCACGGCGCTTTGCGCGTGTACCCTGACGGAAGCCTTGACCTGGCGCAGGTTGGAACGTGGCGCGGGCATTCGCCGCGACGGGCAGCCGAAGCCATGGTCGATGACGGACTCGAACGCGGAACTTTGGTCGCTTTTCCGGACGGTAGCCTGAGTCCAGAACTAATCGGCGCGCCCTGGCGCGCGACCACTGATGACGATTTTGTCGGCGACGTAATGCGTGGGGCGATAGCCGCAAACAATCAAGCGTGGCTGGCGTTCGCATCGACTGTGGGGCCGACGCTTGCCAAGGAATTTGGAATTTCAGATGAGCGCAGGTTTCTCCAGGCGCTGAACAATCAGATCACCAATTACTGCATCAAAAACCTAGTCGAATATTACCGGCGATGGATGTCGCCATCAGAAAAAGGAATTTTAATATGAGAGTTGCAGGCAAGGAATATAACGTGAGTGCAGTTGAACTCGGTTCTAAGTGGTTCGTTGATGCCCGCTCGTCGGATGGCAACGCCTTCCATATCTCGCATGGTCCTTTTGATACGAGAGCCGAGGCATCCGCTGCATTCGACACGGCGTTGAATAGCGATGCGACGGCGACGTTGCGATTGCGCGGACCCGCGAACACGATCCACGCCGAGTCATACGGCGGCAATGTGGTCCGGCATGACCCTCCACGCCGATTCACCAACAATAAATTTTAGTTTCAGGAGATTTTTCACATGGCAGGCTCAGTCCCGACCGTAAAAACGCGCCTGGCAATTGAAGGCGCGGAAGACGTTCAAGCGAAGCTCAAAGGAGTAGGTGAGGCCGGCGCGAAAGCGCTCGCACAAATCAAGGCCGCTGGAGGCGCTCTAGCGAACAGCGGTAAGCCAGCCGAGGAACAACTAGTCAGGCTCGGCAGCCGTACGCTTGAGAACGAGAAGGCCGCGGGCAAGTTCCGTGACGTGCTCCACCTGCTGCGCCCAGCGCTTGAAGAGGCCGGGCTTGGCGTTGGAAACTTGCGTTCACTCGGCGCGGCGGCTGAACTTGGCATTGGTGGACTTGCTGCGGCAGTCGGCGGCGGAGTCGTCGTTGGCTTAGCCAAGATGGCCGACCAAAGCGAGATAACCAAGCAGCGCATCCGGGGACTATTCGACGCGGCTAAGGACGGCGACAAGACTTTCGTTGCGATCAATAGAAGCGCGGCGGCGACCGGGCAGAGCGTCCGCGGCGTCGCCACGTCTTTTGAAAATCTTTACCGGGCCTATGAAAAAAATTCACCCCTACAGCTTACCCCGCCGGCCGCGCCAGGGGAGAAAGCATCCAATACGCCATATCCCGGAAGTGAGAAAATAGCGCAACAGAATACTGCGCTTTACAACGTCATCCGGGCCGGCAGCGGTACGGACGCCGAAGCTAGAGAGGCGACGAATGTATTGACGAAGGCCATTAGAACGAAAGGTACGCTTGATATTGAAGGGTTCAACTTATTGAACTTGGGACAGCGGAGATCGTTCACTCACCTGGTCGGACCGCAATTAGGTCTTTCTGACAATTTAAATCAGGCCACCCAACAGCTCACGCAATCCCCGATCCCTTTACCGCGCCTTGGTCCGGCGCTCGAGACTATTGCGCCGACAGCGGAAAAGGTCGCAGGCAAACTAGAGGGCCTCGGTGATGCCGCCGGACGACTTTGGGCTGATATTGAGCGCGGGGTCGGCGGCGGTGGCGCTGCTGGCGAATCAAGATCAGTCCTGGTCGACATCCTGGAGGCCATTCGACAACTGCCATCGTCCCTTAGGGTTACGGCCGGCGCATCGCTTGGCGGAAAGGCATCTAGTAGCGAGGGCCATGCAACCGGCGGCTATATCAGAGGCCCCGGTACGTCGACATCAGATTCGATACGGGCCATGCTTTCCGATGGCGAATATGTCGTTAGCGCCCGCGGAGTCGATGGTGTTGGAACGCGCTTTCTTGACGCAGTTAACAGTGGGCAGCGCATCAGCTTTGCCGATGGTGGCCTAGTATCTAGCATCCCCTCGCTGCCTTCGCTTCCGCCGCTAAAGTTTGCAGAGGGCGGCGGCGCGTCGGGCCAGCACTTCGGGACCATCGACTTGCGCACCAATGCGGGCAGCATCAGCGCCAATGTGGAACGTGATGCACTAGATACGCTCTCGCGAGCTGCAACGCAGGCTGCAATTCGCAGCGGCGGCAAGAAGCCGTCGTGGTATGGCTAGTCCATCAACAAGATCGAACTCGCGCGTAATTAGGCAGCACGACTTTGATGCCGCTAACAAAAACCCCGGCACATTCGCCGGGGCTTAGTTGCATTAAGCTAATCTATTAGGCAGCGAGCGTTGCTGCTTTCTTCTTCCTGCGCCAGCCAAGTAGACCCAATGCGCCTAGGCCGGAGGCGAAGAGAGGCAGAGCGCCGGGAAGGGGCGTGGTAGCTGGGCGCGCAGCAAAATTGTCTAATTCAAATGATTCGTTCGTAGAGCTAAAAACGACGCTGGTAAAAGCCTCTCCGGATCCAGCGAAGATGTCAAAAAAGCCGCCGTTGGAATCGTGAAATCCAGTAAGTGCGGCACCCGTAATCGTCGCAATCGGAATCGGATTTGCTCCGTCGAAAACTTGGACTGTGTTGACAGCGTCAGGTGTGCCCCAATCAAACCCGAAATAGTTCACCGGGTTTGTTAGCGTAACCGTTACGTCTACCGTACCAAACGCGACGATCCAATTTGCTGATGCGTTGGGTGCCGTACTAAAGTCGGATAAACCTCCCGAAACCGTTCCAACGGACGTATCGGTTATGCCATCGAAATTCGCAAACGTTACCGCTCCAGCAACGTTAGTGACCGTCGCACCAGAAGTGAAGTTGGTCGTAACCGCATGTGCAGAGATTGGCGCGAGGGAAAGTAGCAGAGCGCCCATAAAACGTGTGCAAACTGACATGGCACGTCTCCTCTGAAACAGCGGTTCTGACTACAATTTTTTGAGCGATCTCTCTTCGAGTCAAGCACAATTTTTTGGACAGCATAGCTTGGTGAGGCGTGGCCCCAATACGATCCCCCAATGAGGCCAATCCACGAAAAGCGTAGTAGTACCGGCAATAGTCAATTTCTAAACTGCGTCAGCAGCATTGACCTATAGCGGTCGAGCGGCACTTTGCAGCCGAGCATGCGCGGGGCGAGGCTTAAAAGTGCGAAGCGTTGAATAGAAAGGGCCGCCCGGTTTCCCGAGCGGCCCTACAAGCTTCGCACTTGCTCCGCAGTATCTATGCGGCTTCCTCTTCGGCCTCTTGTTCGGCGTAGCGGCGAATCTCTTTTCTTGCCTCGATAGCAAGATACTCAGGCAGCGCCGGCATGAGCGTTTGAAGGATGATTGCGGCGGCGTTTCCTGCGCCGTCGTACGATATGTCGATAATCGTCGACATCGCGAGGGCGTCATATCGGCCAGGGCCGCAAGCCCGTTCGATAGCGTCCTCGATTACAAAGAGCTGCTTGCATAGCTTGGTGGAGTGGTCGTCGATTGCAGTGAAACCGGAGGCTCTTTCTAGTCTGCGCTTTTCGTGCATGCGGGCGATAAACTGGCGAACGCGCTTTCGATATGCCGCCCTTACGTTCGCGTGCTCTTTGAACGGGTTAATGTTATAGGCGCGGCGAATATCATAAAGGCTCGGACGAACTATCATCATGCCGTTCTGTCCGATCGGTGGTGTGGGATTTTCAATTTCCGGCCACCCAACTTCGTCGCTGGTGTAACTGCCATCTTCATTCATACTGCGCGGCCCGGGCCGCGCCCAGGCAGGCAGCGACGCTTCGGCCTTTGACTGTGCCGCCGAGCATTCCGCCAGCTCGATCAGTAATGCGCTACGTTCGTGCCAGAGCCGCTCAATGTCGGGCGTGGACGCCAGCGCAGTCGCGGGGATGACGGCGAGCGCAGGAAGGCAGGCAGTGCCGGCCAGGACGGCGCGGCGCGTTGAATGCATAGTCATTGTGGACTCTCCATATAGGGTGTGAATGCCCCTAGAGAGCGGACTCGGAATCCCGGCGTTATTTGATAAAGAGATCATGGGAGCCGATTGCCTCTCGGGGCGGTTGGCTTCAAGTGGCCGCCGGGCGCTCATACGCTCGGCGGCTGCGCACATTAGGGCGCTGATTTGGCTCGTTTTGCAAGGCCGGGTTTCGACCGTTGTGGTATTCTGAGAACTAGCCCGTGCCACCGGCGCCCCCATGCATGGCGCGGGTTAGGGCCGGTTTGATGGCCGCATACCCACCTTATCGGCCCGCTTGTCATTCAAGCCGATGCGATCCGGCGGCCATCCGGCGACCGGTCGATAATGCGCGTCAAAATGCTGCGGAAATTAAACTTAGAAAGAGCCTCGGCCCGGTTTGACACGGGGGGGCCGCGCGGGGGCCGAGGCTCTTAATTGCGTTACGAAAGACCCGAAACGCTGGATCAGTGTGGAGCGCCCTGGTTGCGAAAGCGTAAAGATACCGCCGACTGAGGCACCCTAAGTTTTCCTGCTTGACCAAGTTGCCTTAAACGCCGCCATCGCAGCCTCGCGGTTCTCCGCATTTCCATATTGCGGGCCACTGCATCGCTGCCATTCGTGAAATTCCAAACCCCAAAACCAGGGGCGATCTTTGGGTGCGCCGGCACCAGCAAAGAATATGCGGCCGACACACTCGCCGCCGGTATAAACGAGATAGCCTTCATCATTCCCGGCATGGGGATTGCGTCGAAGGATCAACGTTTGTTTTTCTTGTGCCATCGGAGAAATCTCCAAACCTAATATCATCATCACACCCGCGATGGCCGCGTCGTTCAATCTGTCACGAAGCGAATGCCAATTCTATTGACCGATCTCCACACCACGCGGCAATCGCGCGTTTGCATTTCTGACCTGATAAGAAGCTTAAAGTCGTCGGGTATGCCGACCGGACTGGCAACTTCAAGAGCGGCGCCGGTTTTTGAAAGATCGCGAATGATGCAGTCGATACTGGCTACGTGGCCAAAGGTGATTGATCCGCCCTTGAGTTTTCGCAGGCGCCGGGCGTGTCGTCGCTCTTTCATTGGCTGCGCCCTTCGAAAATAACGCTATAGCCTTCGCCCTGTTCGAACTCACGGTCTTTGCGAAGCATAAGCACGGCGACTGGCGGCTCACAGATTTTGCGGGGCTAATCAAGTGATCCTATTTTCTTATCGAGCCGTAAGTACCGAATGCCGCTCCTTTCGGCTTTGGTCCCATCTCGTCCTCTGCCTTCAATGCGCGGAGCACTTCAAAGTAAAGTTTTGCCGCTTCTTCGGCGGTGACGACACTCTCTTTTTTCTGCACCAAAGCGCTTGTGAGATGGGCCGCGACTATTCGCGTATCTGGACCAAGTTCCGGCATTAGTCCCCTCCTATCGTTGAGTGCTTCCCATATGCTTCCCAACAGCGATTTTTGGGAAGCAGCAAGCCGCGAAAAATGCAACATATGCCTGATTTTATTGGTCGGGGCGGCGTGATTTGAACACGCGACCCCCAGTCTCCCAGACTGGTGCGCTAACCGGGCTGCGCCACGCCCCGACCGGAACGGCGCGGACTATAGGGATGCCTCCATAGCCGCGCAACAACGCCTGCCCGGGGTTTTCACGCAACAGGTCCGAGTTAACGGATTGTGCACGCCTCTCGGACGTAATCGGTGCCGGACAAGTTCCCCGACCGAGAAACGGCCCATGGCCCACGTTGTTCCAGCCCGGCTCGATGCACATTTCGGCGACGACCCGCCCGTAGCGACGCGTATGCAAGCGCGGATGGCCCCCGCGGCGCCCGGCGATATGCGTCTCAGCGTCTATGAGAACCTGGCGGCGATCGAGAAGGATTGGCGCGCTTTCGAAGCGCAGGCCGACGGCACGGTGTTTCAAAGTTTTGACTGGCTGGCAACCTGGCAGCGGCACATCGGCGTGCGCGCCGGCGTGACGCCCGCCATTGTCGTCGGGCGCGACGCCGGCGACGCCATTGCGTTCCTGCTGCCGCTGTCGATCTGTCCGGCCGGCTATGCCCGCGAACTGACCTGGCTTGGATCTGATCTTTGCGACTACAACGCGCCGGTACTGGCGCCGAGCTTTTCGCAACGTTTCGATCGCGCGCGATTTCTTGCACTGTGGCGGGACATCGTGCAGCTGCTGCAGAGCCGGCCGCATCTCACGTTCGACCTGATCAACTTGAGCAAAATGCCGGAGATGGTCGGCGCGCAGGAGAACCCGATGCGGCATCTGGGCGGCGCGATCAATCCGAGCGGCGCCTATCTAACCCATCTCAGCGGCGACTGGGAAACATTCTACACCCACAAGCGCTCGTCGGCGACGCGCCGGCGCGACCGCACCAAGCGCAAGCGGCTCGGCGAATTCGGCGAGGTCAGGCTGGTCAATCCGGCCGGCGGCGATATCGCCGGTACGCTTGACACGCTGATGGTGCAGAAGGCGAATTCATTCGCG
>Ga0134126_10004545_pt1 | contig 17351 bp, 12 predicted proteins | sample KB31752_FD_96881 | JGI IMG/M metagenome (GOLD analysis project Ga0134126, IMG submission 96881) | Terrestrial soil microbial communities with excess Nitrogen fertilizer from Kellogg Biological Station, Michigan, USA - KB3-175-2 | ecosystem: Environmental > Terrestrial > Soil > Unclassified ...
CACGCAGGTTCAAAAGAGTGCCCGCGAGATCGTCGAGCTCTGCGCGCACCATCAGATGCGCGGATCCGGCCGGATCGGCAGATTCATACATGTCGTATTCCGCTTCTGAATCTTCGGCGTCGAAATCGATGTTCATGGGTTTCGTGCAGACGCGTGAGTTTGATGTCTGAATTGAATCGGACCTGCCAGGTGGCCCTGTGCAAGAGAGCCGTGTAGGGTACTTCGCGGGCAGAGATTGTCAACACGAGGAGCGCATGTTGCTTTTGCGGCGATGCGTCGTTTGCATACGCGACTTACGACGTAGCGCATGACGACTAGATACAGCGTAAGGAACGGACGCCAAATTTACCGCAGTCCTGGCCGTCGTTACAGCGTCAAGCGCAAGCTACCGCCGCAACGGATAGTCCCGATCCGGGCCCGGCTTGGCGCGCGCTGTGATCGGCGCTATAAGCCTTCTGTCTCGAGGCGGCCGGCTCGCGTGGCTGCTTCGTGTACCCAAGCAACCCGGTCACGGGAGGCACAAAAATGCTCAGCGAACAGATCTACACCGGTCAGGGCAAACGCACTGCACGACGGGTCGTCAACACACAACCTTTCACCGTGGAGGTCTCTTTTGAAGACAAAGGCAGCCTTTTGGCGCTCGAGGGTGGCAATATCGGCACGTACACCTCGAGTCCCAGACCCGACGGCTCGCTCGTTGGGGAGGGGCAAGGAATATTCGCGTCCGCCGATGGTGAGGTGGTCACGTGGAAGGGCATCGGGACGGGAAGGCTGAAGCCAGGAGGCGCGGTCAGTTACCGCGGGGCGCTGACTTTCAGCGCCATCTCTCAAAGATTGTCACGCCTCAACCTCATCGCAGGCGTATTCGAGTTCGACGTGGACGAGGCGGGCAATACCAGGACGCAGATATGGGAATGGAAGTAAGCGGCGCGGCCGCTGCGATTGGAGGGATGCAACGCACAACGCTTGGGCAGTCAGACTGCTGAGGCGCAGGACTACTTCGGCGAGCTGGCCCCTCCTCCCTGGTCGGGCCAGCTCCCGGTTTCGCAGCTTCATCCCGGGCACTCCCGTCCGTCATCGGAGCATCGTGGGCCAGATCCGTGGCACCCTCCGTGAGCGGATTCTCTGCCATTCATCAGGCGAGCTCTGGCAATCAGATGTTCTGCGGTGCAATGAAAGCGACACGCCGAGTTGGAGCCGCCGGAGCGCGTGCTCGAGAAGCGAGAGAGCCTGCTCGATATCGCTCGCCGCGAAGAGAGCGCGCGGCAATGTGTGCGTGCATCCAGGCGACGGGTCGATTTACGTCCGCGGTGAAACAGAGAGGAAGACCAGCTCCGAGCTGAGCGGCTCCCCAAGCGCAACCTGCAGACCGGACGTCATCAGTTGCTCGCCCGATGCCGTTGCATCCGGCGACGATCCATCCTCGAAGTGCAGGCGGTAGATCGCTCGCGAATTCAGTCCGGACAGCACGAATCGGTGCTGCGGCTCCGCGGCGTCCGAGCCGTGGAAAGCGAATACCACGCCGCGCCCGCGGGCGGGGTCCCAGTATTCCATCCCGTCCCAGTGCACGCCGTCGGGACGCGCAGAGATGTGGAAGAGCTGCGCATCCCGAATCAGGGGCCGCAGTTGCGCCTCGTAGAGAGCGATGGCCTCGTGCGCCGCGGCGTGTTGTTCCGTGGACCATTCGGTGGTGTTCTGCATGACCGTCAACCACCCCATCATTCCGCTGCGCAGCATGTAGAGAAAGGTTGCCGCCGTCGGTGTAGGCCACTTGGCCTCGTAGGCCTCGAGCATTGCCGGAGGCAGCACGAAGCTCGCGTCATAGAAGGCGCGCCGGTTGGCGAGCGGGGTGTAGGTGTCGGTGATCGAAAAGTAATCGCCGTGCGCGGCGCTGCCGAAGTCGATCATCCTGCCGCCGTCGTTGCAGATCTCGAGCAGCAGCTTCGGGTGTCGCTGGCGCAGCTGCGCGTAGATGTCATAGTAGGCGCGCACGGCGTGATAGCTCACATCGGTCGAGTTCGAGCTGGTGACGATGTCCTCGCCTTCGTAGTGCTCCACACTCGTCCGCTGCGCATCGGGCGCCGCATGCGGATGATCGCTGCGCGCGCAGCCCTGCGCGACCAGGTAGCCGTCATGCTCCAGCATGTCGAGGTGATAATCGCGCACGATGCGGTTGACCTCGCCTTGCGCGTAGGCCTTCGCCGCCGGCACGCCGATATCGATCGTTTGTCCCTTGAAGTCCTGCGGCTTCCAGTCGGGCGCCACATCGGCCACCAGCCAGTCGCGGGTTCGGGGATCGCGCAGGTTGAGCGCTCCAGGCTCGGTATCGAGGCCGGCCAGAGTCCAGTCCACCCAGATGCCGAATTTCATTCCATGCGCATGCGCGTCGTCGGCCAGCGGGACCAGTCCATGGGGAAATTTGTGCCGATCGGGATACCAGTCGCCCACGCCGCGAAACCAGCCGGCGTCGAGGTGGTACATCTCAAAGCCGAGGGCTGCCGCATCAGCGATCATCTTCCTGGCCACGGCTTCATCGATGCCCATGCCCGCGCCCCAGCTGTTGTTCACCGTGAAGGGGTAATGGGGATTGCTCCAGGTCTGAGCGGAGCCCAGCACCGCCCGCACCCATGGCCTGAGCTGGTTGCCGGCTCCATCCGGTCCCCCCGACGAAGCGCCCAGGAACACCGTGGGCGTCTCGAACTTTCCGCCAGGCGCGAGCCGCGTCAGTACCGGACCAGGCTCGGGATCGAGTCCCAGAGTGGTGCTCAGGTGATCGCCCGCGCGGCGCAGCCTTACCCGCGTGCGGCCACTGAACTCGATGCCGGCGTACCATCCCCGTCCGCCCTCCTCCGGCTGGAACACGGCTTCATAGGGAATGATCTCGCGCGGCCTGCCCGGCACCGGATGTGAGAAGGTCGTCGACCACCCTGTCCAGCGATACCCTGTGGCGAGGCTGACCTCGTGTACGCCTTGCGCTGTTGGCTTGCCGGCGCCCTTGTCGACGTAGAAATGCGTGAGCGGCGTTCGAGAGGGTACCCGCCAGCGCAGATGCAGGCTGTCGAGCGGCGCCAGCCAGTATTCGCCACCGCCGAGATTCTCGACGGTGATGCGATGCTCCAGCGGGCCGAAGCGTGCCCGTGCCTGCCATTCCCAGGTGAGTCGCAGATGGGGTCGTCGCGATTCATAGACGAAGGCGATCCTCGTGGGCTCTACCGATGAGAGCTTCGGCATCAGCCGCCACTCGAGCGGCACCTGCCTGCCGCCGCGCTCGATCGAAACCGGCAGTTCTTCAGGGACCGAGTTGAGCCATGGCGGCTTGCCGGGCGGGCGCAGCCGCAGCAACCGAGGCACAGCCGTTCCCGCTTCGAGGTCGACGGCGACATCGGAGGTCGCCAGCGTGCCGCGCAATTGGCAATGCGCGAAGACAGGAAAGAGGCCAATCGCCAGAAGCGAGGCGAACCCCGAGGTAACCGCTGCTGTGCGTCGGATCACGGTGAGCGCGCATCAGTCCGTTGCGCCAAGTCCCGAGCCGGGCCGCTCGCGCCGCTTGCGATGATTGACGAAGTCCGCGAGCGCCTTCTGCGATGCGTCCGTGGGATGCGCCTGGATGGTTTGGGTCAGTTCGCCGACGCGGGCGTCATCGAGTGAGCAGAGCTCGGCAAGGCCGACCGCGGCGATGCGGGCGAGTTGCGGCTCGTGTTTCATCCAGTCGGTCAATGTTCCGATCCACTGCGCAGCCGCGGGGGAGCCCGCGATCAGTCGCATGATTTCCGGGAGTCGGTCGACACTCAGCGGCGACGCATCACTCCATTTACCTTCCTGAGCCGCGGCCTGGCCCCAATCCCGCCGCATCCACTCCTGCAGCCGCAGGGGACAAAGCACCGCGCCAATGGCCAGCGCAGTCGGGAGCTGGCGGGTATGTCGCTGGAAGCCCCAGCGCAGGTGCGAGCCGTGGGACTGCAGGAGCGCCAGCAGTCCTTCTGCGACCCGAGCCATCTCGTCCGTGGATTTATCCAACCGCGGCGGCAGCACGACCTCGGCCCAGCTCACGAACCGCTGGATCGCGAGCTCCCAGAGTCCGCTGTCGGTCGGCAGGCGAGCGATCACGGTGAAGACGTTGCGGAACGCGGTCGGCTGGTCAGCGCTGCTCGCCGCCAGCAGCGCGCCGGCCGCGCGGTGCACGGCCTCCGGGTCCGCCGACTCGAGACCGCGAGCCAACAGCACGCGCTCCGGCTCATCGAAGTCCGATGTGAGCGAGAGCGCACGCAGCCAGGCCTCTTCCAGGCGTGAGCCGGGAGGCACATTGCGAGCTTCCGTCGAGCGGCGCGCGCGGTCCTGCTTGCCGAGCTCCATCAACAGGAAGGGCAGCACCGCAAAGAAGGGTCCTTCCGCGTCCTGGGTGTTGACGAACGACCAGGCAATCTCGGGGTATCGGCGGGCAAACTCGCCGAGGATGACATCCGCATGCGGGTGGATCGGCATCCGCGGGGACTGATCCAGGACCCGAAGCCACAGCGCGCGCCAGGCGCCGCTGTCCGCCGATCGCAGATCGAGCGTGTCGAAACACTGGCGTGCCTGTCCGATCGCGTCTTCCTCGCGCGCCGTGGCAACTGCCTGGACATACTGCAGCCGAACCTGTGGGCCCGCCGGCGAGGGATCGGGAAGCGCCGTGCGCACCGGTAGCCGCGGCGCGTAGAGCAATTTCCACAACCGATAGGCGTCCCTGTTCGGGATGGCGCGCAGAATGGCCGCTCCGGCGCGATGCAGGACATCCTGCTGCCGCGCCCACCAGTGCCAACCCTGCAGCTCGACCGCTGCCAGCACGGGTAGCGTGGTCGTCGTCCCCTGCGCGAGCCTGATGAGGGCCGCCGAGAGCGCGTCCGTTTCCCGGGCCAATTGCGGCGACCATCGATCCCACCAGGCCTGATCGGGCGTACCCGCGTGTCCGGCATAGCGCTCGAGCGACCCGACGACGACGCATTGGACGATCGCATCGGCGTGTGCCATTCCACGCGTGAGCGTGTCCACGACCCCATCGCGCACGGCCCAGATCTCCGGGACCGGATTGAGCGCCACTCGCGACGGGCCCGTGGTGTGCTCCGCGTCGTGCCGGGCTTGCGCCTCGAGTGTCAGGAATTGCGCACTCAACGCCGCAGAGAGCGCCGCCGCCTCGGTATCCGGTTCGCTGACCGCGGCTCGCAAGGCATCGACGACCGCCTGTGCGTGCGCGATGCTCCGGCCGGTCTCGAACCTGCAGCAGGTTTTGAGCAGGCTGAGGACGTGCTCGCGACTGCGTGCATCCTCCCGCGCGGCGGCATAGAGGTGGCGACCGAGGCCGAGCGCCACCGGGACGGCTGCCGAGTCCACCTCCCCCGCTGTCATCAGCAGCGCGCACGCGCGCATCTCGCCGCTGTTGGCGCCGAACAACTCGGCCGCGGGCGGATGACGGCGCAGGATTCCTCGGCCTTCCATGACGCGGATCATTTCGATCACCGTCGCGGGCCGGCGCGTGGCGAGCGGCAGCGTCGTCTGCAGCAGCTCGAGTACGTCCCATTGGCTTCCAGCGGGGATCGTGCGCGCGCGCTCGAGAATGAGCCTGCTGAGCAGGTCGACCTCCTGGTCGGTCGCGAACAGTTGGCCCACCTCGGCGCAGTTGCGGACCGTGGCGGTGGGCTCGAGCTCGAGCAGTGGTGCCAGCAACTGACTGCTGTAAGGAGTCGGCTTGCCATGGGCGTCCATACACGCCGCTTCGAGAAGCAGGTCTCCCAGGAGATCGGGTACCGGCCGGAGCGCCTGGTCATCATCCTGGAGGAGACCGGCGGCGACTGCGCGCGCGGTCAAAGCGTCCAGCGCGTCCGGCGTGAGACCGCTCAACCGAGCGGCCCATTCGCGCCCGTCCGGGCTTGCCTTCGGCAGCGGCGCCAGCGCGGCGTACACCGCCAGCGCGCGCAGAGCGGTCTCGATCGGGCACACACCGTCTGCCGCACCCCTCAGCGTTTCACGACAGACCCGATCGCGCAGATCCTGTCGCTGAAAAGTCTGTGGAAGCCTGGCTTCCCGGCGCAGCGCCGTGCATACCAACACGGCGCCGAAATGGGATTGGCGCACGAAGCGGGCGATGGTGTCGCGGTGATGCGGCGAGGACTGCGGCAACAGCTGGTCGATCAGGGCTCGCACGAGCGCCACGGGCGGCCGGCCGAGGTCGATCTCCCGGACCATGCCGGGCGGGAATGCGCCATGGATCGCGCCGCTCACACGAGCGCGGCCCGTGGAGCGAGTCAGGCACAGCAGATACAGCGGTATTGGCGCAGAAACCGGCGCGCAGGCGTCTGCCAGTAATTTGACGAGCTCCGGACATTCGTGTGCATCGTCCACGATGAAGACGACGTGCCGCAACTGCGTCAGTTGCGGCAACTCCTCCCGCACCGTCGCCTCATCATGGCGCACGAACACGACGTGCCACCGCGGGTGTGACCGCTCGATCTGACGGGCGAGCTCGATAGCGAAGCGACTCTTGCCGCAGCCGGGGGGCGCGGACACGAGCGCCGCGCCCGGCGCCGCCATGATCTTATCGATCAACTCGATCGGGAGAGTGGAATTGCCGACGTACGGGCCGCTGTGTTGGACCAAAGCGTGACCGGCATCGGTGCCGAGAGAGTCGGCGTAGTACCCCTGCCAGCCGACGAAGGCGCGCCACGAGGGCTGCGCCAACCTGCCCTGCGTCAGACGCCAGAACGGGCGCAGGAAGTTGAAGCTTTTCAGATCGAGCATGCGCCTCTTCGCCGGCTTACGGGGTTGCTGATGCTACACGCTCCTCTCGGGCGATGACGTGTCGTCAGGCGGAGTCACTGCGTTCCTCGGAGAGGAGCGATGTGGCCTCGGTAGCGGAGAGCAGCTCGCTGAAGAGCGCCCCCTGACCGAGCTCGCAGCCGGCGCGCAAGAGCGAATGCTGCTGGTGGTGATTCTGCACGCCGTCGGCGGCGATGGTGAGCCCCAACCCGTGGCCGAGTCCGACGAGCGCAGAAATGACCATGGTGGCGTCGAACTCCGATCCCAGGTGATCCACGAACCGCCGGTCGATCTTGATCTTGTCGAGCTTCACGTTGCGCAGGTGGTAGAGGCTCGAATAGCCGGTGCCGAAGTTGTCCAGTGCGATGCGCACGCCCAGGGCGCGCAGCTCGCCGAGGGTCTTCTGCGCCGCCGGCAGGTCCTGCACCAGCGCGCTTTCGGCGATCTGAACCTCGAGGCGCGATGGCGGGAGGCCGCAGCGGCTCAGTACTCCGACGATCCGGTCTTTCGAGTCTTCGATGCCGAGTTGGCTCGGAAACATGGCCACCCCGACGATGACCTCAGTGGGCCAGCGGGCGGCCGCCTCGCAGGCGCCGGCGAGGGTGTACTCGACGAGCTCGTGGATGAGACCCGTATCCTCGGCAATGGGGATGAAGCGCTCCGGCAGCACCGGTCCGAGGACGGCATGGTACCAGTACGGAATGGCGTCGAATCCGACCACCTTGTGGGTGCGCAGATCGAAGGAGGGCCGAAAGCGCACGCTGATGGCGCGCGCGGCCAGGGCGGCGCGCAGGTCGCTTTCCAGCTCTCCTCGCTCGCACACGTGTTTGTCCATGTCAGGATCGAAGAAGCGTGCCACCGTCCGGCGCTCTGCCTTGGCGCGATACAGCGCCACATCCGCCATGCGCAATGCTTCTCCTGCGGTCCGGGCATTGACCGGCAGCAGCGAGATGCCGATGGCGGCGCCCACCGCGTGTTGGACTCCCCCGACGCTCACGGGCTGATCGAAGACCTGCGTGAGCCGGGCCGCAACGCTCGTCGCGGACTCCGCTCCCGCCAGGTGGCGTGCCAGCACCACGAACTCATCGCCACCCAGACGCGCGACCAGATGGCCGCCTCGAATCGCGCCGCGCAGACGCTGGGCCACCGCGATCAGGACCTGGTCGCCGACGCCGTGACCGTGGACATCGTTGATGCGCTTGAATCCGTTGAGATCGAGCAGAAAAACCGCATGCGCCGCGTCCGCGGCCGGCGGAGCCAGTACGGCAGCCGCCAGCGCCTCATCGAACTGACGACGGTTGGCGAGGCCGGTCAACGGGTCCTGCAGCGCGAGCTCCCTCGCCCTCTGCTCGGCGGTCACGCGGCGGCGCACTTCCTTTTTCTGCTCGGTCAGCCGGCGCACGGAGTACACGAACAGGCCCGCGGCCAGCAGGATGCCGAGGAACAGGCCCTCCTCGAGGTCGATGGTCTTCTGATGGGTCGACAGCTTGCCCTGGAGGGCGAACACGTCGATTTCGTAGCAGATGAATGCGGCCACGAAGAGCCCGAGCACGATGATGCCGACGTCGAGCGATTGGCTCTGGTTGCGGCGGATCAGCCGGGTGATTCTGAAGATCATCGGCGTTTTTTGTCGGGGCTGCATCGGGTCAGTCGCGCAAGGTGGCCTTCAGCGCCTCGATGAGGCCGTCGATTTCGGCTGCCGTGGTGTAGTGCACGAAGGAGACGCGCGCGACACCGCTCGCCGGATCGACATTCATGGCTTGCAGCAGGCGCACGGCGTAGAAGCCCCCGGAGCCGATCATGAACCCGCGCCGGGCGAGGCGCTCGCTCAGCTCCCCTGGCGGGATGGAATGGGGCACGAACGCGACGGTGGCTGCGCGCACGGCGGCATCCGCCGGGCCCAGCAGGCGGATATCGTCCCGGTTCTGGAGGAACTCGAGCAGCTTCGCGAGCAGCGGCACCTCTGCGGCCCGCAGCGCCTCGCGTATCCGCCGCGGCCGTCCGGCGGGCGCGGCACCGGGGTGATGATGCGCGTCGAGAGCATCGAAGTACTCGGCGACTCCCCGCGCGGCTGCCACCTGGGCATGATCGGGGCCGGCCGGCAGCAGGCGCTTGAACGGATCATGGCTGTTGAAATAATGCCCCTCGTTGCCGAGCTGGCCGGCAAGCCGTGGGCTCACCACCATGACGCCCTGATGCGGCCCGTAGGTCTTGTAGAGCGAGAACAGATAGATGTCGGCGCCCAGCTCGCGCACGTCGGGCAGACCGTGTGGTGCGTAGGACACCCCGTCGACGACGGTGAGCACGTCTGCAGCGTGTGCCCGCGCCACGATGTCGGCAGCGGGGTTGATGTGGCCGACGATGTTGGAGGCGTGCGGGAAGACGAGCAGCCGCGTGCGACGGGACAGGAGCTCATCGAGCTGCCGCACATCCAGGCGCCCTGTCTGCGGATCCACGTGCCATTCCCTGATGACGGCACCCTGATTTGCGAGTCGGCGCCAGACGCCGCTGTTGGCCTCATGGTCCTGATCGGTGACGATGATCTCGTCACCGGCCTTGAGCAGCGAGCGAAATGCCTGCGCGAGCACGTACGTGTTCTGTGACGTCGAGGGGCCGAAGTGCACCTCGGCAGCGGTGACACCGAGGTACTCCGCGAGTCGGGCCCGCCCGGCATCCATCCATTCACCGGCTTCGGTCGACGCTGCGAACGCGTAGTAGGGCTGCACCTTGAGCCGGCGGTAGTACTCATTCAGGAGACGAATGACCGCGCCGCAGGCGTAGGACCCGCCCGCGTTCTCGAAAAACGCCTGGCCCTCGAGGGTCGGCTCGCTGAAGGCGGGGAACTGCGCCCGGACGAAATCCGGATCCAGTGCCGGTGCTCCACGTGCTGATTCCATGGTTATTTACGTAATATCAGTAAATTAGCTGATGTTTCCAGAAACAACATGAATTGATGCCCGCGCTCGTGTAGAGCTTCGTTCCGCGGCTGCCGGTGGGCTGAATAATATGCCATCCGCGATCGGAACGGCTGTGCGTACGCATACACCGCGCGGCGCCTGCGTGGCGAGCTCCTGGAGGTCACGACCTCAGCGCGGCGGGTCGTCCTTCCATCTGCGCCGGATGCCTGGCGAGTCGGACGAGTCCCACGGGTCGATGGGCTTGAATGGCGAAGAGTAGAAGGTCGCGATACCGAAAAACGCCGCGGAGCCTTTCATGGCCGGGTTCATGCCGAGGTCGCCCGCTGCCTCGAGGATCTCCTGATCCGTCGCCTCGATCAGCTCGCGCTCCAAGGCAACGAGGAGGCGCTCGAAGCGCTCGGCGTTGTCAGCTCTCATGACCGCCCCATTCGCAATCCCTCCCTGAGGAGGGTACGTCGCATTCGCCGTCGTGTGGAGTCGTACTCGGTTTTCGACATGTCGAACCTCGCGCGGATCTGCTCGGGCGACCAGCCTTCGAACAGACCCTCGATGACCTGCAGCGCGCGCGGATCATCGCTGAAGAGTCGATCGATCTCGGCCAGCTCTTGCATGGCACTCAGGCTGCGCTCCGGGTCCGGAGTCGGATCGCCGGCTTCGAGGTCCGGGTCGCCCGCCAGTTCGAGCTCGGCCAGCATCTGCGGCCGCCGGGCAGCCGCCCTGCGCGCGCGCCGGAAGCATTCCGCCCTGATGCTGCGCATGACGCCGGCCAGGAAGGCCACCATCGGCAAGCCTTCAGGAGCCTTCCTCGAGCCGTCGAGCACTCGAGCGAACGCTTCCTGAAGCAGATCGGTCCAACCGACTTCCGGGGGCAGGCCCCGGGCATGCAGACGTGCGATCGACTTCAAGCGCAGGAGGTCCATCGGCGTCACGAGCTTCAGCGCAAGCGCGTGCGCCGCTGGGGTCCTCGACACTTCCCGCGGGAGCTGCATGAGATGCTTGACGATCCAGGGGTGGGTCATCCTCGGATAGATGCGCCAGGGAGGATCAAATGCGGACACATCTGGAAAAAAATAATCAGCGGCTGTCCGTGCGGGCTCCGCCGCAGCGCCCTACCTGTGGCAGGCCGGTTGCCCGTGCGGCTCGCAATGGATTTTACCTTGGTGACCCTGGAGAGCGGATGTACGTACCCATAGGCGGTATCGATCAGTGGATTCAGATGCGCGGCGCGCCCGAGACGCCGGTTCTTCTGTATCTGCACGGCGGCCCGGGAGGGACATCCGTGCCGCTGTCGGAGGCCTGGAAGCCCCTGGAGGAACATTTCACTGTCGTGCACTGGGATCAGCGCGGCGCAGGCCGCACGTTTGCGAGGAACCGAGAGTCAGGATGCGGGCGGTTGACCATCAGCCGTATGGTCGAAGACACCCTCGAAGTGGTCGAGTACCTGATCGCCACCTCGGGCAGGCCGAAAATCCTCGTCGTCGGGCATTCCTGGGGCACGGTTCTCGGCGTCCATGTGGTCAAGCGGCGACCGCAGCTCTTCTCGGCGTATGTCGGAACGGGGCAGCTCGTCAACAAGCGGCGCAACGAGGAATGGAACTATCGGTGGCAGCTTGCGCGGGCGGAGCAGTCCGGCCATGCGCAGGCGCTCTGCGCCCTGCGCGCCATCGGGCCGCCGCCCTTTGCCGATCGTGAGGCCATCAAGGTCCTTCGTCAGTGGGCGGATGTACTGGCCGAGGGGGATGGCGATCCCCCGCAGCCGCGCCCCTCGCCGATCGCTCCGGACTACTCGCGAGAGGAGATCCCGGCCCTGATGCAGGGTGCGGAATTCTCGCGGCGCGAGCTCTTCGATGAGCTCGAGACGGTCGACCTCCCCTCACTGGGACTGAGCTTCGACATCCCTTTCTTCATCTTCCAGGGGACCTGTGATCAGGCGACACCCATCGAGCTCGCGCAGGAGTACTTCGCGGCGATCGAGGCGCCGCACAAGGCGTTCGTGCGCTTCGAGGGTTGTCATCACTTCGTCGTCATGAACCGCCCGCTCGACATTCTGCGCGAGCTCCTCGCGCGAGTCGTTCCCGGCCTGTGAGTGGCCTGCGGGCTCGAGCCGCTCAGGCGCCGCGCGATTTCAGCTCCTCGAGCTCGGCACGAAGCTGCCGCACTTCCTCCTAGAGTCGGGCGATGCGGCTCGGGAGCGTTTCGCCCCCGGCCGTGCGAGGCACGTCTTCGTCAGGCGTCGTTTGTGCCACAACGGACTCCGGCGGGGGTTGACCGCCAAAAAGCTGCATGTAGCGTGATTCGCGCCTCCCCGGCTCGCGCGCCAGTCTTGCGACCAGTGGCGGCTCACGCTCCAGCAGACCCTGCAGCGCCGTCTCCACCTCCGAGACGTCAGTGAATGACGCCATGCGGCTGGCGCGTGAACGAAGCTCACCAGGCGTCTGCGGGCCGCGCAGCAGCAACTCGCAGACGATGGCGAGCTCCGGCGGAGAAAACTTGAGGCTGCCGTACTCCGTATTGCAGAAAAGATGCTGATACTTCGGCACCCGGCTGCCGAAGCCCGAGCGCTCGAGCACGAGATGCTTGCGCGAGAGCGCATCGACCGTGCGCTGGACGGTCGGCTCGTCCAGACTCATCACCGGATCGCGGTTGCTCTTCTGATTGCAGGCGCTCAGCAGCGCATTGAGCGAGAGAGGGTATTGGTCGGGCGTCGTGACCTGCTTCTCGATCATGCAGCCGATCACGCGTGCTTCCAGGGAATCGAGCTCGATACGCATCTCGGGTCTGGCATCCCTTTGCCGGTGGACCCGGCGGGTGCGCTATCTTAGCTCAGGATGTGCCTGCCCCATCGAGCGGCGGGCCGCCCATCGCCATCCTGACGGCGAGCGGCCCGCAGCAGATCCCCTGACCGGGCCGATGATTACTGGAAGTCGACGATCACCGGCGGACTGGGATGCGTCGTGCGGCCGTTGGCGCCGAGGCCAAAACTCGTGACCAGAGGATCGGCGGCATCCGTGGTCGTGAGACCGGTTCCCACGGGCGGGTTGCCGACGCTGGTGCTCACGTTCAGCGCCGAGAAGTAAGCTCCCTCGAGAAAGCCTCGCGCATCGCCGTCGGCACAGCCCGGCGCCGTGGCCGAGCCTTGCCAGATCCCCTGCCCCGGCACCCACTGGGTGTTGCCGGCCGCAATCGCGTAGGACTGATTTGCCGGCAGCGGTATCGTCAGGGTGTACGAGCTGCCGTCGAAACAGCGGATGTCCGCCTGAATGTTCCCATTCACCAGCGACGCCGTTGCATCCGGGTGGTTGCGATTCGGGATGAGGAGCTGATAGTCCGCCTGCACCGTGTCACCGGTATTGATCGGAAGGGATCCGGGAAGGTCGAACGCATCGTGCGGGGACTGCGGCGAGCCGAACCATCCGGGGCCGCCCGGTGCGCGGTCCAGTGACAGCACGACCGTTCCGCCCGTATTCCAGTTGTCCGGGAACTGCGGGTCGTGGTGGGGATCGCCGCCCCACCACGCCGTCCACCGGGCGTAGTCGAGGGTCGGGTACGGATTGACCTCGACGTCCGTATTGGCGTCCGACTGGCCTAACATGAACTTGTCGACGAAAGCGGTGATCGCGGGTGCCTCGGCCGGCAGCGTCGCGCAATGCTGATGGCCGCCGTCGATATAGAACCCGAACCTGTCCCCGATCCCGAACGTGTTGTAGATCCTCTGGGTCGCACGCGCGGAGACATAGTTGGACCGGTTGGAGAGCCAGTAGAAGTCCGTGTTGCCCGTCTCGAGCAGCGCCCGCGGCGCGACCATGGCCTCGAGCTCATCGTGATCGACCGGCAGCTTGAAGACGTTCTCGTTGGCGAACTGGCTCATCTGTCCCGCGAACCAGTCATAGCTCGTGTCGTTGATATCCTCCACCGATTGCTGCGGCTCGATCTCGCGCGACACCCGCCAGGACGGGGCGCCGCCGCCACCGTTTTCCTGCGCGATGGTGAGCGCGATCCGCTCATCGAAGGCGCCGGCAAAGAGCGCCATCTTGCCGGCGAAGGAGCATCCGGTGACCCCGACGTGCCGCATGTCGACCGGCAGCGGGTTGGTACGCTGGTGAGCGGCGATCTCCATGCCGTCGATGAGGCGGCTCACGCCCCAGGACCAGGCGGCGTATATCCCGGAATTGCTGGTGCCGGTGCACGTTCCGGCGCAGTACCCGGGGTAGAGCTGATAGAACGCGTCAGTGGTATGGTCGCAGGTTCCGGAGAAGCAGTATCCGGCCACCTGGGTGCTGACATAGCCGACGGTCGCGATCGGAAGACTCTGAAACACGCTGGCCGGAAGACTGCCGTAGTCCGGCGGCTTGGGAGCCGGGAACGGAATCGTGACGCCGCCAAAGTCGAACGAGGCGATCTCCATCGGGATCATCACCGGATACGGTCCGCTGCCCATCCCCTGCGGGATGTAAACACCCGACGTCAGCGTGATCGTCTTGCCGTTACGCGTGACGGTCACCGTCAGCGTGCCGGCGTCTCCCGTCGCCGCGGGCGGAGCGTAGTTGGCCGTAATGGTGCAGTCGCTGCAATCGGGAACCGGCCCAATCTCGTACTTCTCGATCGCCGCCATGTATTGGTTGCGCAGGCGCTCCCAGCCTGCGAACGAGGTGTCGCGCCAGCCGTCGACGGACCGGAACGGGTCCGGAAGCGGCCGAATGATCGGGAGCCGAGCAAATGAGGGGAAGTCGGGCGGGCGGAAGAATGCGCCGCTGTCACGCACCGGGTAGACCAGCGGGATATACGAGTCGCCGAAGGTTCTCTCTTTCTGCTGGGCGGATGCCCGCGGCACGACGACCTGCAGAATCAGCAGAAAAACCATGGAAAACGATGCTTTGGCCAGAACGGCCCTGCTCAACGTGAGACGATTCATCGGCTCCTCCCTCGAGGACAATACTATGTCTTGCGCCACGTGCGTGGCGGAATGGATGTCGTCGGTCGCGAGCACCTCCTTTGTTTGAATCTTATTTAGTTCGTGTCGCAAACTAGACGAGGTCCGCGCTCGTTGTCAAGCCGTCCTGACATCGCTGCAGGGGCGCGTTGGGGGCGAGCTGGAGCGCCGCCGTGGCCATCGTGAACGGCCGGCGAATCGCCGGCCCATTGGCGGATCGATGAGGAACGTGCAACCATTTCCACGCCATGGGCACGACCAGAATCGAAGCGTTCAGCGATGGCGTCATCGCCATCATCATCACCATCATGGTGCTGGAGCTTCGAGGCCCCGCCACCGGCAGTTGGGAAGCGCTCTGGCCGCTGATGCCGGTGTTCCTGAGTTACGTGCTGAGCTTCGTCTATCTCGGCATCTATTGGAACAACCATCACCACATGCTGCACGCCTGCTCGGAGGTGACCGGGTCGATCCTGTGGGCGAACCTGCATCTGCTTTTCTGGCTGTCGCTCTTCCCCGCGACGACGGCCTGGATGGACCAGACTCACTTCGCGCCGGTTCCGGTTGCCCTCTACGGCGTCGTGCTGCTGATGGCGGCGCTGGCGTACTGGTTGTTGCAACAAACCATCATCCGCTCGCAGGGACGCGGCTCGCTCCTCAGCCGGGCAGTGGGCCGCGACTGGAAGGGCAGGCTCTCGCCCCTCTTCTATCTGCTCGCCATCGTGCTGTCCGGCCGCTGGCCGGGCGCATCGCTCGGTGTCTACGGCCTGGTGGCGCTCGCCTGGCTGGTGCCGGACCGGCGCATCGAGCGCGTGTTGAGCTCAGAGACGCAATAGCACTCCGATACCATACCGGGGCGCACCAGTGCGGTTTGCGGTAGATTCGTGAGTGGCGGCTCGAGCCGGACGAGGTTGTCCGGGTGGGTCGGGCCGCATTCTTGCAGCAGCGACGTCTCGTGGCTGACTGCCCCACAGCGGAAGCGGGCACGTCGCCGCACAGCGAGCCGTCACGGCGAGAGTCGTAGAGTGGCAGAGGCGTATGGTGGATAGAGAGGAGAGGATTTTGAGCCAGGGGACCATCGCGCGGGAGCGCGCGCGGGCGCTCGACGTCACGGACATGCTCGCGGCAGCGCTCAAGCGCGTCGGACGGGACGGATTCCATGACCGCTCGTTCGTTCAGCCGTTGCAGCGCCTCATCGCCTCCTGCAATGCGGAGAGCGATCTCAACAGTCTCGGACGCAATGCCGTCAAGTTCGAGATCCGGCGAAGCCTCCACAACCTGCTCGAATTCGAGCGCCGCGAGCGCGATGACCCCGCAGTGCTCACGCGCCCCATCGAGCGGCCGATCTTCATCACGGGCATGCCGCGCAGCGGCTCGACCTTCCTGCACCGGCTGCTGGTGCGCGATACCACGGTGGCGGCGCCCCTTTCCTGGCGCCTGGTCCATCCGCATCCCTCCAGGGCCGGACGCCTGGGCGAAGGTCTCAACCGCATCCGGGTGCAGGCGCAGTTCTACCTGATGCGTCTGCTCGCGCCGGAGCTCAACTCCCTGCACGAAGTGGCGGCGGGTGAGCCGGAGGAATGCACCGACATCACCGCGCAGGTATTCCAGAGCCTGCGCTATGACAGCGTCTATCGCGTGCCGAGCTACCAGAGTTGGCTGCAGCGTCATGGCCACGTGGAGGCGTACCGATTCCACAAGCGCTTCCTGCAGCACCTGGATGCGCAGGCGCCGGGACGGCGCTGGATCCTGAAGTCTCCCGACCATGTGTTTGCCCTGAGTGACATCCGCACGATCTATCCGGATGCGCATTGGGTGTTCATCCACCGCGACCCGGTCGCGGTGCTGGCCTCCGTGGCCCGGTTGACGGAGGTGCTGCGGCGTCCGTTTGCGCACAGCGTCGATCTCGCGGAGATCGGGCAACAGGTCTGCGCGTCCTGGCTCGATGGCGCGCAGCGGATGATGCACGCGGCAGCGGCCTCCAACTCCATTCTGCATCTGCATTACAGTGAGGTCATCTCCGACCCGCAGAAGACGGCGGATCGTCTCTTCCGCCACGGCGGTCATGCCTCGAGCGGTGATGCGGCGCGGCGCATGCGCCGCTGGCTGGGCAACCGATCCAACCGCCGACACCGGCAGCGCCGATACGACCTGAGGCGCTTCGGCCTCGACCCGGAGGCGCTGCGCGCGCAGTTCAAACCCTACACGGACACGTTCGGCATCGAGCTCGAATGGCCGCCGAAGACGCGCCCGACGCGCGGCGCGCGGACCTGACTCCGTGAAATGGCGCCCGGCCGTCGCCCTGATCCTCGGCGCGGCGGTCCTCGCCGGCATCCTCATCTACGCCGGTGCGGGCGCCGTCGGGCGCACCCTCGCCGGACTGCGCCTCACGGGACTCCTCATCATCGTGGTGGCGCACCTTCCAATCGTCGCGCTCATGGGGCTCGCCTGGCGCTGGGCCTCGGGCGCTGGTCCCGCAGCCTCACCGCGAAGGTTCATGTGGGCTCGGCTGGTGCGTGACGCCGCTGCGGAGACACTCCCCTTCTCGCAGATCGGCGGGTTCGTGCTCGGGGTACGGGCGCTGCGCCTGCGCGGGCCGGCGGCGTTGCGCGGCGTGCTGTCGATGAGTGTCGACCTCATCGTCGAGCTCGGGGCGAAGCTCCCCTACGTGCTCGCGGGTGTGCTGGTGCTGCTCGCCATCGCACCGGGATCGGGCC
>Ga0134126_10004546_pt1 | contig 17350 bp, 17 predicted proteins | sample KB31752_FD_96881 | JGI IMG/M metagenome (GOLD analysis project Ga0134126, IMG submission 96881) | Terrestrial soil microbial communities with excess Nitrogen fertilizer from Kellogg Biological Station, Michigan, USA - KB3-175-2 | ecosystem: Environmental > Terrestrial > Soil > Unclassified ...
TCCAGCAGGGCGTCGGGCGACATGCCGTAGATCTCGGAGGTCGAGGGGAAGATCAGGCGCTTGCCGTACTTGACGCAGTGGCGCACGACGGAGAGGTTGGCCTCGAAGTCGAGCTCGAAGACCCGCAGCGGATGGGTGACGTACTGCGCGGGGTTGGCGATGGCGACGAGCGGCACGACGACGTCGCACTTCTTGACGTGATACTCCACCCACTCCTTGTTGATGGTGATGTCGCCCTCGACGAAGTGGAAACGCTCGTTCTTCGGCAGCGTCCCGAGCTTGTTGTCGGCGAGGTCGATGCCGTAGACCTCCCAATCGCGCTCGCGGAGGATGGCTTCGGTCAGGGCACTGCCGATGAAGCCGTTCGCCCCGAGGATCATGATCTTGAGTGGCATGGAAGTCCTTGAGCCGCGGGGCCTGGGCCCGGCGCCTGGCTAAAAGCGGCGAATTGTATCAGGGTTCAGCAGCAGCGGCTGACGCCGCTCCACTTGCGCTTTTCCCGCTCCTCGTAAAACGCCCGCCGGCTCATGGGCGGCCCCTCGTGGCTGCGCGCATGGTGTATCAGATATCGCTCGTAGGCATCATCGCCCGAGATCGCGCGGAGCCAGCCCACGGTTGCCGCAACGGTCTGCCCGATGGCCGCGCGGACGTTGCGGACGGTCACGTGCCACCCTCCTGCGAGAGGCCGGCGGAGAGGGCAAGAGGCTGCAGGCGGGCCGCCTGGTAAGGGGCTTCGGACGGTGCCGATACCGGCAGGCCGCGGAGCTTGCGCGCGCAGACCCGGCCCATGTCGAGGATCACGAGCCAGAGAACCGCCGTGAAGATCCCGGTGAGCCAGGCGTCGAGCCGCTGATTGAAGATGAGCTGCGGTGCCGCGGCCGCCGCCTGCGCCGGCAAGGTGCCGGCCGCCAGGTGCGTCGCGAGCGAGCGGGCGGCGGCGAGCAGACCGATGCGCGGGTCGGCGCTCATGATCTTCTGCCAGGCGGCGGCGGTCGTCACGATCGCGAGCCAGGCGAGCGGCAGCAGCGTGACGGCCGCATAGCGCGCCTTGCCCGACTTCACCAGGATGCCGGTCGCGACCGAGAGCGCGATGGCCGCGAGCATCTGATTGGCGATGCCGAAGAGCGGCCAGAGGATGTTGACGCCGCCATTGGGATCGATGACTCCCACGTAGAGGAAGTAGCCCCAGCCGGCCACGACGAGCGTGCTCGAGAAGAGGACGGAGGGATACCAGGAGGTACGGCCCAGCGGCGCGTAGAGGTGACCGAGCAGGTCCTGGAGCATGAATCGGCCGACACGCGTGCCCGCATCGAGCGTGCTCAGGATGAACACCGCCTCGAACATGATGGCGAAGTGGTACCAAACGCTGAGCAGGCCCCGCCCGAAGGTGCTGCCGAAGATGCTGGCCATGCCGACGGCCAGCGACGGTGCGCCGCCCGTGCGCGCGAACAGTGTCGTCTCGCCCATTTCGTGCGCAAGCGTCTGCATCTGTTGCACGGTGACGGGGAAACCCCAGCTGGAGATCGTGTGCACGGCCGCCGCCGGCGCACTGCCCACCACGCCCGCGCCGCTGTTGATGGCGAAGAACACGCCCGGATCGAGCAGTGTCGCGGCGATCATGGCCATGATGGCGACGAACGACTCCAGCATCATGCTGCCGTAGCCAATGAGGCGCACATCCGCCTCGCTCGCAATGAGCTTCGGCGTCGTGCCACTCGCAATGAGCGCATGGAAGCCGGAGACCGCGCCGCAGGCGATGGTGATGAAGACAAAGGGAAAGATCTTGCCGCCGAAGAGCGGACCATGGCCGTCGACGAAGGATGTCAACGCCGGCATCTTGATCTGCGGATGCAGCAGCACGATCGCGACAGCGAGCAGCGCCACCGTGCCGAGCTTGAGGAACGTGGACAGGTAGTCACGCGGCGCGAGGAGCAGCCAGACCGGCAGGATGGCGGCGATCCAACCATACCCGATCACGAAACCGGCGAGCGGCAGGCTCGACCAGTCGAAGACGCCACGCAGCTGCGGATGGGTGTCGACCCAGCCTCCGGCCAACACCGCGAGCAGCACGAGCGCGACGCCCAGCGCCGAGGCCTCGAGGATCCGGCCCGGACGCAGGCGCCGCAGGTGCACCCCGACGAGCATCGCCACCGGCACGGTGGCGAAGATGGTCGCGGTGGACCAGGGGCTGTGCTTCATGGCGTTGACGACCACGAGACCGAGCACCGCGATGAGCAGGATCATGATGAGCAGCGTGCCGATGAGGGCCGCGAAACCGCCGAAGGGACCCAGCTCGTCGCGGGCCATCTGACCGAGGCTGCGTCCGTCGCGGCGGGTGGAAAGCAGCAGGATCGTCATGTCCTGCACGCAGCCGCCGAGCACGGCGCCGACCAAAATCCATAGCGTTCCCGGCAGATAGCCGAATTGCGCCGCGAGCGTCGGTCCGACGAGCGGGCCCGGGCCCGCGATGGCCGCGAAGTGGTGCCCGAACGCTATCCATCGATGTGTCGGTACGAAGTCGCGGCCGTTGTCGTAGCGCTCCGCCGGTGTTGCGCGCGAGGGGTCGACGGAGAGCACACGCGCTGCGACCCATGCGGCGTAGAACCGATAGCCAAGAGCGTAGACGCACACGGCCGCTGTGACGATCCACAGCGCGTTGATCGGCTCGTGACGGTACAGAGCGATCCCGCCCAAAGCAATTGCGCCCCCCAAGGCTAGGAGGACTCCGACAATCTTATTCATTGTGCCCACCCCTCCGAGAAATGCTCAGGTGAGCAGTGTCTTCATCGCGCGTCGATAGCGGGCGATGATGCCATCCCGTTGCCTATGACGTCCTCCACTCACCACCTTCTCACCTGCGCGCCATACGCAATCGATCGCATCGCGGCCGGCAGCAAAAATCCAGCTATCGAGAATCTCGTCCTCGCGACGCTCGATGAGCGCGGCATGGGCGGCGTCCAGGCCCACCAAATCAAATGGCGCGTCAGCGATGAGGCCAACAGGTCCGCCGGTCCCTGTCCCGCCCAGCGCTTGCGCGCCGCCCGCGAGCGCGGCATCGAACAGGCTTCTGCCCGTCGAGTGCCCCGACTCCCCCGCCAACACGTTGCGCGCACGCCGGGTCAGCCGCTGCGAGTACTCGAGCGACCGCAGCTCCGCCGCGGCATCGAGCAATACGTTGGAATCAGTGCCGATTCCGCTGCGGCCCGCGAGGGCCTGGAATTCCAGGGCCGGAAAGACACCATCACCGAGGCTCGCCTCGGTGATCGGACAGAGTCCGACCACCGCGCCCGCGGCGGCAATGCGCTCGAGCTCCCCGGTCGTCGCCTGCGTTGCGTGCACCAGGCACCACCTGTCATCGATAGGAGCCGCTTCGAACAGGAACTCGATCGGGCGACGTCCGCACCAGGCTACGCACTCCTCGACTTCGCGCACCTGCTCGGCAACGTGAATGTGGATGGGGCCTCCCGCCGCGAGCGCCGCCACGTCGGTCAATTCTTCCGGCGTCACGGCGCGTAGGCTGTGCGGCGCGACGCCCAGATTACCCGCCGCCAGCGCGCGCACTGCCCTGCGGCTCGATTCCATGATGCGTGCGAAGCGCTCGAGATCGGTCACGAAGCGGCGCTGGTGCGCGCTCGGCTCACGCGCACCGAAGCCGCTGTGGGCATAAAAAGTCGGCAACAGAGTGAGTGCGATGCCGGTCTGCGCAGCCGCGGCCGCGACTCGCCCGGCAAGCTCGCCGGGGTCGGCGAACGGCAGACCCGATTTGTCCTGGTGCAGATAATGGAATTCACCGACACGGGTGAAGCCGGCTTCGAGCATCTCCGCGAACGCGAGCGCCGTGACCGCCTCGAGCTGATCCGGGTCCACCCGCTCCACGAACCGGTACATGAGCTCGCGCCACGTCCAGAAGCTGTCCGCCGCGAGCCCACGGCGCTCCGTCAGGCCGGCAATGGCGCGCTGGAAGGCGTGGCTGTGCAGGTTGGGCAGCCCGGGGACAGCCACCGAGTGCCGCTCGTCATCGGCGGCCGGATCGACCTCCGCCTCGATGGCGGTGATGACCCCGTGGCCGCCCGTGAGCCGGACGCGGCGCGCCCACCCGCCGGGCAGCAGAGCCGACTCGAACCAGAGTTTCGGTGCCCCCTCGCTCATCCTCGCGTCGGTCTACTGCCGCACCACGCGCTCCATCCGCTGCTCGTTGCGGATGGAGCCGGCGATGTTGATGAGCTGCTCCGCGATCCGTTCCAACACGTCATCGAGGGAGAGGACGCCGGCAAGCGCGCCCGTGCGGTCCACGACCGGGACGCGCCGCACCCCAGCCTCGCGCATGTGGCACAGCACCGCTTCGATCGACTGTCCTTCATCGATGAGCAGCGGATTGCGAGTCATCACATCGCCCACCTTGAGCTCGTGAGCGTCCACCTCCTGCGCGAGTACCGCGACCACGATGTCGCGATCGGTGAGGACACCGATGACTCTCCGGTTGTGGACCGCCGATTCCGCCACGATGAGATACCCGACGTGCTTCTCACGCATTACATGCGCAGCCGCAACGAGATCGTCGGTCGGCGCGACGGTTACCACCCCGCGCTTGCAGACGCTGCCGGCATTCATGCGAGGACTCCGCAGCTGCGCTACCGTCTATTGTAGCCTCAAAACCGCAGGCCCACCCGGATCGGCACGAAGTCGGTCGGTTGCGGCGTCTGCATGCGCGTAAAGCGAGCCTCGACGAAGAAGGTCTGTCCGCCGCGGAGGGCAAAGTCGAGCCCAAGCCCAGCATTCCAAGTGAAGCGGGTGGTATTGTCGCTGGCGACGACGACGGCGCCCGGTACCAGCCCGAACTCGCAGTAGCCGAACCAGTCGTCACACACGTAGTCGCCGACCGCAACCGTCTGCGTGAGCGCAATGCGCCGGTGTGCAACGCCGACGCCAGCCACGGCGTACGCGCTCAGGTACGGACTGAGAGGCATCCGGTACTCGCCGTCAACGGCGAGATCGACGATCTCTCCGAACCCGTCGTCGATCTCCGTCTGGTTGACCGCCTGGTTGACTCCGATCAGCTGACGCGTGGCGTTGAAGCGACTGTAGTTGAGATCGACGCGCAGGGCGAGCGGCGAGCTCAAATCCGGCTGCCAGGAGAAGCCGCCGCCGATGGTCCAGCCTCCTTCCAGAAAATCAGAGGTTTGGCCGGTCGGGGAAACGAAGCCCGTATCGATGTGCCAGTGGACGGGCTGCTCGGGTCCGTAGTAGCGCTCCGTGTAACTCTGCGCCGGCGCCTGAGTCCATGCCCCAAGCAACAATACCGCCCCGAGCGGATAGAGATATCTCGTCATGTCAGCTCCTTCGGTTCCGTCAGATTGTGCGGCGGCGCAGCTTGCGCTGTACCGCCAGCGCGATGTCCTGCATCTCGCGAATGCGGAGCACGGTCGCACAGACGAAGAACGCGCCAGCCCCGGCCAGGATGACCGCAAAGAGCGAGCCCGCCTTGGGCCAGAAGCGCTCCACCGCCCAGCTGGCGAGGAGGTAGTGATCGCCGGCCCAGCAGATGCCCGCGAGCACGGCGCAGGCCAGCGAGAGGCGCCCGATGAGCGCGAGCATGGCGCGCGACTCGAGCCGCCCGAGATGCCGGTGCATGAGCACGTAGAGCAAGAGGAAGTTGGTGGTCGCGATGCAGGCCGTGGAGAACGCGAGCCCCTGATGCCCCCAGCCCAGCTGCACGGTGAAGAGCCAGTTGAGGAAGAGGTTGAGCCCGACCGCGCCGAAGCTCACGAACATCGGCGTCTTGCGCCGGTCGATGGCATAGAAGGCCGGGACGAGGACCTTCAGGGCGGCGTAACCGCAGAGGCCGATGGCATAGAACCGCAATGCCGCGGCCGCCTCGAAGACCTCGTGGGCGGTGAAGCGCCCATGTTGGAAAAGAACCGACATGATCGGCTGGGCGAGCAGAATGAGCCCGATGGTCGCCGGGATGGTCAGGAGAAAGGCGAGCCGCATGCCGCGCGCCAGCTCGGTACGAAATCCCAGGATGTTGCCGCCGGCGGCCATACGCGAGAGCAGCGGCAGGGAGACCGTGCCGAGCGCGACGCCAAAGATCCCGAGCGGCAGCTGCATCAGGCGAAAAGAGTAAGCCAGCCAGGTGACCGGCCCATTGCCGAGATGGGACGCGAACATCGAGTTGACGAGCACGTTCACCTGGGTGGAGCTCGCCGCGATCACCGACGGCACCATGAGGCGGAGGATCGCCTGCACGCCCTTGTCGCGCCAATGGAAGTCGAGCCGGAAGTGATAGCCCAGGCGTCTGAGTGATGGCAGCTGCACCCCGAGCTGCATCGCCCCGCCGATGAGCGTGCCGAGCGCGATCCCCAGAGTCGCGCGCACGCCGAAATGGGGATCGATGAGCCAGCCGATGCCCGTGCCGGCGATGATCGAGCCGAGGTTGAAGAAGCTCGAGGCGGCCGCGGGAACGCCGAAGACGTTCTTCGCATTCAGCATCCCCATCACCAGCGCCGCGAGCGAGACGAGGAGGATGAAGGGAAACATGACCCGCGTCAGGGTCACGGTCAGCGCCGCCTTCTCCGGAGGGAACCCCCCCGCGATCATCGAAACGATCCAGGGCGCGCACAGAATGCCGATCACGGTGAGGAGGCTGACGATCACGGCCGCGGCGGTCGCCACCTTGTTCGCCAGCTCCCAGGCGGAGCGGTCACCCTCGGTCGCGGTGGTCTTGGCGAAAACGGTGATGAAGGCCGTCGAGAGCGCCCCCTCGGCGAAGAGATCCCGCAGCAGGTTCGGGATGCGGAACGCCATCTGGAAGGCGTCCATGACTTCGCCGCCGCCGAAGATCGAGCCGAACACCTGATCGCGTACCAGGCCCAGCACGCGGCTGCAGAGCACCGCGAACGCGACGACGCTCGCAGCCCGGGTGTTCAGCTTCTCATGGCGGGGAGGCGCCGCGGCGGCACTCGGCCCGGCGGCGGGGATATCGGCTTGTGGCATCGGGGCGCCACGGTACCATATCGCCCCGATGAACCCTGCGCACCCCATCGTGCCGGACCGGGGCACCCCCGGCTGCGGCTCTGGCGAGACCCCTGGCTGGCGGGAGATCCCGTACCTATGGCTACCGTGAATCCCACTTCCCAGCACTGGCCCGAAGGCATCCTGCCCCTCGTTGCCATTCTGCGCGGCGTCCGGCCGGACGAGGTGATCGAGGTCGGCATGGCGCTGCACGAGGCCGGCATCGGCGCAATCGAGGTACCGCTCAATTCACCCTCGCCCCTGGAGAGCATCGCGCGCCTCGCCGGGAAGCTCGGCGACCGCTGTCTCTGCGGGGCGGGAACCGTGCTGCGCCCGGCCGATGTCGAAGCGGTGCATGCCGCGGGTGGGCGCCTGATCGTGACACCCAACACGGTACCGGCGGTGATCGAGCGGGCCGTGGCGCTCGGACTGACGGTGATGCCGGGCTTTGCGACGGCGACCGAGGCATTCGCCGCGCTGGGTGCCGGGGCAAGACTGCTCAAGCTCTTTCCGGCGGCGAGCTACGGCCCGGCCCACCTGAAAGCCCTGCGCGATGTGTTACCGCTCGAGGCGGCGGTGTTCGCCGTCGGCGGCGTAGGCGCGGCCAACCTGGCGCCGTGGCGCCAGGTTGGCTGCGCGGGTCTTGGCGTGGGAGGCGATCTCTACCGCGCCGGCCATCCGGCCGGCGAGGTGCATCGGCGGGCGCTCGCCCTCGTGGCGGCCTGGCGCGCCGCTCAGTGACCGGCGGCCTGCGGGCTCAAGCCGGCCGCCCACGCCCAGGACGGCCGCAGCCCGACGACCTCCACCGCCACCGGCTCGGAGAGCTTCCATGGCCGGGGCAGCGCATATTTGCGCGCAATTCTTACAAAGGCCTGTGCAACCGGATCATCCGCGGGCGGCTTCTCGTCGGTCGCCGTCCAGCGGCGGACCCAGTTCGCCTGCACGATGAGCTGCTCGCGCAGCAGCTCCACGTAAGAACCATTCTCCCCGCCCGCCCGGCGCGCAGCGCGATCGGCCTCGCGCGCCAGCTCTTCGACGCAGCCGTCGGTGAGCGGGATACGAACTTCCAGCGAGTCGAGTTCCTCCCGCAGCCACCGCGCGGCGGTGCCCTGCGCGATGAGGAGGGCACGAATCCCCGAGTTCAGCCATGTCATAAGCATTCCCCTGTTATGAGCCGCAGACCTAACGGCTCCCGCATAATGCACGCCGTGTGCCAGGTGAAATAGGGCCAAGCCCAGGATTAAGTCAAAATCTCAACCAACAACATGGTAGTCAGTTTTCCCGCCGCCGGAAGAGAGAAAGAAAGAAGAGTCCGCCGGCGGCGAGCACGATGAAAGGACCGCTCGGCCGGGCGGCGAGCGATGCGACATAAGTCCCCGCGGCGGTGGCGGCAACCGCGATGGCGACGGAGAGCGCCAGCATGGTCCCGAGGCTGCGCGCGAATCGCCTGGCGATCGCCGCGGGAATGATGATGAGCGAGCCCATGAGGAGCACACCGAGGAATCGCAGGCCGAGGCCGATGGTGAGCGCGAAGGCGAGCAAGAAGTAGAGGTCGAGCCGCGCCACATCGATCGCCGAGGTCAGCGCGATCTCCGGTGAGACCAGACGCACCACGAGCGCATTGCGCTGGCGCAGCACGAAGACGATCACGATGAGCGAGCCGACGATGCCGAAGACCGTCTCGCGCAGCGTCAGTGTCCCCGGCGAGCCGAGCAAGGCATCGATCAGTTGCTCGCCCGAGGTGATGATGCTGCCGATCGCCAGCGCCACCGCGAAGGTGACTCCGATCACCGCCTCGGTGGCGATGCGGAGGCGGCGCTCGACGGCCCAGATGAGCACCGCGCCCAGGAGCAGCAGCGCGAGCGCACCCCAGAGCGGATTCATTCGCAGGATGAGCGCGATGCCGATGCCGGGCAGTGCGATGTGCGACATGGGGTCGGCGGCGAGCACCATCCGGCGCATGACGGCGAAGCTGCCGATGAGACCGGCCGCCACCGCCATCAGGGCGGAGACCGCGAGCGAGCCGAGCTCAGGAGACCAATTCATGAGTCCAATTCATGTGTGATCGTGGACATGAAACCCCAGGGGCTGCCCATACACTTCGTAGAGCGTCTCCGGCGTCAGTGCCGAGCGCGGCGGCCCGAAGCACGCCCCGTGGCGTCCGAGGCAGAGGACATGGTCCGCATAGCGATAGACGACGCTCAGGTCGTGCGACACCAGAAGCACCGTCATCGCGCGGCCGGCCTGCAGGCCGTAAAGCACCTCGTTGAGCTGCGCCTGTCCGGGGGCGTCGATTCCCGCCGCCGGCTCATCCAGCAGCAGTACATTGGGACGCCCGAGGAGCGCGAAGGCAATGAGGAGGCGTTGGAACTGTCCACCCGACATGTTGCCGATGGGCATCGACAGGGTCTCCTCGGCGAGACCCACGGAGCGCAGCGCCTCGACCTGCATCGCGCCCGAGCTGCCGGTGAGCGCCGCCTTGGCGCGCAAAAAATCACGGCCGTTGAGCGGCAGGTCGCGCTCGATATCGAGCCGCTGCGGAACGTAGCCTAGCACCGTGTTCGCGGCCCAGGTGATCTTCCCGGTATGCGGCAGCGCGCCGATCAGCGCGCGCAACAGCACCGTTTTGCCGGCTCCGTTCGGGCCGATCACGGCCAGGCAGCTCGCCCGGGGCAGGTCGAAGGTGACGCCGCGAATGATATCCATGGCGCCGAGCCGCACCCCCAGATCCTGAACCTCCAACGCATTTGTCATCGACCGACCCGAGTCCCCTTCTTCTCGCCCCTGCCGCCGCGGCGCAGTCTATATCGCCCACCCGCTCGCGCAACAGCCAGGGTGACTCAGAGATGGCCGCCAATGCGCACGACATAACGGCCGCGCGCCTCTCCCGCGATGAGCTTCTCGCAGGCCCCGGGCACTTCCTCCAGGCCGATGATGGCGCGCACGATCAGCCGCTCGATCTCGCGCGGCTTCCACTCACCGGCCAGCTTGTCCCAGATGGCCAGCCGCCAGGGCCGCGGCACCTCGACGGAGTGTATGCCGAGGAGACTGACCCCGCGCAGGATGAGCGGCATGACCGTCGTGTTGAGCGCCGGCGATTGCGCGAGGCCGATACAGGCAATGTTGCCCCAATGCTTCACGGTGCGCATGAGATAAGCGAGCGTCTCCCCACCCAGGTTGTCGATCGCGCCGCCCCAGACGGCCGTCTCGAGCGGCTTGCCGGCGGTCGCGAGCGAGTCGCGCGGCACGACCTCATCCGCGCCGAGCTCGCGCAGATATGGCGCGCAGTCGGGCTTGCCGGTGATGGCGGCGGTCTTGAAGCCCGCGCGCTGCAAAAGCCCGAGCGCGATGGCGCCGACGCCGCCGGTCGCTCCGGTGACGGCGATCGGGCCGCGCTCAGGAGACTGGTGGTTCTCGAGGAGACGCCGCAGCGCGAGCGCGGCAGTGAAGCCTGCGGTGCCCAGCGCCATCGCCTCGATGAGACTCAGCCCCCGCGGCAGGGGCACGAGGGCCGCGGCCGGCACTCGAGCGCGCTCCGCGAGGCCCCCGTCGAGCGACTCGCCGAGACCCGCTCCCGTGGCCAGCACCCGATCGCCGGGGCGATACGCCGGATCCGAGCTGGCCGCGACCACGCCGGCGAGGTCGATGCCGGCAGTTCTCGGATATCCTCGGGCAATCGAACCCTTGCCCGTGACCGCCAACGCGTCTTTGTAGTTGAGGCAGGAATAAGCCACCTCGACAATGACCTCCCCCGGCGTCAAGTCATCGAGCGTGACAGCCTCGAGGCGCGCGGAGCGCCCGCTGGGTCCCTGGTGAACACGTAAGGCCTGGAAGCTCGACATAGGGCGCCCCAAAACTACGATGCCTGGTTGCAGACTAAACTGCACCCCAGCGCGAGGCAAAACGCGCGTCGGGACGCCACATTGAATACGCTGACCCTCACTGCCCTGCCGGGTATCCGCGAAATCGCGCCCGGCGACGATCTCGCCCGCATCCTCGGCGAGGCGCTGCGCGCTCTGGATGTCCTGCCGCCGCGCCGGAACGGGGCGCAGCCGCAGAGCGTCCTAGTCGTCGCACAGAAGATCGTCTCGAAAGCCGAGGGCCGTTACGTGCAGCTCGACAGCGTAACGGTTTCACCGCGCGCCGCTGAGCTCGCGGCGCTGACACGCAAGGATCCACGCGTCGTCGAGCTGGTCCTCGGGGAATCCGTGGAAGTTCTGCGTGCGAAGCCCGACGTGCTCATCGTGAGACATAGACTCGGCTATGTCATGGCCAATGCCGGCATCGATCGTTCCAACGTTGGCGGCAACGACCGCGTGCTGCTGCTGCCGGTCGACCCTGATGGCTCTGCCGAAGCGCTGGCCGGCGCGCTCCTCGAGCGGTATGGATTCAACGTTGGCGTGATCGTCTGCGACAGCTTTGGCCGCCCCTGGCGCAAGGGCGTTACCAACGTGGCTCTGGGCGCCGCCGGAGTCCCGGCGTTGCTCGACCGTCGCGGCGAGCCGGACCGCCATGGGCGCCGGCTGGAGGTCACGGAGATCGCACTGGCGGACCAGCTCGCGTCGGCGGCCGGACTGCTCATGGGTGAAGGCGCGGAGAGCCGGCCGGCAGTGTTGATCCGCGGCCTGACACTCACCGGCGCCGCGGTGCCGGCGGCGCGCCTGATCCGGCCGCTCGCGGAGGATCTCTTCCGTTGAACACGCGCAACCGCGCAGCTGCAGATGGGTTCGTGCTGGCGCTCACGGGGGGCATCGGCGGCGCCAAGCTCTGTCTGGGGTTGCAGCGGGTACTGCCGGCAGGGGGACTGCGCATCATCGTCAATACCGGGGACGATTTCGAGCACCTGGGGCTCGCCATTTCGCCCGATGTGGATACGACGCTCTACACGCTCGCCGGCCTCGCGAACGTGGAGCTCGGCTGGGGCCGGCAGGACGAGACCTGGTCGTTCATGCGCGTGTTGGAAACGCTCGGTGGTCCCACCTGGTTCAGGCTGGGCGACGGTGACCTCGCGCTGCACGTCGAGCGCACGCGCCGGCTCGCGGCCGGCGAGACCCTGACGGAAATCGTCGCGGACATCGCGCGCCGCTTCGGCATTTCCTCACGGATCATGCCGATGAGCGACGACCCGGTGCGCACCATCGTGGCCGTCGCCGGCGGCGGCGAGCTCGGCTTCCAGGAGTATTTCGTCAGGGACCGCTGCGCCCCCGCGGTCGCGCAACTGCGCTACGCCGGCGCGGATTCCGCGCGCATCTCGAGCGCCGCGGCGCAGTCGCTGCAGGACCCGGCGCTGCGGGCGATCGTGATCGCTCCCTCCAATCCCTACCTCAGCATCGATCCCCTGCTGGCGGTGCCGGGCATGCGCACTGCGCTGCGTGCGCGCGCAGCTCCGGTCATCGCCGTGACACCGCTCATCGGCGAGTCCGCCGTCAAGGGGCCGACGGCGAAGATCATGAGAGAGCTCGGGGTGCCGCCCTCCCCGCTCAGCATACTCCAACATTACAACGGCCTCGTCGACGGCTTCGTACTCGATGAGCGCGATGCTGCGCTGGCGAAGGAGGCCGGCATTCCGGTCCGGGTCTGCGACACGTTGATGCGCTCGCTCGGGGATCGGGAGCGCGTCGCCCGCTGCACGCTCGAGCTGGCGCAGGCGATCGGTTCCCCGCCGCTTGCGCAAAAGCTGCGGGAGAGCTGAGCGTCAGCCGCCTCGTTCCGCCTCGGCGCGCATCTGGTCCCAGAGCGCCGCGACGTGCTCGTGCTCCGTCGCCTCGACTCCGAACGATACGCGCACCATCCAGCGGTCGCCGAGCACCGCGGGAGTCAGGTAGGCACGGCCCGACTCGTTGATGCGGCGCACCCAGGCGAGCGTGTGCGCATCGAGAGCTTCACCCGTGAGCCCGGGCGGCACATGCCGCACGCACACCGTCTGGAATGGTACGGGCGCAAGCCGTTGCCAACCGGGTGCGGCGTCGACCTGCGCGGCGAGCCAGCGCGCGTACTCGAGGTCGCGGCGCAAGCGCTTCTGCAGCCCCTGCACGCCCTGCTCGCGGATGAGGAGCCAGAGCTTGAGCGCCCGGAAGCGGCGGCCGAGTGGAATGCCCCAGTCGCGGAAGTTCCTGACTTTCGCATCCGCGGCCGTGCGCAGGTAGCTGGGATTGGTCGACATCACGCGCACCAGGTGCTGCGCATCGCGCACGAAGTAGGTGGAGCAGTCGAACGAAGCCCCCAGCCATTTGTGCGGATTCAACACCAGCGAGTCCGCCTGCTCGATCCCCTGCCAGAGCGGCCGGCATTCCGGGAGAATCATGGCCGAGCCCGCCATGGCGGCATCGACGTGCAGCCACAATCCGTGCGCGCGCGCGACATCCGCCAGTGCCTCCAGCGGATCGATGGCGGTGGTCGCAGTGGAGCCCACCGTAGCCACGACTGCGCATGGCGCATGGCCGGCGGCCCGATCCGCTTCCACGGCACGGCGCAGCGCATCGGCGCTCATGCCGAAGCGATGGTCAACCGGGATGGCACGCAGGTTCTCGCGCCCGAAGCCGGCGAGGAGCGCGGCCTTGTCCACCGAGCTGTGGCTCTGGCTTGAGGCATAGACGACGAGCGGCCGCTCGCTCGCCTGCAGGCCGCCGCGGGCGGCGGCGTGATCGGTGAGGCGCTCCCGCGCGCAGATCAGCGCCACCAGAGTAGCGGTGGACGCCGTATCCTGGATTACGCCGCTCCAGCCGTCCGAGAGTCCAAGCATCTGGCGCAGCCAGTCGGTGGTCAGCTCCTCGAGCTCGGTGAGCGCCGGGCTCGCCTGCCAGTTGAGGCCGAGCTGCGCCAACCCCGTGCTCAGGAAGTCGCCCAGAACGGCGGCGAGGGAGCTGTTGGAAGGGAAATAAGCGAAGAAGCGCGGGTCCTGCCAATGCGTGCAGCCGGGCAGAATGACGCGAGTCACGTCATCGAGTATACCGTCGAGCGACTGCCCTTCCAGCGGTGGTGCCGTGGGCAGTGCAGCGCGGACGTCACCCGGGGCAACGCGTGACATCACGGGAAACTCCCCCCGCGTGGCGCGCGCGCGGTAGTCCGCGATCCAATCCACCACTTCGTGCCCCAGCCGGCGGAACTCCTCGCTATCCATGGTCCGGAAGGTCAGGCGCGCATGACGCGCACGCGCAGCTCCGCGAGATCGGTCCCGTTGGCGGTCATGAGGTCGGAGAGCCCCACGGAGCCCACGCCCGCGGGGGTGCCGGTGAAGATGAGGTCGCCGGGCTTGAGGTCCCATGCCGTCGAGAGGTGCGCGATCACCTCTGGAATTTTCCAGATGAGATCGGCGACCCTGCCCTGTTGGCGGCGAATGCCATTCACATCCAGAGTGATCTCCACTTTCGAGATGTCCTCGATCCATGCCGCAGGGGTAATGCCGCCCACGGGTGCCGAGCGGTCGAATCCCTTGGCGATGCACCACGGTCGGCCGAGCTTCTTCGCCTCGCTCTGCAGGTCGCGCCGTGTCATGTCGAGCCCCACGGCGTAGCCGTAGATGCAGCGCTCCGCGTCGTCCTGACTCAGGTTGGTGCCACCCTCGCGCATGGCAACGACCAGCTCGACCTCGTGGTGCAGCTCGCGCGTGAGGCTGGGATAGCGCAGTACGCCCGTCTCACCCTCGGCGACCGAGAGGACGGCATCGGCGGGTTTCATGAAGAAGAACGGCGGCTCGCGGCCGGTGGCCCCCATCTCCTGCGCGTGGTCAGCGTAGTTCCGTCCGACACAGTACACGCGGTGCACGGGGAACCACCCGGTCGAGCCGACGATCCGCACTGCCGCATGCGGCGGCGGAGCGAAGACATATCTCATGTGCGTACTATAATCGGAATCGACGCGGAGAACGCTCTGAGACGCGCTGTAACGAACGCCCCGGATCCCCCGAATCCATGGAAGACCCAGGGAAACGGAATCCTCAGCCGGCCTGGCGGTCTCATTCCCCTCTAGGAGGCATCCATGGCGCCCCGCATTCCCCGAATCCCCCCCTCACAGATCACCCCGCCGGAGGTCTATTTCAATCGCCGGTCTTTCCTCGCCGGGGCCATGGCCGCAGGGGTGGGCATGTCGATCGGGGTCGCGCGCGCGGCCGTCCTGCCCGGGCAGGCCGGTGCACCCCTCGCCTTCACCCCGAACCCGCGGGAGTCCGTCGCGGCGCTGGTCCACGCGAGCGGCCAGGACGAGAAGCCGAACACCTACGAGGAGATCATCAACTACAACAACTACTATGAGTTCGGGGTCGACAAGACCGATCCGGCGGTCAATGCCCACCAGCTGCAGACCCGTCCCTGGAGCATCGCAGTGGCGGGTGAAGCGGAGGTCACCGGTACCTTCCATCTGGAGGATTTCCTCAAGCCCTACGCGCTCGAGGAGCGCATCTACCGCTTCCGTTGCGTGGAGGCCTGGTCGATGGTCATCCCGTGGGTGGGAATTCCCCTCGCGAGCATGCTGCAGCGCTTCAAGCCGACCTCGAAGGCCAAGTACGTCGCCTTCGAGACCGTCTACCGGCCCGCGCAGATGCCCGGCCAGGCCTCCTGGCCGCCGATCCTCCCCTGGCCCTACCGGGAGGGGTTGCGGATCGATGAGGCGATGAATCCCCTGACCCTGATGGTGGTGGGCCTCTATGGCCGGCAGCTCCCGAACCAGAACGGTGCGCCGCTGCGGCTGATCGTGCCGTGGAAATACGGATTCAAGGGCATCAAGTCGATCGTGAAGATCCGCTTCACCGAGATCCAGCCGGTCAACACGTGGAATCAGGCCACTCCCAGCGAGTATGGCTTCTATGCCAACGTCAACCCCGAGGTACCGCACCCACGCTGGAGCCAGGCGACCGAGCGACGGATCGGCGCGCCGCTCTTCCATGAGCGCCAGGCGACCCTGATGTTCAACGGCTATGCGGACCAGGTGGCGGACCTCTACCGTGGAATGGACCTCCACCGCTATTACTGAGAGATGAGGGATTCCCGGCCTTTCCTCGGACTCAATGTCGAGCGGCGCTACCGGCTGGTCTACAAGCCGGCGGTGTTCGCGGCGAGTCTCGTGCCCTTCGCCTGGCTCACCTGCTGCCTCTTCGGCTGGCTGGGCTTCAGCGCCGGAGTCGATCCGGTCAAGTTCCTGGAGCTGGAGTGCGGCCAGACGGCGCTCAACTTCATCTTCCTGACCCTGCTGGTGACCCCGGTGCGCCACTTGGCCGGTCTGCCGCACCTCCCGCGCCTGCGGCGGATGCTCGGGCTCTTCGCGTTCTTCTACGTCGCCCTGCATTTCACGGTGTACGTCGTCCTCGATCTGGAGTTCGACTGGCATACGCTCGGGGCCGACATCGCCAAACGCCCGTACATCACCGTGGGCTTCACGGCATTCCTCATGTTGATTCCACTCGCGGTGACCTCGACCAACCGCATGATGCGGCGGCTCGGCCGGCGGTGGACGCAGCTGCACCGGCTGGTGTACGTCATCGCCGCATTCGGCGTCTGGCACTTCTACTGGCAGGAAAAGAAGGACGTTCGCGAGCCCCTCCTCTACGCCGCGGGACTCGCGCTTCTCCTCGGTTACCGGGCGGTGCGGACATGGCGTCAGAAACGGCAGAGGCGGCCGGTTTTGCGCCCCGTGCGGGAAGGGTAGAGCCCACTCACATCGTCAGGACGACCCGGAACTCCGCTTTGCCGCTCATCATCCGCGCATAGGCCTCGGCCACCTTTTCCAACGGATAGGTCTCGATCATGGGACGCACTCCTGAGAGCTCGGCGAAGCGCAACGTATCCTCCGAGTCCGTGGGAGTGCCCGATGCCCAGCCTTGGATCGTCCGGCTGCCCATGATCAGCTGCAGCGGCGTGACCTCGATGGGCTCGGCGGCGGCGCCCACTACGAGGAGCTTGCCGTTGGGCCCGAGCCCGTCAATGACGTCCGACATGGATTTAGAGCTCGGCGCCGTCGCCAGGATCACCTGGGCGCCGCCCTGCCTGCGCAGCACCTCCGCCGCGCGCTCCGCCCTGCTGTCGATGTAGAGGCTCGCGCCGAGCTTCTTCGCGAGCGAAGCATCCTCCCGTCCGCGCCCGATCGCGACCACCTTGTAGCCGAACTTGCTCGCGAACTGGATGCCCAGGTGACCGAGCCCGCCGACGCCGAGCACCGCGACCAGGTCGCCGGGCCGCGCGCCGCTGTGGCGCAGCGCGTTGTATGTGGTGATGCCGGCACACAGGAGCGGCGCCGCCTCAGCGGCGTTCAAGCTCTCGGGCAGCGCGGCCAGCGCCTCCACGGGCGCGATCATGTATTCCTGATAGCCGCCGTCGTAGCTGATGCCCGCGACCTTCAGGTTGCGGCA
>Ga0134126_10004547_pt1 | contig 17350 bp, 10 predicted proteins | sample KB31752_FD_96881 | JGI IMG/M metagenome (GOLD analysis project Ga0134126, IMG submission 96881) | Terrestrial soil microbial communities with excess Nitrogen fertilizer from Kellogg Biological Station, Michigan, USA - KB3-175-2 | ecosystem: Environmental > Terrestrial > Soil > Unclassified ...
AAAGCGTAAACGCCCCATGTCGCTCCGAATAAGAGCAACACGATCATGATCGCCAATTGTGTCATCAGTGGGGTGATAGCGCTGATTGCGAACCGCTCTTCTGCATTCAAAGTCGCTCGCCACAACGCCACAAGTCCACTCATTGCCAAAGGTGCAAGTAAGACGCTAAACAGGGATTCCGCCATGCGCAGTGAGTGTGGACTGAACCCCGATCCCAGCGCCGGCATAACGATGTGGCGTAGTCCTGCCAGCAGAAGCGACGTCACAACCAAGACACATAGACTGATCACCGCTACGCTCGAAAGCAGCTGATGGGCAATTGCAGCTCCTTCGGTTTCCCTGAGCTGAATATATATCGGGACGAACGCGGAATTGATCGAATCCCCAATTACATTCGTCAGAAAGGCCGGCAGCAGCAACGCCAGGTAAAAGGCATCCAGTGCCTCGTTGGCGCCAAACCGGTGCGCAATCAGAATCTCCTTACTTAGGGTCACACCCTTCACGATCACCGTCATGCCGCCAACCGTGATTAACGCCGCCAGGATTCGTGTGTGTAGTGATTTTGGCAAACGTGGCATCTCGATCTCGGCACGACGATCTTCGAGAGCTAGCCTCCAATCGACAAACTGTGGGACGCTCAAATCACGGCAATATATGAATTCTGTTTTATCTGCTCGCCCGCTTAAGCGTGCGCGGTCGACATCCATCTATCTGAGCGATTCGCCGGTGCGTTCGGCGCGTCAATATACTTGCGATGCCACAGCTCGAGCACTAGCAGATTCCATAGCTGCGATTGATGATTGCCCGCTTCGGTGATATGCGCCGCGATCAGGTCTTCGACTGCTTGCGGTTTGAAATATCCGCGTGAAGCTGAGCGTCGGCTGAGCAATGTATCTTGAAGGAGTTCCCGCAATTCACTTCTGAACCAGCGGTCCAATGGCACACCAAATCCCATTTTGCGTCTTCTGAGGACTGATCGCGGTAGCATTTCTTTCAATGCTCGCTTGAGTATCGCTTTCGAGGTGCGGCCGCTCACTTTGAATTGCCGCGGCAAGCGCGCGGCAAATTCCACGAATTCGTGATCCAGCATTGGGGACCGGGCTTCCAAGCCATGTGCCATCGATGCGATATCAACTTTCGCCAATAGAGCGTATGGCAGGTATAGTTGCAGGTCCACACTCAAACTGGCTTCTACGGCTTCTTCGGTCTCGGCATGGTTATATAGATCGAGGATCAGATCTTCGGCAGCGAACGCGCTAACCTGGGAAGCAAACTCCGCAGTGTAAAGATAACGCCTCGCTGCTGCATCACACTGAGTCAAGCGGCGCGCAAAGCCTAATTTCGGATCGTTAGCGAGTGCTTCACGGAATCGCTTGAGCCCTCGCTCCACTCCGCCGTCTGGCCGGAAGAAACGTGCGCCAAACGCGCTCACGGATTCCATATAAGGTTTCAGGAAGGCGGGAGTTCCGTACAATTGCTGCGACATCGAGTTATTTAAATACCGTTGATAGCCGGCGAAGTTCTCGTCGCCAGCGTCTCCGTTGAGCGCAACCGTAACGTGCTCGCGCGTCAGCTTGCACAAGTAGTACGTGGGGAGCGAGGCAGGGTCAGCGAACGGCTCGTCGTAATGCCACACGAGATCATCGAGTATCTCGATAGCGTTCGGTTCGACAATAAACTCGTAATGGTCAGTGCCGAACTGTTGCGCTATCTCGCGGGCATACCGCGTCTCATCAAATTGCGGCGTGTTGAAACCGATCGAAAAGGTCTTTACAGGAGTGGTACTATGTTTCGCCATTAATGCCACAACTGCACTAGAGTCGACCCCACCGCTTAGGAACGCGCCGACTGGCACGTCGCTAATCATGCGTAGCTTTACGGCATCGCCTAGTCGCTCCAGAACTTGGGCCGAAGCTTCATACTCAGTCAGCTGTGACTTTGGGAAATAGTGAACTTGCCAATAGCGGCGAACCTCAAGGGCGCCTTGCCTGAGAGTTAAGTAGTGTGCCGGCGGCAGCTTTCGTATCCGTTTGAATGCACTCAGTGGTCCGGGTACATAACCCAGACTGATGTAATGATTGATCGCCTCCGCATCGACCTCCGCACGAATATCGGGGTGAGCCAGGATAGCCTTGATTTCGGAAGCGAAGACCACTTTGCTTCCGTCAAAGTAATATGAAAGCGGCTTCTGGCCCAGGCGATCGCGAGCAAGAAAGAGGAAACGGTTGGGTTCGTCCCAGATCGCAAAGGCGAACATCCCACGCAGCTTCTCAAGACACTCGACGCCGTGCTCTTCGTAGAGATGTACGATTACTTCGGTATCAGTGTTAGAGCGGAAGGAATGCCCTTTCGCGATGAGCGCGCGGCGATGATCGGCGGCATTGTAGATTTCACCATTGAAGACGATCTGGATGCTCCCGTCCTCGTTGCCCATGGGCTGCCGACCCTCTGGGCGAAGGTCAATAACGGAAAGTCGTCTATGGCCGAGTCCGACGCCACGCCCGCCATATAGACCGAAGTCATCGGGGCCACGATGGATTAACGTATCTCGCATGGACGCAACCAGATGCAGATCGATCGGTTCGGCGGCGTCAACGTTAACTATTCCGCAAATGCCACACATGGTCAGACCGCAGACTGTCCTTCCGTGGCTATTCGCCGCGCTGCCGGCGGTGCCTCGCTGCACAGCACTTCTTCATAAATGGTTTTGACATCAGCGATCATTCGCGCAATCGAATGTCTCTCGCGCAGGACTCGGCGGCGCTCGCTCGGGACCCAGCTACTCCGTTGTGCAGCGCGGCAGAGTGCGGCGGTGAAGTACTCTTCGTCACCGGAGGGAACCAGCTCGCCATCAGTGCCAATTTGCACCGTATCCGCCACTCCACCGACGTTAGTCGCAATCACCGGAATGCCGGCCGCGAGACTTTCGATCAGGCAGACCGGCGAGCCTTCATTTATTGACGCCAGGCAGGTGACATCGAGGTCGCTATATATTTGCGCTCTTTCCAATACCCAGCCGCAAAACATCACGAGATGCTCTATTTCCAACTCGCGCGTCAGTGCCTTGAGCGCTTCATGCAACTCGCCATCGCCGATTAGCACGAGGCGAGCATCGATTTGTTTGGCCTTTACCATCTTGGCAAACGCTCGTACCGCCAACTGAGTATTCTTTACCTTCGCAAACCTGCCGACCACGCCAACGATAACAGTCCGCTCACTAGCGGCGAGGCGCGCGCGCAGCCATCCGCGATACTCAGCGATTTTCTTCAACCAGGCGAAATCGAATCCTAGTGGCACTACTCTAACCTTGCTAGCCGAGCTGATTCTGTACTGATCGATCAGTTCTCTGCGTACGGTCTCGCTGACTGTGACAATTATGTCTGTAAATCGCGCAAGTTGACGCTCAATAGCTATTAGAACCGTGCTCACGGGGCCATTGAAATAGCCCTGAAATACGTGGCCATGGAACGTATGGATCAAACGTGGTGTTTCCGCGGCTGCGCCGAACGCCAGTAACGCGCCGATGCGTCCGAGTGTTCCCGCCTTTGCCGTATGGGTTTCGACGATCGCAGGTCTGATCGTCCGCAACAAACGTCTGATGCTGACGATCGCACGAAAGTCCGCTGGCCCTGGTTCTCGCCGGAGATGGTCGATATAGACCGGCTGGACACCGGATTCCCGGGCAAGTTCTGACCATTGCCGTTCGTCGCTTCCTACGCGACCGCACAGCAGCCAACTCTCATAATGTTGGCGATCGAGCTGTTCCGTGAGCGAGCATACGTACCGTTCAGCACCGCCGACCCCGAGCCGCGTTATAATTCGGGCGATCCTGTGAGGTGATAGCTTGGTAACCATAGTAGACTGGTCAGCTAACAAGGATGATGCTCGAGCGATGGAAGCGGCGACTGGACGTGGCACAGTTAGTAAGTCAAATCGTTTGAGTAATAATGCTGTTGTCTCCTATCGACATTATTCAGCACCGAGCCGAGAACCTTCGCGCCTGCTTGGACGAGACGAGCATAGGCTTCGCGTACCGCCCGCTTTGCAGCTTTCCGCCCGGTCACCAAAACCACGCCGTCAACCAGGGGCGCAAGCATCACGGAGTCCGTAACTGGCAGAATCGGAGCCGAATCAATTAGTACATAATTGTATGATATTTTTACGGTCGCTAGGATTTCCGGCATCTTGCTGGAGGCTAACATCTCACTGGGATTAGACGGAGGCGAACCGGCACTTAGCAGGTGAAGCCCCTCGATCGCGGTAGGCTGAATTGCCTGAGCCAGTTCGACACGTCCGTTGAGCACGTCAACCAGGCCCGGTCGATCTTCCTGTGCGAAGATTTCGTGACAGCGCGGCCGCCGCAAGTCGGCATCAATCACCAACACTTGGTCGGCCAATTGCGCGAACGCCACTGCCGTATTGATCGCGGTTACGGACTTACCCTCTCCCACAGTCCCGCTAGTGAACAGAATAGTCTTGGGACTCTCCTCGGATTTCGAAAGCAGGATAGCGGTTCGAATTGTCCGATACGCTTCGCTGGCTGCGGCATACGAACTTATAATGGCCGTTTCGGCGGCTATACCGGTGGTCACCTCCGACTTGTTCCCAGGAGCGAAGCACTCAAGAGCTGGGATTTCGTTCTGATAATGATTCCCCTTGTTTCGGTTAGTAAAACTGAACACCGTCGCGAGATTTGGCGTACCAAGATAGTGCGCGACTTCCCCGGCGTCTTTGAAGCCCCTGTCCGCACCCTCCATTACGAATGCCGTTCCAATACCGGACAGAGCTGCCAGCAACCCGGCCAGTATCAATGTCAGGGCCTTTTTCGGACTCGAAGCGATATCCGGGGTCTCTGCGCTATCGACTATCGACACATTCGTGATTCGAGCTTCACTTGCCACGCCCAGGCTTTTGATTCGCTCGAGCACGTCCTTGTACAGCTCGCGGTTGGTCTCGACTTCACGAGCGAGGATCGCGTCGCGTAACGACGCGTCTTTCAGCGCTAGTACGCTGGCCTTCTCGAGCTCCAAGTTCTTTCTGACTTTATCTTCCCGCTGCAGCGCGACTTGGTACTTTATCTTTATGCTCTCAACTATGCGCTCGACCTCTTGCCGCTCGCGCGCTCGCACTTCGAGTAGTTGCGCACGTGTCTGCGCCACCGGTGGATAGTCAGGCGTGAACTGATCGGCGAGGCCGGCGTACTGGCCCTCCAACCGCGACGATTCGAGTTTGAGACGTTGGATTAGAACGCTGCTGACGACCGCAGGAACTGCCTCATAGTCATTGCTGTTGATTGTTTCATAGTCCGCCTGAAGTGCAATCCTGGCTTCCTGGGCCTGCACCAGCCCCCTTGCCATATCGGTCATCCTTTGGCTAATCAGAGGATTCTGATCGTCAAGTGAAAATGCCACAATACCGCGTTGACGACGGTAATTGTTTAACGCCGCTTGTGATTGTTCCAGGCGCTGCTCCAGATTTGCCAGTTCGCCCTCAAGAAAATGCTGCGCCACCGATCCGTTCTGCAAATGGAGACGATAACCCTTTAGGATGAACGCCTGAACGTGTGCGTTAGCGACTTTCGCCGAAAGAACGGGATCAGGAGTCGTGAACATGATTTTTGTGAGGCGAGTATCCGACTCCGGTCGGATAGTTAGATCTTTCAGGTATGCCTCGATAATTTCCGGCCTTACGCCCGGGCCGGTCTGCCCGCTCTCCCCAGCAGAACGCTCTTTCTGCGCAAACAAGGTGCGAAGTGAACCCCAAAGGGTCTGCCGCGGCACAATTGTCTTGACGAAATAGGGGTTCTTTGCCAGTCCAAGCTGTGTAACTACCGCTGCCGCAAGGCTCCGGCTTTTCAAGATCGCGTATTGAGTCTTGTAGAAGGCACTACTGTCCGGATCTAGCTGCTCCGCCTTGTCATCAAACACGCCGGGAGTCTCGCGGTTGATCAGAATCGTACTCACCCCGGTATAAGTTGGGGTCATTTTCAGAAGCGCACACAGCGTGAGCAGTTCAACGCTGGCGACAACTCCCACGATTAGCCTCAGGTGCGTCCGCATCGTATGCCAGCGCTTGCGGAGGCCTGGCGCTCGTGCGTCACCAACGGCTTCCAGCTTGCCCACCCGCGGCATCGGTATCCGACCTAAGGGTAAATATGGGGACGGCAATGCTGTTACTTCACGCATGGTTAGACCCTGACTAGGCTCGATCGCCCGGCAGCTGAGGTATTTTCCCGACTCTAATCGACGACCGATGCCCGCTAACGCCGAGGGGCTTCTGAAATGGTCCTGTCCTGGCTTATTCTGACTGGTAATCTAGCTATACAGATAATACGGCGCGTAACTGCTTCGCTGTTGCGGATCGACATCATTTAAGACTATGCCCAGTATCCTGGCGCCAATGTATAACAAACGAGCGCAACCCTCTCGCACGATGAGTTTCGGGGTCTGTGCGTTGGCGACAATGACTACTCCATCGACCAGGGCAGAAAGAACAACCGAGTCGCTGACCGGCAGGATCGGCGGCGAATCAATCAGCACATACTCGTAAGACGACGCCGCGACAGCCAGTAGTTCGCGCATCTTCCCGGAGCTAAGAAGCTCGCTGGGATTTGGAGGCGTCAATCCCGCACTGAGGAGGAACAGCCCTTTTACGGCGGTCGGTTGAACGACGTCTTCAAACTCACAGAGGCCAGTCAGAGTCTCCGTCAAACCGGGATGGGCGGCGGCACCAAGAATCTCATGGCAGCGCGGGCGTCTCAGATCCGCGTCGATCAACAAGACCCGGTCCAGCATTTGAGCGAACACCCTGGCGCTGTTGATGGCCGTCAAGGATTTGCCCTCACCGGCCTTCCCGCTGGTGAAGAGAATCATCCGCGGGGATCTCTCAGCGCGGGATAAAAGGATACCCGTTCGAATGGCACGATACGCCTCGCTGGCGGCAGCGCACATCGAAGATACAGGCACCTTCTCTACCGGTACTTGCGCTCGATCGGTGTTAAGTGACAGCAACTCCTTTGGTTGTGCTTCCCAGATATTTGAACTGGGTATATGAAGAACCGTCGCCAGATTGGGCAGTCCCAGATAGCCTTGCACCTCTTCGGAGGTTTTGAGTCCGCTATCAGCGGCTTCCTTCACAAACGCGGTGCCACCTCCAATCAGAAGCGCCAGGAATCCGGCAAACACCAGGCTCAATTCTTTTTTTGGACTGGATGCTCTTATCGGCATCTCGGCCGGGTCAACAACAGAGATATTTGTAACCTGAGACTCACTGGCGATGCCCAATAGCTTTATCCGCTCCAATACGCTCTGATACAAAGCGCGGTTGGTATCTACTTCCCGGGCCAGTATCACATCCTGTAGCGATGCGTCATTCAGAGACATCACCTGCGCTTTCTCTTGCTCGAACCCGGCTCGTAACTCATTCTCGCGCTCCACCGCAGACTGATATTTGGCCTTGATGCTACCGACTACCTTTTCGATTTCTTCTTGCTCGCGCCGTTGCGCTTCTTTCACTTGCGCACGCAACTGGGCAACCGGCGGATAATCGGTTGTAAACTGATTTGAAAGACTCGCGTATTGTCCCTCGAGTCTTGAGGATTCCTCTCTTAGTTTCTGGATCAGCTGATTGTCCACCACGGCCGGTAGCGCGTCATAGTGGTCGCTCTTGATGGTCTGAACGTCGGCCTCCAGCGCGATGCGTTGCGCCTCAGCCTGAACCATGTCTCGATTCAGTTCCGCCATTCGTGCACTGATCATCTGGTCTTTATCATCAAGTGAAAAGGCAAGAATCCCTCGTTCCCGCCGATATTTGTTCAACGCAGCCTCAGACCTTTCTATGCGGGCTTCGAGTTCGTCCAGCTTGCCCTCTAAAAAACGTTCTGCGTCTTCGCCACTTCGCGCGTGCTGCTCGTATCCCTGTCGAATGAACGCACGCACGTGAGTGTTCGCTACTTCGGCTGAGAGCGCCGGGTCGGGACTGGTGAACGCTATCGAGACTAAACTTGTGTTCGTAACCGGCTGTATCGTCAAATGGGACAGGTATAGATCGATATATTTTGACTCTACACCAAACACGTCTTGAGTCGATCTTTGGCTCTGCGCCTGCCGCAAGGAGAACAGCTTCCCCAACCAGCGAGAGCCGGTAGCAGACGATCCTCTGCTCATACTCGTGAAGGTAGTGTTTTTATCCAAGGCGAGATCGCGGATTACTCGGGCCGCCAGACTCCTGCTCTTCAACATTTCGTATTGCGTTTTGTAAAAGGTATCGGTGGAGTCCGGATCGGCTCGTTCGCCTAAAGTCTTGGACTCAAGCACTTCGGGAGTTTGCCGTTCGATCAGAATAGTTGTTATTCCGGTGTAAAGCGGCGTGCTTATATAGAGGACCAAAAGGGTTAAGCACTCGGCAACGATAAAGAGCATCGCGATGATGCGATAGTGCCTGCGAATCGGACTCCAGTACTCTCTCAATTCGAGTGGCGCTTCTTCCGGGAGAAGTTCAGCCCCTTGGCTGAGCTGGATCGGTGCGGTCGCAACGGTAGATTCCAACCACTGATTTGAAAGGTTTTGCATATGTACTCAGATGTCGGTTAAGCGCGATGTCGAGGCAGTATTACCTTCTCTCCCTGATAGAGATCGCAGTACCTTTCTGGCACTGGCGGCCACACACCTCTAATACGGCACTCCGAGGTACAGTTTGTTCAACAGAAAATATATGGAGTAGGGCACGGCACCGGCTACTGACTTCTCGACTATGATCACGTCACCGCCTCGTACTGGAAGATCAGTCTCTTCGCCGTGCTTCATTCGCGAAAGATCCAGAGGGATACTGAGCTTGCTCCCGTCTCTTTGTTCGCGCAGAAGCGTGGCCGACGAGGTGAAGTTTGGACCGCCCGCCGCTGCGATACTGCCTAAGGTCGTCAGTCCTGGCGTGATTTTAAACGCTCCTGGTTTGTCCACCCAGCCCTGAACGGTAACCTCGCCGGCCGCGGGAACGACGATCACGTCGCCCGGCCGAGCGGGCATTTCTACGTAACGCTGATTGTCAGGCCGGGCCAGATCTATAACCAGCTCATCCGTGGGCGTGCGCTCATTTCTGTTGGCTTCGATAGGAGCATCTGCGTTTTTCAGGGAGCCTTCTGATACATCCGCGACGCTTTCCTTCGTTACATCGTTCTTTGCCAGGAGCGTAAGAGGAGGAATCCGGTCGGTCGGGAGGTTGCCGTTCGGTGCTCCTGCCGTCGAGAGTGACACCTGATGTGCTGCTGACGGCGGCGCCGGGAAAAGCATTATTCGTGTGGCGGCATCATCATTGAGCCCGCCGGCCCGGCTTATCATGGTCATAATAGAATCCGTGCGACTTGCCAGCATGTAGCGGCCAGGCTTTTTTACGGAGCCGAGAACGGCGACTTCCCGGTTTTCCGTATGCTGTAAAAAGACCTCTACTTGCGGATGATACATATACTTCGCAACCCGTCGGATCAGATCTTTGCGCAAACCCTCTTCAGTCATACCGGTAACAGTTATGACTCCCACCAGCGGCAGAGCTATGGTGTCGTCCTCAGATACGCGCACCGTGCGTTCCTTTAACTGTTCAATCAACGGCACGGAAATGCGAAGGACGTCGCCTGGACCGAGTGTGAAATTACGCGGGGATGTCTCCCTGGGTTCCGCTCCCATTCGGCTTCTGTAGAGAGCGTCGATAAGTACACCGCTGTCGTCATCACCGCGGTTAGCGGTGCTAACCGAAGCCTCATGGTCTTCCGATGGCCGAGCTGACGCTGCCGAAATATCGTTCCCTGCGCCGTTACTGGATGGGCTTGTATAAGTGGCGCATCCGATAGCCAGCGCGGCTGAAACGAAGCGGGCCAGAAAAATGGCCGGATAGTAACGCTGCTTGCCTTTGGACCTGGGAAGCATACAAGGGCTCCGTTTGTCATGGGAAGCAGTCTTCAAAACTGAGGGTCCTGACGCCTACGCGTCCGCCCTCCCTGCTAGCTAGGGCAAGCTGAATACTTACTTAACTCTCCCTTCTCCTCATGCCCCGCCGCCTACGGAGACTACCTGTGCAATTGAATGCATGCGCGCAGTTTGTTTCGGAATGTGTCGCATTGATAGTGAAAATGATCTCTCTTTGATGCGGCTTCGGTGAATAAGGAGCTAAGAGTCGTCCTCGATCCACCGAAAGAGTTTCCGCGATGAACAGAGTGGCGCACCATACAGTACTGATTTGTGTTACTACTTCCGCTTATATGTACTGCGTATTTGTTCAGGTCGAACAATAGACACAGAAGAGAAAGCTGAGGATCTGTGTGGCCCAGGCTACTAGCTATTGAAAGTTGACTGGTTAAGTTTGCGAGATTCCGCCGACTGCATTCGGCCAATCCGCATGGCTTCGCCGACCTTGACCAACTCGCAGGATGCGCGATACCCGAGTCTACAGTGAATGGAATGTGCGCGTGTGAAGTCCGCCCGAGACGCGACAGTTCGCGATTCTCGGGTCGATAACAACGAAGCTTTCTGAACGCGACTGGCTTCGGGATGGATGAAACACGCCGCCTGGCTTAGTGATCTGCTGCCGACGCGCTACTTTTGCCGGTTGATTTTCGCGTCGTTGCTGTGGAGAGCCGAGGGGCCGTCTCCATTCTTCACGTCTCCGGAAGGCCTGGCGCCGAGATCTTCCATTTCTGTAAGCCAACGATCCATCGCCTGCGCACTGATCCGCCAATCATTACCTATCTTGAATCCCGGGAGCTGATGCTTTCTTAGCAAACGGTACAGCGTAGTCGGATGGATACGCAGATATCTCGATACTTCCGACACCGTTAAAATGGCAGTACTGCGTTTTCCAGCGAATCGCATGATGAACCCCAATTGCATTCGGGTTTATCAGGCCAGCAGATATTTAATACACTCGGATTAGCTTTAGGGGCGGACTTTTTCGTCGTATTTTCACATGGAGTGCTTTTTTGAGACGTTCGTCATTGTGCGGGACTGTTTCAACACCCATCTGGTGAGATGACGCGCGAGCGAATCCAACCCGGTACTGCACTGCAAGGGACTGCGAGGAACTCGCAGAAATGGACACTCGCCGGGATTCTCGAATCATAGATGGCGGTGAGTTTCGATTGCTTGTTTGCCGGCCAAACTGACGCTGCACCCTGTCCTCGAGGCCGTCGAAAACAAGGTCGGCGTACCGCCTGTCGCGGAGGCCGCCGACCGCACTGGTCGAACACCCACCATCCATCATAGGTAACGCCACTTCGTACGCGCCAGTAAATCCTCTACGATGCGATCATGGCGCAGGTCGCGGCGACCCACGATTAATGGTTCTCAGGCGCTGGTTCGCTTCCCATTGTTGAGTGCTGAATCGTCGATGATGATGTAGTGCTTGCCATTCTGTGCGAGACTACCCGCAGAAATCATTTCCGCGATTAATCTGCTCACCATTGGCCTCGAACAGCCAATCATTTCGGCAAAATCGCTATGTCCGAATTCCGGAACCAACAGAGTGCCGCGCGCCTCCTTCACTCCAAATTTCGCGGCGAGTTCCGCCAGCACCATTTCGAACCTGCTGCCATAGTTCTTCCCGATTAGTTGCGTATGGCGAAGAGTCAGACTACTCCACGCGGCTACAACCTCTTGTAGTATGCGAAGCAGCAGCGCCGGCTCTTGCCGCGTCAGCAGCTTGCACACGTGCTCACGAATCAAAAGCCCGACCTGGACGTTGGTGCGCGCCCGCGCCTGGAAGGCCTGCACCGATCGCCCTTTGTGGTCTTTGCCTTCAACAAAACCGAAAAATTCTCCAGGACCGAGCACCCGCGCGAGAACTTGCTCGCCGTCAACTCCCGGACAAATGATGTCCACTATTCCACTGGACACCCAAAACAGCAGATCAGAGGGAGCCCCCTCCAGGAAGATGAAAGAGCCGCGGCTATAGCTGATTATATTCGGCTGTTCGAGCAATTCATCGACGATGCTCTCCGTGACACCGTATGAAATCAGGCGATTCCTGAGCTTCTGATGCCCTTCTCCTCCGACCTGGCCCAGCGCGCCAACGCTGGCGTTACGCTTCAGTTTGAAAATCCGTTGTCGATCCTGGGCGGGCTCTCGTTCCTCACGTGATCGCGGTTTAGAGTTGGAGCAAAAGATTGCGCGAGGGGAACTTTGACCCGACGGGGGATTGAGCGTATGCATAAACCCTCCAATCCATGGTTAAATTCAATTCCGTCTATCAAGGTCGCAGTATCTGCTAGATATCTGTGCCATACATCTCCTCCCACCCATCCACGTCCAATCGACACGACGAACTCGACATGGCTCAGAGCCGCCATCCAGAAATAGGCTTTGCATCCAACCCTGTCAAACCATTATCCACAAGCTGAATCGATCTTTTTCACACTATGACACCGCATATCGGTAAATTTCTGCTTCAGATATAGAAATCCGATCAGGCGCTTTAGGGCGTTTTCTCGGGTAATTTTGCGGCGGGAGGTCTGAAAATTCCTGTTTATATGGAAACGCCGGCGCGCAGGCGCATTGACTGGTATTTCAATCAATTCGCCGACGGCCGTATCTCCGCCGGCGTCGCGGATTTTTGTCGGAAGGGCAGCGCCTCGTACAGAGCAATCTCAGTCGCGCAGCCGGGCCTCGGGGCGCTCCCTTCAAAATGACGCGACCGGCCATATCGCCGCCCGCTCGTTGCTCGACCCGTCAATCCTCAAGCGGGCTGATGAGCTGCGCTTCCTACCGGGGCAAGGGCACCCGGTCGGTGATGGACTTTACGAGTCCTTCTTTTTGCGTTCGGCCCAACGCTTCTTCATCGCCAGCGATAGCCGCCTTCTGCCTTCCGGAGTAAGCCCTCCGCCCCTTCTTGCCTTCGCGGTTGGCGGGCTTGTTCTGGTTCCCCTCTTCATCCTGGAAGTCCGCGGCAGGTTCGCTCCTTCCAGGGCTGCAATGGCTCCATCGAGTCTGTCTCTTTCCTGCTTCAAGTCCGCGAGTATTCTTTCTAGGTCCAAGCTTCCTTCCTCCCTGTGACTGTCCAGCATAATGTAGCCTATTAGCTCGTGCTACTGCCATATCCATTGGAGCACTATCGTATAGCGGATAACTTTCGCAGTTCGCCACGATACCGAGGATTAAGACCGCGATGCTTTGCACTAATACCGAAGAGCTTTGTTGGTAAGTCTTCCAATACGCCGGTCGAAGATTATTGCGCAGTAGAAGCCTGGTCATTTGCGCAAGACGGGGGCGGTACCGGGCCGCTTCATGGCGGGCCTGAGGAAGAGGATGGAGTGTTCGTCTGGTACCGATGGCGACGGTCGCCGGCGCCCGAAGGCACCGCGCGACCGTCGCCATCTTCAATCGACGGCAGATTTTACTATGACTGGCCGGTGAGGCGGGCAGCGCAAGCCCGCGCAATTCGGCTCAGGTTTCGCCGGGCCGAATTGCCGGCAGCGCCGACGTTATCGCGAGAGGACCCGCCAAGCCCACCTCCGCTGGCCCTCTACTCGACGACGAGGCCTGCGAGATCACCCTGTTCGCGCCAGCGCGCCAGCATCTCGTAAAAGCGCACCGCCCCATCGGGATACTGACTGTCGAGGAAGCCCTGATGCGCGTTTTGCCCCTCTCCGTTGTAGTAACCCGGCGTGCAGGTGTTCTGGTACTCAGTGATGAAGCTCGGCGCCGTCACGATCTTTACCCATTCAGCCTCCGCTTCGGGCGTCGGTTCCACCAACCTTCCCTCGCGAGCCTTCACCTCATTGATGACGTGGGCAATGTGAGTGGCCTGTCCTTCCAGCATGTAAGTGAAGTTCGGCGCGAGGCCGGTCTGAGTGAGACCCATATGGAAGCAGTTCGGAAAACCGTGGCTCAGAAAGCCATGATGAGTCTTCATGCCCTTGGCCCAATAAGTCGATAGCGCCAGGCCGTTGCGGCCATATACTTCGAACTCGGCGCGCCGGGTATAAGCCGTTCCGACTTCAAAGCCGGTCGCGAAGATCAGACAGTCCACTTCGTACTCCACGCCGTCCACGACCACTGCGTTCTCGGTCACGCGATCGACGCCCTTCCCTTTGGTGTCCACCAGCTTGACGTTGGGGCGATTGAAAGTAGGCAGGTATTCGTCGTTGAAGGTCGGGCGCTTGCACCATTGACCGTACCACGGCTTGAGCGCTTCGGCGGTGGAGGTATCGCTCACGATCGAAGAGACCCGCTCGCGAATCTCGTTCATCTTCTGGTAGTCGGCGATCTCCGACATCAGCGCCATCTCAGCGCCGGAAACGTTCGTATTGTCCTTGCCCGACAGCAACTTGGAGAGATTTTTGAAGAGGCTCGTCCATTTGTCGCCGACCAGATCCTCCTCGATCGGGATTCCGGACAGGATCGCACAGAAGTTATGGTTACGATAAGCCTGCCATCCGGGCCTGAGCGTCTTTGCCCATTCCGGATCGGTGGGCTTGTTGCCGCGTTCGTCCACTGAGGACGGCGTGCGCTGGAATACGTAAAGCTGCTGGGCGTGCTGTCCAAGATGCGACACGCTTTGGATCGCGGTCGCGCCGGTCCCGATTATACCCACCCGCTTGTCCTTCAGTTTGTCCAGGCCGCCGGTGGTGTCGCCGCCCGTATACTTATAGTCCCAGCGACTCGTATGGAACGTATGCCCCCTGAATTTCTCGATCCCCGGGATTGCAGGGAGCTTGGGCCGATTCAGCGGACCACTCGACATGATCACATAGCGCGCCTTGAAGACATCGCCGCGATCCGTCCTGATCGTCCAGCGCCGCTCCTCATCGTCCCAGCGCGCCTCTTTGACCTGGGTCTGGAAGCACGCCCGTTCGTAAAGATTGAAATGCCTGCCAATCCGCTGGGCGTGTGCAAATATCTCCGGCGCGAAGGAGTACTTTTCCTTCGGCAGATAGCCGGTCTCTTCGAGTAGCGGCAGATACACGTAGGATTCGATGTCGCACTGCGCGCCCGGATACCGGTTCCAGTACCACGTCCCGCCAAAATCGCCGGCCTTCTCGATGATCCGAAGGTCGGTGATGCCAACCTTCTGAAGCCGTGCCGCTGCGAGCAGGCCGCCAAAGCCTCCGCCGATGATCACTGCATCGAGCTGTTCCTGCAGCGCTGGGCGGGTGAAGCCCGGCTCGACATAGGGGTCCGAGTTGTAATGCTCTAGTGCGCCCGTGACCTCCTGGTATTGCCGGTTCCCGTCCTCCCGCAGGCGCTTGGCGCGCTCCGCGGCGTACTTCTGCCGCAATGCGGTCGGGTCGAAGCCTAGCTCCTCGGGAGTCGGAATTCCTTTCGGTTCCGCTTGCATCACGCCTTCGCTCATAACACCACTCCTTTCGATTGGTATGCCAGTCTGCCGAAGCTTCTCCGGTTTTTCCTCGTTCGGTTGGACGGCGATCCCGCCAGCCCTCGGCTAATTTCGCAAATTAGTGGAATTGGTCGGGATTTGCCAACTGATTGACGGTTAGCCCAGCGCGCAGTCTCACCTTAAGGCCGTCTCAGTCCAGGGGTCGTCGCGGAATCGGGATCGGAGTAGTAGAGTCTTTACGTCAGCCGCTCCGCGGGTCGAATGGTTGCGCCATGCAATGCCACTGTTCGATAACCGCTGAGCTTCTGCAATGGGATGCGCGAGCTACTCTCGCATGGCGCGAAGTAGCCTGCGATCAAACTAATGTCACGGGCCGTGAGACTGGCACGGTTGGCACCCTCGCGGCGGGTCGTCAAGAGGAGAACGAAGATGCCCGATATGAAGGAATTCAACCAACGCGTCATCACGGATTTTCGCGCCAACGGCGGCAAGGTCGGCGGACCAATGGAAAACATTCCGCTGCTGCTGGTCACTATGACCGGCGCCAAAAGCGGTCGTACCATTACACTGCCGCTCGCCTATAGCACCGACGGCGACCGCATCGTCGTGATCGCGTCGTACGCGGGCGCTCCGCATAATCCCTCGTGGTATCACAATCTGGTTGCCCATCCGGTCGTTACAGTCGAACTGGGCGGCCAAAAGTACCAGGCCCGGGCGACCGTCGCCGACGGCGCCGAGCGCGATCGGCTGTTCAAACAGCAGGCCGACCTGCTCCCGATCTTCAACGAGTATCAAAAGAAAACCATCAGGCGTATTCCGGTCTTCGTGTTCGAACGGATCGGATGAGGCCGCGGCTTGCGCCCGCAGCGCAGACCCGGGTCCATATCGAATGACTATCGCGCTCAAGGCCGCTCGGCTCTTCGATGGCAAGTCGGAGCGGCTCGCCGCAGCCGGCGTAGTCCTGATCGAGGGCGAAGAGATCGCCGCCTGCGGACCCGGCCTGCGAATTCCGGCCGGCGCCGACCTGATCGATCTCGGCGGCGCCACCCTCTGCCCCGGCTTCATCGACGCGCACACTCATTTGACCGTGGGGGTGAAATCTTACAACGACTACTTCATCGACCGCTTCCGGCAACACGTCGCGGAAAAGGCCTATCAGGCCGCGGTCAATGCCCGCGTCACGCTGGCAGCCGGCTTCACTACCGTGCGCGACGTCGGCTGCCTGTATCCCGACAGCTTCATCGATGTGAGCTTGCGCAATGCGATCGCCAAGGGCCTGCTCCCCGGCCCCCGGATGCTGGTGGCGATCAACCTGATCGGCGCGACCGGTGGCCATTCGGACCGCAACGCAGGCCTGCACTTCCACGCTACCGGCCGCGAGTCCGACTACACCGACGGTATTGCCGACAGCCCTGCCGATCTGCGCAAAGCGGTCCGCTTCAACGTCAAGTACGGCGCCGACCTCATCAAGTTCTGCGCCTCGGGCGGCGTGATGTCGCTCGCCGACGAGGTTGACACACCGCAACTTACACGCGACGAGATGACCGCCGTGGTCGATGAAGCGCATCGGCTGCGCAAGCGGGTCGCGGTCCATTGTCATGGCGATCGCGCAGCCACCGACGCGATCGCGGCGGGCGTCGATTCGATCGAGCACGGCACCTTTCTGCGCGATGAAACGCTCGAAGCGATGCAGGCAAACGGGATCTACCTGGTGCCCACGCTGCTGGTCCAGGATCAACTCGAGCGCCAGTTGGACCGGCTGCCGCCCGAACTGGCGGTCAAGGCCCGGCAGGCGATCGAAGCGGCGCCCGCAATGGTCAGGCGCGCGCTCGAGATCGGCGTGAAGATCGCGCTTGGCACCGATTCCGGCGTCTGCCGCCACGGCATCAACGCCCGCGAGATGCGACTCCTGGTAAAGGCCGGGATGACTCCGATCGCCGCGCTCAAGTGTGCCACCTCGGTGAATGCGGAACTGCTTGGTCTCGAAAACCAGATTGGAACTCTGGAAGCGGGTAAGCGCGCCGACCTCATC
>Ga0134126_10004549_pt1 | contig 17342 bp, 12 predicted proteins | sample KB31752_FD_96881 | JGI IMG/M metagenome (GOLD analysis project Ga0134126, IMG submission 96881) | Terrestrial soil microbial communities with excess Nitrogen fertilizer from Kellogg Biological Station, Michigan, USA - KB3-175-2 | ecosystem: Environmental > Terrestrial > Soil > Unclassified ...
ACGGCCGTCAGCCAGCTACCCGGTTCCGGCCTGGCCGCAGCGCGCAGCCCGTGGCGCCGCCCGTCAGCACGGCACCAGCTCTCACTCAGCCGCCACTGACCACAGGGCAGCGCAAGATCACGAGCTGTGCGACAGCCTCCATAGCGCGGATGAGTTTCGTGATCATGAGCCCCGGCCATAGGGGCCTCGGGGTGGGAACGGAGGCACCGGGAGCCGGGCCGGCCGGGGCGCGGGCGACCGAGGGCCGTTGCGGAAAGCCAATGTCCGCCGGCCCCCGAGACGCCGCGGAGCCGGCCTGGGCGGCGGGGCTGTCACCGCCGCCACCTAGGGTGGACTAATGAGCGTCGCGCCCGCCCCCCGCAGCCGCCAGCCCGAACGACCCGACCGAGACGTCCCGGAGGCCAGTCCGGCCGCGATGCGCCGGGCGCTGGCCCGCGCGCGGGACGCCAAGACGCTCGACCAGGCCGAGGCCGTGGTCCTGCTCCAGGCCCGCGGCGAGGCGCTGACCGACCTGCTCGGGCACGCGGCCCGGGTGCGCGACGCGGGCCTGGCCGCGGCCGGCCGCCCCGGCGTGATCACCTACTCCCGCAAGGTGTTCATCCCGGTCACCCGGCTGTGCCGGGACCGGTGCGCGTACTGCACGTTCGTGACCGTGCCCGGCCGGGTGGACAGCCCGTACCTGTCGCCGGACCAGATCCTGCAGATCGCCCGCGACGGGGCCGCGCTGGGCTGCAAGGAGGCCCTGTTCACGCTGGGCGACCGGCCCGAGGACCGCTGGCACCAGGCCCGCGAGTGGCTGGACGCGCACGGCTACGACGACACGCTGTCCTACGTCCGGGCCATGGCCATCCGGGTGCTGGAGGAGACCGGGCTGCTGCCCCACCTCAACCCCGGCGTACTGACCTGGGCCGACTTCCAGCGGCTCAAGCCGGTCGCGCCGTCCATGGGCATGATGCTGGAGACCACCGCCGAGCGGCTGTTCACCGAGCAGGGCGGCCCGCACTTCGGCAGCCCGGACAAGGACCCGGCCGTCCGGCTGCGGGTGCTGGAGGACGCCGGCCGCAGCAGCGTGCCGTTCACGACCGGCATCCTGATCGGCATCGGCGAGACGCTGGCCGAGCGGGCCGACTCGCTGTTCGCCATCCGGCAGGTCGCCCGCGAGTACGGCGGCGTGCAGGAAGTCATCGTGCAGAACTTCCGGGCCAAGCCGGACACCAAGATGCGGGCCACCCCCGACGCCGACCTGGACGACCTTGCCGCCACCATCGCCGTGGCCCGGCTGGTGCTCGGGCCGGCGGCCCGCATCCAGGCCCCGCCCAACTTGATCGGCGAGGAGTACCGGCTCATCCTGAGCGCGGGCATCGACGACTGGGGCGGGGTCTCGCCGCTGACCCCCGACCACGTCAACCCCGAGCGGCCCTGGCCGCAGATCGACGACCTGGCCGCGCGCACCGCCGCCGAGGGCTTCGAGCTGGCCGAGCGGCTCACCATCTACCCCGGCTACCAGCGCGAGCCGTGGCTGGACCCGCGGCTGGCCGGGCACGTGGCCGCGCTGGCCGACCCGGCCACCGGGCTGGCCGCGGCCGGCGCCATGCCCCGCGGCCTGCCCTGGCAGGAGCCGGACGGCGGCTGGGGCGACGTGCTCGGCGGTCCCGGCTCCGGCCGCACCGACCTGCACGTCACCATCGACACCACCGGCCGGACCCGCGATCGGCGGGACGACTTCGCCGAGGTCTACGGAGACTGGGACGAAGTGCGGGCCCGCATCCCTTCATATCGAGTAACGAGCGACGGTCGTTCAGCTGGCGGCGGGTCCGGCGGGCCCGGCCCGTCCGGCCTGATCCGGCCCGAGATCGCGGCGGCGCTGCGCAGCGCCGAGCGTGACCCGGCCGGGATCACCGACGACGAGGCGCTGGCCCTGCTCGACGCGGACGGCCCGGAGCTGGAGGCGCTGGCCGGGCTGGCCGACGGCCTGCGCCGGGATACCGTCGGCGACGACGTGACCTACGTCGTGACCAGGAACATCAACTTCACCAACGTCTGCTACACGGGCTGCCGGTTCTGCGCCTTCGCCCAGCGCCGGACCGACGCCGACGCCTACACGCTGTCGCTGAGCCAGGTCGCCGACCGGGCCCAGGAGGCCTGGGAGGCGGGCGCGACCGAGGTGTGCATGCAGGGCGGCATCCACCCCGACCTGCCGGGAACCGCGTACTTCGAGCTCGCCACCGAGGTCAAGCGGCGCGTTCCCGGCATCCACGTGCACGCGTTCTCGCCCATGGAGGTGATGAACGGCGCCGCCCGCACCGCGATGCCGGTCCGCGAGTGGCTGGCGGCGGCCCGCGAGGCGGGCGTGGACTCGCTGCCCGGCACGGCGGCCGAGATCCTGGACGACGACGTGCGCTGGGTCCTGACCAAGGGCAAGCTGCCCGCCTCGGCCTGGATCGACGTGATCACCACCGCGCACGAGCTGGGCATCCCGACCAGCTCGACGATGATGTACGGGCACGTGGACAACCCGGCCCACTGGGTTGGCCACCTGCGGGTCATCCGCGGCATCCAGGAGCGGACGGGCGGGTTCACCGAGTTCGTGCTGTTGCCGTTCGTGCACGCCAGCTCGCCGATTTACCTGGCCGGGCTGGCCCGGCCGGGCCCGACCCGGCGGGAAAACCGGGCCGTGCACGCGGTGGCCCGGCTGATGCTGCACGGCGCCATCGACAACATCCAGTGCTCGTGGGTCAAGCTGGAGGCCGAGGCGGTGCGTGACGTGCTCCGCGGCGGCGTCAATGACCTGGGCGGGACGCTGATGGAGGAGACCATCAGCCGCATGGCGGGCTCGGAGAACGGCTCTTACAAGACGATCAGCGGCCTGAGGGAGCTGGTCGCGCCCACCGGGCGGCCGCTGCGCCAGCGGACGACCGGCTACGGGTCGCCGAGCCAGGAGCGGATGGCGGCCGCGGCGGCCAGCGACGGCGTCTGCCAGTCGGTGCGCAATGGCGGCCGGACGGTGCTGCCGCTGATTTCCTAGCGCTCGCGAGGGCCGGTCGGATCAGGCGGAGCGAGGCAGATGCGATAACAGGACGGTGGAGAAGGTGGCCCAGACCACCTTGCCGGGACGGCCGCGGGCCATGCAGGAGCCCCACTGATCGCTGAGTGAGGCGATGACTTGCAGGCCCCGGCCGCTCTCGTCCAGCCAGCCGGCCTGCCTGGGTACCGGGAGCTGGTCGCTGGGGTCGGCCACGGCGCACAGCACGCTCGGGCCGGAGTGGACCAGGCCCAGCCGGATCGGCCGGTCCTGGCAGCCCTGCGCCAGCGGCGGCAGCCCGTGGCGCAGCGCGTTGGACAGCAGCTCGGAGACCACGATCGCGACGTCGTCACCGCGCTCGGCCAGGCCCCAGCGGGTCATCGTCAGCATGGCGAACCGGCGGGCGGCGGACACTGAGCCCGGCTCGATGCCCGGCGTGCGCATCGCGACCCGCGGGAACGCGGTCCAGCCCGCAGACGCCGGAGTGGCGGGAGCGGCCGGGACGGCGGTAGCGGCCGGGACGGCGGGCAACAGCGTGGACGAACCGCTGGCCACGGCCGCCATCTCGGCGGCGCAGTGCAGCCACTGCCAGCCGGTCCTGCTCACCGGCGAGCTGGATACCTGGTTCGCTGTCGTCACGGTTACGAGGAGTCCCATCGCTACACCGAACTATGGGCCAACTTGAATCCTGCCTCATGCACGAGCCTGCTGCAAGCGCACCTGCACGTGCAGCCGTCCTGTTATCCTGCTACGCGCACCGCGCGTCCGTGCTGTGCAGATGCACGTGCATCTGCCCGTGCCTCAACAGTATCAGCAGTATCAGCCAGCCCAGGGAGAGAAGCATGCAGTTCGAGAACGGCGCTCCGGCAGACCAGCTCGGGGTGGCCCGGTGGCGCAAGAGCCAGGCCAGCAACCCCAGCGGGAACTGCGTCGAGGTCGCCGCTCTGCCGGGCGGGGACATCGCGATGCGCAACTCCCGTCACCCGTCCGGGCCCGCCCTTGTCTACACGCGGGCCGAGATCACGGCATTCATCGCCGGGATCAGGAACGGCGAGTTCGACGACCTGGAGGGATAGCGGGGATAGCGGGGCTAGCGAGATAGCGGGTTAGCGAGATAGCGGGGAGGCTAGTTAAGTCTCAGATGCGCCGAGCCTGTAGATGTTTCCCGCTACGTCCGGGAAAATCTGGCGGGAGACGTTTAGCGCGGTGGATGATATCGTGCACTGTGCACCGTCGGCTGACCGGCCGATCTTGACTGGTCTACGAGTCGGCGGAGCACAGCACGAGTCTGCTGTTGGGGTCGGGAAAGAGCGTGGTAAGCGAAGGCGCATGTCGTCGGCTGCGCCGTTGGGGGGGAAGTGAGGCCGTGAGGTCTCGCCTGTCGCTCCGGGAGCTCGTATGAACATGGTTCAGCCAGGCAGTCAGTGGCCGGCCGGTGGTCCGACGGGGGATCAGCCACGCGGTGGCCCAACGGTGCTGCGCATGCTTCTTGGCATCCAGTTGCGCCGTCTTCGCGAAGCCAGGAACATCACGCCCGAGCAGGCCGGATACGAGATCCGCGCCTCCCGGTCCAAGATCAGCCGGGTCGAGCATGGCCGCGTCGGCTTCAAGGTGCGCGACGTCGAGGACCTGCTGACCCTGTACGGCGTGGCCGATGAGCAGGAGCGTCGCCGGATGCTGGCGCTGGCCCAGCAGGCCAACAACCAGGGCTGGTGGGCCAAGTACGACGACATCATGCCGGACTGGTTCGAGTCCTACGTCGGCCTGGAGCAGGCGACGTCGCTGATCAGGACCTACGAATTGCAGTTCGTGCCCGGCCTGTTCCAGACCGAGGACTACGCCCGCGCGGTCACCGTGCTGGGCCACCGGGCCGCCCCGCCGAGCGAGATCGAGCGCCGGGTCAGCCTGCGCATGCAGCGCCAGGACCTGCTGACCACCCAGGACCCGCCCCGCATCTGGGCGGTCATCGACGAGTCGGCGCTGCGTCGGCCGGTCGGCGGCCGCGACGTGATGCGCGCCCAGCTCAGGCACCTGATGGAGGTCGCCGAGCTGCCCCGGGTGACGCTCCAGGTGATGCCGTTCAGCCAGGGCGGGCACCCGGCCGCGGGCGGCTCATTCACGATCATGCGCTTCGCAGAACCTGACCTTCCGGACATCGTCTACATCGAGCAGCTGACGGGTGCCCTGTACCTGGACCGGCGCGACGAGGCGGACAATTACATGGAGGTAATGAACCGCCTGAGCGCGGAGGCGGAGACGCCGGCCGACTCGACGGACCTGCTGGCCGAGATCATCAAGGACATGTAGCCCCTTTTCGGCACATAACCAGCCTTCCGTGAATCGCGCGGCGGCTGGCTGACTAATCGCTCTGCCCTGCGCTGAATCGCGCCGGGGCGTCGTCACATCGCATTCTGGCGTGGCGCGTAAGGGGCAGGCGGACGGCCTTATCCGCAGGCGCTGAGGTCGTAGCCTTTTGCGGTGACAGATACCCCGCGTGTAGATGAAGATGATCTTGTCGCCGTAGCCACAGAACGGGAGACCCTGGAGGGGTTCCTCGAGTATCACCGCAGGGTGGTCAGCGGGAAGGTTCGCGGCCTGTCCGAGGAGGACGCCCGGCGGCGCCTGGTGCCCTCGCTGACCACCATGCTCGGCCTGGTCAGCCACGCCGCCGCCGTGGAGCGCAACTGGTTCCAGCACTACCTGGGCGGCCAGCCGCGCGAGGAGATCACCGGGAACGCCCGCGGCGACGCCCCGAGCTGGGACGTCGGAGTCGGCACGACCATCGGCGGTGTCATCGCCGAGTTCGAGAGCGCCTGCGCGGCATCCCGGCGGATCGCCGCGGGCTTCGCGCTGGACCAGACCGTGCCGCACGACCGGCTGGGCCAGGTGTCGCTGCGCTGGATCTACGTGCACATCATCAGGGAGCACGCCCGGCACATCGGGCACGCCGACATCCTGCGGGAGCAGATCGACGGCGTGACCGGCGACTAGCCAGGTCCCTGACCAGCCGGCTCTTAGCGGATCAGCGTGAAGCGGTCCGGGTCGCGGTCCGGGCGGGGCCGGGCCCGGGCGGCCGGGTGGCCGACGCCGACGGCGCCCATCGGCTCCCAGCCCTCCGGCAGGTCCAGCGCCGCCGCCGTCACCGGCCGGCAGAACAGCGTGCTCGACACCCAGCACGACCCCAGGCCCTCGATGGCCAGCCCGACCAGCAGGTTCTGCACCGCGGCGCCCATCGAGACCACGAACATCGTTCGCTCGGCCGCGTTCCTGCGCTCATCCGGATAGGTGTGCGCGGCCTCGGCGGCCAGGCACGGCACGATGATCAGCGGCGCCCGGCGCAGCGGCTCGCCGCGCCGCACCCGCCGCGCGATCTGCTCCGGCGTGAACCCGTCGCCGCGCAGGTCGGCCTGCCACGCCGCCAGCATGTCGTCCAGCAGCCTGGTCCGGGCCGCCTGCGACTCCAGCACCGCGAACCGCCACGGCTCGCTGTGGTGCGGGGCCGGCGCCGTCAGCGCCCCGGCGATGGCCCGCCGGACCGCCGCCGGGTCGACCGGCTCGGCGGTGAACTCCCGCACCGTCCGCCGCTCGGCCAGCACGTCGGCCGTGCCCAGCCGGAACATGTCCTCCTCCGCGGGCCGGATCAGCGCCGCCGCGCCCGGCCCGTCCGCGGCCGTCACCAGCTCGGGCAGGCCGCGCACGATGGCCACCGGGATCTGGGTCGTCTTGCCCTTGACCAGGTCGGCCGCGGCCGCGATCTCGTCCCCGACCGCCGCCACCGTGACCTCGAGCAGGTTGCCGTAGGTGTCGGTCTGGCCGCGGTGATCGCGCAGCGGCACCAGCCCGGCCGCGCCGATGGCCGTGTCCGTCTGGCCCGTGCGCCAGGGCCGTCCCATCGTGTCGCTGACGATCACGCCGACCGTGAGCCCGCGCCGGGCCGCGATACCCGCCTTCAGCCGGCGGGCCGACTCGTCCGGGTCCTGCGGCAGCAGCACCACCGTGCCCGGCGCCGTGTTCGAGTTGTCCACCCCGGCCGCCGCCATCACCAGCCCGTGCCGGGTCGTGACGATCCTGGTCTGGCCGCGCCGGGCCACCGTGCGGACGGACTCGGCGTCGATGAACGCCTCCCGGTCGCCGGTCACCACCCGCCCCTCCGCCTTGCTGACGATCTTGGACGTCACGACCAGGATGTCCCCGTCGGTCAGGTCCGGCGCCGCGTCGCCGATGAGCGCGGCCAGGTCGGCCCCGGCCGCGATCTCCGGCAGCCCGCTGACCGGCAGCACCGTCATGCGCCCACCGGGCTCGCTGCCGGGCTGAGCGACGCCCGGGCGGCCGGCTGGCACGGCCGGGGTCTGCGGGGCAGCCGGGGTCTGCGGGGCAGCCGGGTCGGCGCTCATCGGGACAGCTCCTTGGCCAGCTCCAGCGCCGCGTGGGCGATCTCCGCCGCCGTCCCCAGGTTCGTCATGTACAGCGGCATGGCCCGGACCGCGATCCCGGCCAGTTCCGGCGCGTCCACCGCCGCCTTGTCCCGCTCGTCCACCAGCCACCCGTCCAGCAGCCCGGCCCCGTAGTGCGCCGCTACTGCCGTGGCCGTCGTGGCCACCCCGATCGCCGTCAGGCAGGCATCGGCCATCCCGTGCACCGGAGCGTCGCCGATGATCGGGGACACCCCGACCACCGTCTTGGCCCGCACCGCCTCGGCGATCCCGGGCACCGACATGATCGTCCCGATGCTGACCACCGGGTTCGACGGCGGCAGCAGCACGAAGTCGGCCGCCTCGATGGCCTCCAGCACCCCCGGCGCCGGGCGGGCCCGGTCCGCGCCCGTGGCCACGATCTCGCGCGCCGGCACCGCGGCCCGCAGCCGCACCCACCACTCCTGGAAGTGCACCGAGCGCGGGCCCGTCCCGTCGTCGATGGCCACGTGCGTCTCCACCCGGTCATCCGACATCGGCAGCAGGATCACCCCCGGCCTCCACCGCTCGCACAGCCGCCGGGTCGCCTCCGACAGCGTGGCCCCAGAACTCAGCATCGCGGTCCTGGTGATGTGGGTGGCGATGTCCCGGTCGCCGAGCGTGAACCAGTCCGGCCCGGCCCCGTAGGCGCTCAGCTCGGGCAGCACGGTGAATGTCTCGTCCGCCCGCCCCCAGCCCCGCTCCTCGCTGATGCCCCCGCCCAGGGTGTACATCACGGTGTCGAGGTCCGGGCTGATGTGCAGGCCGAACAGGATGATGTCGTCGCCGGTGTTGCCGATCACGGTGATCTCGGCATCCGGCGCGGCGGCCTTGAGGCCGCGCAGGAAGCGGGCGGCGCCGACGCCGCCGGCCAGAACGGTGATGCGCATTCAGGAAGTCTTGCAACCCCACGCCGCCCCCGTCATACCGAGCCCCCGCCAACACCCCTCCAGGCTCCCGCCAGCCCTCTCCAGCACGCCCCGGATCCGGCCGCCGCGTACCACCAGCAGCCGCCCGCCCGACCAGCCATTCCCGCCCTCGCCAACACCCCCTCCACCCGCCGCCCCCGGCAGCCACCCCCGCCCGCCCCGCCGCCCCCGCACTGCCACATGGACCGTTTCGGGCAGAACCCTGGTTTCCGGGCGGCGGGGTGGGGGCGTGGACATGCCCGGAACCTGGGTGTACGGCGGGTGACTGCGGGGCGCACAGGCAGTGCCCAACGTGAAAATGCCGACCGGACTTTCCCGGCAACCCTGTGCAACAGGGGGGCCATTATCACGTATCCCGCTTGACGAGAGGCAAGACACGCGCGTGTAATTTCAATGGTGTAATTCTCCTGAGGCCGGGCCGCGGCCGCAGGACTACGGGGACCTGATCGGGCAGGAGGTGCGCTGTGGCGGACATCATCGTCTCGCTGGTGCACGACGGGTTTGACATCGGCGCTGACGATGCCGAGGAGGCAGGCTGGCAGGATCGCGCGCTGTGCGCGCAGACCGACCCTGAGGCCTTCTTCCCGGAGAAGGGCGGCTCCACCAGGGAGGCCAAGCGGGTCTGCCGCAGTTGCGAGGTGCGGGCCGAGTGCCTGGAGTACGCGCTGGAGCACGATGAGCGGTTTGGCATCTGGGGTGGCCTGTCGGAGCGGGAGCGGCGCCGCCTGAAGCGCCAGGCCGTCTAGCCGCGGGCGCGGGCCGCCCGCCTGGGCCGGCCCGCGCGAGGTGTCCCGCCGACCAGCGGGACGCGCACCGGGGGATTCGATCTTGTCTCGTCCGGCCTACGGGCCGGATGCCGGGGCGGCGGGCTGGCCCGCGCCCCGGCCAAGCACGCTGTCTGGCCTTCGGGGGCCGTCTGATTCGCGTATTGTGCACGTCGTACCCCGCCCCAGGGCAAGACCGCGCCGAGAACCCGGCGGGGATTGCCGGCCAGACCGGAAGCAACCAGCAGAGTCCCCTTGTCGCGCAACGATACGTACCCGCAGCATGTCGTCACGGCGGTCATCGTCGCGCATGACGGCGCGCCGTGGCTGTCGCATGTCATCGACGCGGTGCTGGAGCAGACCCGGCCGGTGCAGCGCGTGGTCGCCGTGGACACCGGCAGCCGGGACCGCAGCGGCGGCCTGCTGGCCAGCAAGCTCGGAAGCGGGGTCGTCTTCGGCATGGACCGCGCGACCGGCTACGGGGCCGCGGTGGCCAAGGCGCTCCAGCACAAGGCGGCGAACGTGGCCGTGCCGGTGCCGTCGACGGCGGGTCAGTCCGGCCGCGGCCCAGGCCGTGGCCAGGACGACCGGGTCGAGTGGATCTGGCTGCTGCACGACGACTGCGAGCCGGCCGCCGACGCGCTGGAGCAGTTGCTGCGCGGGGCGGCCGAGACGTCCCAGGCGGCGGTGCTCGGGCCCAAGGTCATGGACTGGTCGGACCGGGACGTCATCCTCGAGGCCGGGCTGACCATCGACACGGTCGGCCGCCGGATCACCGGGATCGAGCCGCGTGAGGTCGACCAGGGCCAGCACGACGGCGACCGGGACGCGCTGGCCGTGGGCAGCCCCGGCATGCTGGTCCGGCGGGACGTCTGGGACCTGGTCCGCGGCTTCGACACCGGCATGGGCCTGTTCCGCGACGACGTTGACTTCTGCTGGCGGGTGCACGCGGCGGGTTTCCGGGTCCGGGTCATCACCGACGCGGTCGTCTTCCACGCCCAGGCCGCGGCCCGCCGCCGCCGGTCGGTGTCGGTCGGCCGCCGGCCCCAGCTGCTGAACCGGCGCAACGCGCTGCTCACGCTGGCCGGCAACCTGCCGACGCGGCCGATGCTCAAGTCGATGGCCGGCAACATCTGCGTGTCGTTCCTGCGCGTGTTGTTCTTCCTGCTGGCCAAGCGGGTGACCGCGGCGCTGGACGAGAGCGCGGCGCTCGGCTCGGTGCTGCTGCACCCGCTGCGGCTGATGCGCGTGCGCCGGATGCGGGCCAGGGGACGGAAGGCGGCCTACGGGAGGCTGCGCTCCGAGATACCCCCTGGCCGTTCGCTGCGGCGGATCGCCGAGTTCGTCGCGGCCATGTTCGCCACCGCGCAGCAGGACACGACGGGCTCGCATCATGCGACCGAGGACCCCGATGAGGCCGACGACTTCCTGCTGACCGACAGCGGCTTCGCGCAGCGGATCCTGACCAACCCCGGGGTCCTGTTGTTCATCGGCCTGGCCCTGGTGACCCTGGCGGCGGAGCGGTCGCTGCTGAGCGCGGGCACGCTGGGCGGCGGCGCCCTGCTCCCGGCCGGGGGCGCGGCCAGCGTGTGGCATCAGTACCTGCTCGGCTACCACCCCACGGGGGTCGGCTCGCCCAGCATCTCGCCGGCCTACCTGGTCATCGTGGCCCTGCTGGCCACCGTGTTCACCGGCAAGGCGTGGCTGGCCGTGGACGTCATCCTGCTCGGCTGCGTGCCCATCGCCGGCATGACGGCCTACTTCGCCATCCGGCGGGTGACCTCGTCGGTGCTGGTCCGGATCTGGGCGGCGGCCACCTACGCGCTCATCCCCGTGACGGCCGGGGCCATCTCGGCCGGCCGCATCGGCACCGCGGCGGTGTTCGCGCTGATCCCGCTGATCGGCCTGCAGGTCGGGCGGATGTTCAGCCTGCCGCCCCGGCTGGCCCGCCGGGCCGCCTGGGCCACCGGCCTGATCACGGCGGTCGCGGCCGCGTTCGTGCCTCTGGTGTGGGTCATCGTGCTGCTGGCCGGCGTGGTGGGCGCGGGCGTGCTGCGCGCCGGGCGGCGGCTGCTGATCAACATCGGCATTGCCGTGCTGGTGCCGGTGGTGCTGCTGATCCCGTGGACCCTCGCGCTGGTGTCGCATCCGTCCGGGCTGCTGCTTGAGGCCGGCGTCCAGCAGCCGGGCCTGGCCAGCCCGCACCTGGCGACCAAGTCGCTGATGCTGCTGAGCCCCGGCGGCCCCGGCCTGCCGCCGTACTGGGTCACCGCCGGGCTGATCATCGTCGCGCTGGTCGCGCTGCTGGCCGGCCAGCGACGGGCGCTGGTGCTGGCGGGCTGGACCGTGGCCGTGCTCGGCCTGCTGGTGGCGATCCCGGTCAGCCGGGTGTCGATCCGGCCCCTGGCGGGCGGCGCGGCCGTGACCGCCTGGCCGGGCGCGGCGCTGGCGATCACGGCGGCGGGCCTGCTGCTGGCGGCGGCGGCCGGCGGCGACGGGCTCAGGGCCGCGGCGGCCGGGGGTGACGGGCTCAGGGCCGCGGCGGCCAGCGCGCGCTCGGGCGCCCGGCGGGCGGCCGGCGGCCGGGGCGTCGCGGTCGTGCTGCTGGCCATCATCGGTTTCTCGGCCCCGGCCGCCGCGGCGGCGTTCTGGGTCCGCCAGGGCGTCGACGGGCCGGTGGGCGCGGCCCACGGTCAGATCGTGCCCCCGCTCGTCTCGGACAACGCGGCGGGCGGCGCCCAGGTCCGCACGCTCATCCTGAGCTCGCACGGCTCCGGGGTGTCCTACCAGCTCCTGCGGGGCACCGGCCTGAACCTCGGCGACGCCGAGCTGGCTCCGGTGCCGGCCGCACAGTCCGCGCTGCGCACCGCCGTGGCCTCCCTGGCCGCCCCCGGCGGCGGCCAGGCCGTGGACCAGGCCCAGGCGCTGAGCCGGTTCGACATCGGCTTCGTGCTGATGCGAGCGCCGATCAACCAGAACCTGGCCCGCATGCTGGACGCGGTCACCGGACTGCGCTCGGTCACGAAGACCGACTCCTTTGACCTGTGGCGGCTGGCGACCTGGCCGGCGCGGGTCAGCGTGCTGGAGTCGAATGGCGCCTTGGTGCCGGTGCCGTCCGGGCCGGTCAGCGTGTCCGGCGCGGCCGCACCGACGGCGGGCGGCACGCTGATGCTGGCCGAGCCGACCGGCGGCTGGTCGGCCACGCTCAACGGGCACGCGCTGACGTCCGTCCCCTCGCCCGCCGGGAGCTGGGCCCAGGCGTTCAGGCTGCCCAGCGGCGGCGGCACCCTGACCATCAGCCACGGTGAGCTGGGCCATGACCTGGCCCTGGCCCTGGAGCTGCTGGCCGCCCTGGTGGTGGCCGTACTGGCGCTGCCGGGCGTCAGGAACGCGGCCGAGCTGGCCGCGGCCGCCGAGGCCGAGGCCGCGGCCCGCGCCGATGCCGCCCGCCGTGACGCGGCTGACGAGGACGACGAGCAGGCGGGCGCGGGCCTGCGCCGGGCCGGTGCGGGCGGTGCCGGCCAGCATGGCGGCCGGATCCCCGCACCAGACGAGACGATGGTCGGCGCGGCCTACGGCGGGCGGACCGCCCGCGCGGGCGGTGGCGAACCGGCCAGCGGCGGGCGAGCCGGAGCGGACTGGGCGCGCGACGAGCGGCCCGGCCACGATCGGGACTGGGCCAGCGAGAGCCGACAGGCCGAGGGCCGATTTGACGATGACGAATATGACGGTGACCGGTTCGATGAGGACGCGGTGGCCGACGAGCGGGCGGCCGCAGGGCGGGCTGGCGATGGCGGTGGGCGCGCGGGCGCGGGCCGGGCGGGCCGGTTTGGCATCGGCCGGGCGGGCCGCGGGGCCGGCGCCAGCGGGCGAGCCGGCGCCGATGACCGAGCCGGGGCCGACGACGGGCACGGGGCGGACGACGGCAGCGGTGATGACGGTGGCCGGGCCAGCGGGCGCGGTGGCAAGGGCCGCCTGCGCGGCCGGGGCCTGGGTCGCCGTGGGAAGCGGACCGGGCCGGACGGGCCGGGGTTGCCGGGGTTGCCGCACCCGGCCGGAGCTGGCGGGCCAGGGCAGCTAGCCGCCGGCGCGGGCCTCGCGGCCGGCGCGGTCTCCGGCTCACGGGCGCCCTGGGAGGACGGCCAGGGCGAGGACTGGGACGACTCGGGTGTGCTCGACATGCCGCCCGGCGCCGGACGCGCGCCTTCGGCGCGGTCTGCGGCGGGTGACCCGCCGGGCGGCCGGATGACCCCGCCCGCCGGCGTGCGGTCGCCCACCGGCGCCTGGCCGTATCCGGAGGACGACGACCTCGGCCAGGACCAGCCGGTTGGCCGGCGAGACCAGGATCTGGCGCCGGGCGGGTACGACAGTGGCCCGTACCGGGTGGCTCCGGCCTCGGCGGGCGGTCCCGGCCACCGGTCGTCCGGTCCGGACCCCTACGGCGCTCGGGCCGATGACTGGGCCGGGGAGGGCCGGTCGCGGCAGGCCCCGGCAGATTCGGGTCCGGCGCCGGACCCGGTCGGCCAGGACTGGGCGGGCCAGCCCACCGGATCTGCGGGCCGGTCAGGACGGCGCGGGTCGGGTCAGCACGCGGGGCCTGGGCGCCGTGGATCGGGCGATGGGGCCCGGCCGGGACGGCGCGGCGGGTCTGACGAGTACGCGCCGTCCGGATCGCGCGGTGACTCGGGCCAGCACCAGGGCCGGGGGAGGCGCGGCCGCGCGGGTGACTACGACGACTCCGGGCCGCGCGGCGGCTCGGGTGACTACCCCCGGCCCGGCGGCCAGTACGCCGAGTCCGGCCCCTACGAGGACCGGGGACGCCGCGGCGGCGCCAGCGACTATGACGGTCCTGGGCGCGACGGTCCTGGGCGCGGGAGCGGGCGCGGGCGCGGAGCGGGTGACTATGACGGCCCGGAGCGGCGCGGCGGCCCGGGCGACTACGACGGTCCCGAGCGGCGGGCTGGCGCGGGCGATTACAGCGGAGCCCGCGGTTACGGCGGACCTGAGCGGCGCGGTGGTCCGGACGGCCGCGGCGGGCCGGACGGCCGCGGCGGGCCGGGCCGGGCCGCCCCCGACCGGGCCGGCGGGCGCGGCCAGTCATCCTGGCCGAGCGGCGAGGACAACGGCGGCTGGCCGACGGGCGAGCAGAGCGCCTGGACTGGCGACCAGACGCCGTCCTGGGGGAACGACCCGCGGCCGGACTGGCCCGCCGGGGCCACCGGGGCCTGGCGGGGCGGCGCCCAGCCGCCTGCCTCCCCGCCGCCGGCGCGCCGGCCGGCGCCGCGGCCAGTCCCGCCGCCCGGCGGAGACAGCGGACCCACGGCCCGGCCGTCCGGCGGCCCCTCGGGCGGTCCGGGCTACGGAGACACCCAGGCCTACAGCAACGGCCCCGCCTATGGCGGCGGGCCGGACTGGGCCCCGGACGACAGCGAGGCCGACTGGTCCGATTCGGACGAGTCCCTGGAGCCGCTGCCGTCCACGCAGGCGCCCCGCGGCGGGGGCGGCCAGGAAGGTCGCTCGCGGCGCCGCTGGCGCGGGCGAGACGGCGATGACCGCGACGGGAGGGACGGCTGGTGAGGCTGGCTCCAGGAGGCCTGCGCGGCCGGCTGATCTCGGTCGGCATTGTGGTGGTGGGCCTGGCGGCGGCCTACGGGGCCGGTGTGGTCGTGCACCCGGCCACGGTGGGCAGCGTCCCCAAGATCACCCAGGCGTCCAGGGCCGATGTCACGTCGGCCACTAAGGCCTGCCCCTCGCCCGGCACGGTCGGGGTCACCTCGGCCGGCGTGGCCGTCGCGTCGGTGCCGGGCACGGCCCGGCAGGGCAGCGCCACCATCACCCGGCTGTCAGGAGCGGGCAGCCCCACGGTCGGAGCCTCCGTGGCCACGCTGTCCACCCCCAACGTGCTCAGCCTTACCCGGGTGAAGACCGCGCCCGCGCCCAAGACCAGGGCGGTCCCCGGCGACCCGAACTCCGGCCCGGTGATCACGATCCAGGGCCGCGGCGGCGTCATGGTCCAGGCCAGCGGGGCCATGGCCCAGGGCCTGGAGGTGGAGCAGACCAGCCCCAGCGGGCTGGTCACCGCGCAGTGCCAGGGCCCGGGCACGGACTTCTGGTTCATCGGCCCGAGCGCCACGTCGGCGTCGCTGATCGAGATGTACCTGATGAACACCGACAGCGAGCCCGCCGACGTCCAGGTTCAGGCGCTGACCGACAACGGCCCGCTGCTGGGCAGCTCGGACACCGGCATCGTGGTCCCGCCGCACGCGATCATCGGCCAGTCGCTGGGCAAGCTGCTGAAGTCCTCTCGGGTCGTCGCGCTGCACGTGAGCACCAGCCTGGGCCGGGTCGTGGCCGCGGTGCGGGAGGTCGGCAAGGGCCGTGGCAGTGGCGAGGGCGCCTGGATGCCGGTGACTCAGGCACCGAGCCGGGACCAGATAATCCCCGGCCTGCCCGCCGCGAGGGGCACCCGGACCCTCTACGTCGCCGTGCCGGGCACGGCCGGCGCCCAGATCAAGGTGACCGCCGTGACCAGCCGGGGCTCCTACCAGCCGACCGGGGGGAGCGGGGTCCCCCTGGCCGGCGACTCCGCCGCCACCGTCGCGCTGCCGTCGTTGTCGGGGGTGGCGAGCGCCCTGCGGATCCAGTCCAACGTCCCGGTGGTGGCGGCCGTGCTGGTGCCGGGCGGCACGGCGGGGGCGCCGGGCGCGCTGTCGGCCGCCGCGGCCCCGATCAGCGAGCAGGCCATCGCGGCCGGCAACCCGTCGCTCGCATCCGGGTCGGCGGAACTGGTCATCTCGGCGCCCAGGGGCCCGGCCACGGTCCGGATCGTGACCGCGACGTCCAAGATCAGCTTCTCCGGGCAGCAGGGCACGGTGGTGCACGTCGCGGCCGGACACACGGTCGTGGCGCGGGTCAAGCCGCCGGGCCGCAAGCCCGAGTCCTTCGCCGTCGTGGTCACCCCGGAGGCGGGCTCGGGCCCGGTCTACGTGGGCCGGGTCATCAGCTCCCGCAGCGGCATCGTCCGCACCATCATGCCCTTGACCAGCGCCCTGACCTGGGTGCCGCTGCCGGTGGCCGAGCAGGCCCTGGCCGCGGCCGACGCGCACCAGGGCTAACCCAGGGGCAAGTCCAGGGCTAGTCGTCGTCGCCCGGGTAGCCGGGGTCGACGATCTGCGGGTCCAGCCCGAGCAGACGGGCGAACTCCTCCACCACGACGTCCAGCACCAGCTCGCCCAGTTCCTCGTCGCCTTCGGCGCGGGCCATCAGCGGCCGGCGGTAGAGCACGATGCGCGCGGGCCGGGCCGGGCGGGCCGGGCTCCCGCCGTCCCCCGAGCCCGGCTCCAGGCGGGCCAGCGGCACCGGGTCCGGGTCGTCGCTCGCGGGCTCGGCGGGCGGGATCTCCTCGACCCCGAACTCGACGCCCGCCAGCTCCGACTCCCACCGAGGCTCGAGCTGAGAAACGGCCAGCAGCACCAGGTCGTCGAATCGCTCGCTGCGGCTGCGGTAGAGCGGAACATCGGGCGGAACGAGCAGTCCGCGCAGGCCACGACCGTGGCGATCCCGTCGCCTGATCCGGCTGCCTGGCTGGTCCCGGCCATCACCGCTATGCACGGTCACAGAGCGTATCCCAACCCGGCCCCGCGCTCCGATGTAGCTAACGGAGACACGATCGCGCAGAGTGCCCCAGGTGGTGGCATTACCGGCCGTCCCTGAGCTACCGTCAGCCGTTGTGAGCGACGTACGCGGGCACGGTGCAGTCATCCGTGGAGACAGACGCCGCGGGGCGCTGAGATGAGTACTCGCGACTGTTCACGGCCAGCATGCAGGCAGGTGGCCGTTTATACGCTCACCTACGTCTACCGCGACTCCACGGCGGTCCTCGGGCCGCTGGCCGCATACGTGGAGCCGCATTGTTATGACCTGTGCGCCCGGCACGCGGACCGGCTGACGGTGCCGCGCGGCTGGGACGTGGTCCGGCTGCCCGCCGCCTCCGAGGAGCCCGAGCCCGAGGGGGTCGATGACCTTGAGGCGCTGGCCAACGCGGTCCGCGAGGCGACGACGCCGCGCCGGCCCGCCGAGCCGGTCGGCCAGGGCGTGGAGATCGGTCGCCGCGGGCACCTGCGGGTGCTGCGCTCGGGGCCGTCCGACGCCCCCCGCGGTCGCTAGCCTGGCCCGC